>Ga0137391_10000372_pt1 | contig 30783 bp, 21 predicted proteins | sample 15con2h24BmetaG_FD_101399 | JGI IMG/M metagenome (GOLD analysis project Ga0137391, IMG submission 101399) | Vadose zone soil microbial communities from Angelo Coast Range Reserve, California, USA - 15con2h2.4B metaG | ecosystem: Environmental > Terrestrial > Soil > Vadose zone > Saprolite...
CGCCGCGCTGGCTGCGCCTGACCCGCGCCGGTGACGTCATCACCGGCTACGACTCCGCCGACGGCACGAGCTGGACCAAGATCGGCACCGTCACCCTGCCCGGGCTGGCGCCGACGGTACAGGCCGGGCTGTTCGCCACCTCCCCGGGATACTCGCAGCAGACCAGCCAGCAGATCACCAGCGCATCCGGGACCGCTGCTCCCACCGACGCCACCGCCACCTTCGACCGCGTCGGCCTGCACGGCGGCTGGCCTGGCAGTTCCTGGACCGGCACCTCCGTCCACGGCGGCCCCAACTCCCCGTACGTCACCGGGCATGAGGCCGGTTACCGCCGGGCAGGTGGCGTCTTCACCGTCACCGGCTCCGGGGACATAGCGCCGGACGTAACCGACGGCGTGCCCATCGATGTGCTGCTCGCGGGCCTGTTCATCGCGCTGGTCGCGGTGCTGGTGGTTGGCGCGCAGTTCATGACCGCCGAGTACCGGCGGGGCCTGATCCGCGTCACGCTCGCCGCCAGCCCGCGGCGCGGCCGGGCGCTGGCCGCCAAGGCCGTCGTCCTCGGCGCCGTCACCTTCGCCGCCGGGCTGGTCGGCGCGGCGGCCGCGGTCTTGATCGGAATCCCGCTGCTGCGCGCCAGCGGCAACCCCGTCTACCCGGCGACGGCGCTCACCGAGGTGCGTGTCATCGCCGGGACCGCGGCGCTGGTCGCCGTCTTCGCCGTCTTCGCCCTCGCCGTGGGCGCCATCCTGCGGCACGGCGCCGGTGCGGTCACCGTCCCCATCACCGCGGTCATCCTGCCCTACCTGCTCACCGCCGCCATCCCGGTCCTGCCCGCGGGCGCCGCGGACTGGGTGCTGCGGGTCACCCCGGCCGCCGGCTTCGCCATCAGGCAGGTCATCCCGGCCTACCCGCAGGTAGCCGCCAGCTACACGCCGTCCAGCGACTACTTCCCGCTCGCGCCGTGGGCCGGCTTCGCGGTGACCTGCGCATGGGCCGCACTCGCCCTGGCCCTGGCCGCCCGCTTCCTGCGAAGGAGGGACGCGTGAGGGAATCTCTGCACGCGGAATGGACGAAACTGCGGACCGTCGCGAGCACCTTCTGGCTGCTGCTCGCCACCGCGGCGCTGACCGTGGCGGTCAGCGGCGCGGCGGCCGCGGCCGTCCGGTGCCCGTCCGGGGGCTGCGCGGATGATCCAGCCAAGATCAGCCTGACCGGGATCTACCTCGGCCAGGCGGTCGTCGCGGTCCTGGCCGTGATGGCCGTCAGCGGCGAATACGGCACCGGCATGATCCGCGTCACCCTGGCGGCGATGCCCCGCCGGGTCACCGTCCTGGCCGCCAAGGCAGCCGTCCTCACCGGCCTGGTCCTTGTCACCGGGGCGATCGCCGTCCTTGCCTCGCTGCTGGCCGGGGGGCTCATCCTGCCCGGCCACGGCATCGGCCCCGCTCACGGCTACCCCGCGATCTCCCCCGGTGACGGGCCGGTGCTCCGCGCCGCGTTCGGGTCGGTGCTGTACCTGGCGCTGATCGCCCTGCTCAGCCTCGGCGCCGCCACCGCCGTGCGTGAGGCCGCCGCGGCCATCGGAGTCGTCCTCGGGCTGCTCTACCTGTTCCCGATCATCGCCTTCGCCGCCGGCAACGCGACCGTGTCGCGCCACCTCCTGCAGATCGGGCCGATGACAGCCGGGCTGGCCATCCAGGCCACCACCGGCCTGAACACCCTGCCCATCAGCCCCTGGGCAGGACTCGGCGTGCTCGCCGCCTGGACCGCCGGCGCCCTGCTGCTCGGCGGACTGCTGCTCCGCCTGCGGGACGAATAAGTCCCGCCGGCGGCCTGCCGGCCCAGGGGCTGACAAGGCGGCTTGCAAAGGGCTGCCACCGCGTACCCGTTCGGCTCAAAGTTCTTGGGCACGCTGGCGGGTCAGACCGGCGTGTAGAGGACGCCGGGCTGCCAGCCGGCAGGGGAAGTGAGTGGCGGATGCTGCCACCGTGGCGGCAGCCGTTAGATATATGCGCAGGGAAACGCCGGGTGGGCGTCATGCGCTGGCAGCGCTCAGGCGGGGGTGACGACGTACTGGCGGAGGCAGAGGTCGGCGAAGGTGACGGGGCCGCGCGGGCCGGGGACGTGATCTACGTTGATGCCGGTCTCGGGTACGCCGCGGAGCCTGAAGCCGTCGAGCAGCCGTGGCGTGGCGTTCCAGAACGCGCCGGTCCCCCGGTAGGCGTCGATGAACGCGCGGGCCGCGGCCGGGTCCGGCGTGACGACGCAGGCCGCCAGGCCGGACGTCTCGGCGTTCGCGATCCCGGCCGCCGCCGCCGGCCCGTCCGCCGGGGCGATCGTCACGGTGGCCTCGCGGCCGGAATCCAGCGCCCACTCGTGGCCGAGCGGGTGATCGTGCGGCGGCAGCGACGCTGTCACCTCCATGGCGCGCAGCGCGTCCAGTGCCGTGGGAAGCATCGCGTCCCAGCTGCCCGAGCAGATCAGCAGCAGGTTGAGCCGGTTGCAGACGCCAAGCCGGTCCAGGCTTTCGGTGACGAGCCTGGTCACCTCGGCCTGGTCAGCGGCGCGGTCGACGTAAAGGACCGCGCCGCCGTCCGCGTGCGCGAGCGTGCGGACGCCGCGCCGCGCGGCCTCGGCGGCCAGTTCCCTGGTACTGTCCCCGCTGCCGCGCAGGATAACCAGCGGGATCAGGCGCGGCTGGCGGACCAGCTCGACGGCCGCCTCGCGGTCCGCGGTGCGGACGAGCCGCAGCGCTCCGGTGTCGAGTCCGGCGTCGCCGAGCGCAGGCGTGAGGACGCGGTCGAAGAGCGCCGACGCCGACGCCAGCGCCGCCGCCCCGGTCCGCAGCACGCCGGCGTTGCGCGACTTGAGCAGCTGCGAGGCGACGTCGACGGTGACGTTCGGCCTGGCCTCGAAGTTCGCGCCGACCACGCCGACCGGGACGCGGCGCTCGGCCAGCCTGAGCCCGGCGGATCCGGGCAGCTCGCCGAGGAAAACCGACGCGGGCGGGAACGGCACATCCGCGAGCAGCCCGATCTGGCGCGCCATCGCGGCGATCCGTGCCTCATCGAGGCGGAGCCTGTCGAGCAGGCCGGGGCCCAGGCCGTCTGCCTCGCCACGCTCGATGTCGGCGGCGTTCGCCTCGAGGATCGCTGGAGCCTGACCGGTCAGCAGCGCCGCGATGCCGCGGAGCGCCCCGTCGATGACCCCGTCGGGCGCCGCGGCAAGGCCGCCTGCTGCCCTGCTGGCCTCCTCACCGCACGCGGCGACCAGCTTCTCCGCATCGGACATGGCCACGAGCCTAGTGCCGACACGGTGCTATGCCGACACGGTGCTATGCCGACACGGTGCTATGCCCAGTCCCAGCAGAATCCGACGGCCGTGTTCTCAAGTAGCTTCATGTAGCGATGGACGGCGAACTGGCTATCCAGCATGACTCGCTCGCTCTGCACGATGTCTCCGTCCATCCCGTCCCATACTGCCCAGTAGACGCTTCGCGGCAGTCTGGCGGGATGGAACTCGACGCGGACATCAAGGTTTTCTATGCTGCTCTTCACGATACGCCTGAACTCACGCCTCGGCGCGGCGTGATAATGAAAGCTGGTCCAGTATTCGAGTGTTCCGGTCTCGCCCGCCGCCAGCGGCCTGGCCAGCAGGATATCGACAGCGTAGATATCCTCAGTGGCCTGGTAGAAGGGTCCCACGAGACCGTCGCAGCCCTGGCCGACTTCTACTGTCAGGGCGTTGGTGTCGGCCCGGTAAGGGTAGCGGTCAAGCCCGTCCACGATCGCCTCGATAACATGAATCGTACGGTGCTGGTCCGGCTGCCCGTCGGGCCCGAGATAATGATGATCGTGCAGCGAGAGCGTCCTGTGCCTCGCCGGACCCAGCTTGGCCGCGGCCTCCGGGCGCATGGCGCGCGGACCGGAGAGCACGCTGATCCTGCTGGATCCCTCCCACAGCTTCCACAGGCGCTCCCGCTCCTGCTCTGGAAAGCCAAAAGCATCGATGAACAGCGACAGAGTCGACCGGCTGAGCAGCTTACCCGAGAGCGCGCGGAAAACCGTGTCCTTCAGCTGGCGCGCCACCGCGTCGGTGTCAGCCGCCGTGCGCGGATGATTGCGCAGATGGCGGGCGAGCACCTCGGCGACGGCAAGCTGATTGACCTGGCCTGACCTGCTCCGCTCCGCGTACTGTTCCCACCTGGGCCGGTACCGTCCCGGCCGGAGCAGCAGCTCACGGAGATAGGCGGCAGCGGCCTGCCGTGACGCGTCGGCCTGGACCTCGGTCACGAGCTGGCCCTATCTCCGTCTAACGGCCCCTCGGGCCAGGCCCAGTGGAATCCGACGACGGTGTTCTCTATCGACCGGAGATAACGGTGCGCCGCGTGCTGACTATCCAGGTCCGCTTCCTCCTGCGCGATTACCTCTCCCTCCATTCCATTCCATATCGCCCACCAGACGTTCTCTGGCAGCTTGTCCGGGTGAAACTCAACGCGGATGTCGAAGCTTTCCATCCGTCGCCGGGTAGCCCGGCGATACTGGCGGGTCGCATCATCTCGCTGCTCCTCTGGCTCGTCCGGATAGTGAAAGCTTGTAACGTATTCCAGCGTCAGGGTCTCGCCTAGCCCGAGTGGCTTGGCCAAAAGGATGTCCGCCTTGTAGATATCCCCGCTGATCCGCTGGAGGTACCCATCGAGGCCTTTGCATCCCTGTCCGAGCTCGAGCGTCAGGGCGTTCGTGTCATAGATATAGGGAATCCGGTCGATGCCATCGGCGATCGCCTCGACAACCTGCAGCGTACGCGTGCGCACCGCAAGGCCATCCCGGCCGACAAGATGATGGTCATGTACGGAAACCGTCTGATGCCTGGCCGGCCCGAGGGCGGCCACCACCTCGGCGGTGACTTCCGGTGCCATGGCGTGCGGGCCGGACAGCACGCTGATCCTGCTCGACCCATCCCACAGCTTCCGCAGCCGCTCCTGCTCGAGCTCGGGCATGCCGAACGCATCGATGAACAGCGTCAGCGTTGACTTGCTGAGCAGCCGACCGGAAACGGCACGCAGGACAGTGTCCTTGAGCTGGCGGGCAAGCACCTCGCCGTCGGCTGCCGTTCGCGGGTGTTCCCAGAGATGGTGCGCGAGCACCTCGGCGATCGCTAGCTGATTGACCTGGCCAGGCCGACTCCGCTCGGCATACTGTTCCCACAGACGGCGGTACCGGCCAGGCCGGAGCAGCAGCTCACGGAGATATGCGGCAGCCGCCTGCCGAGAGGCGTCGGCCTGAGCCTCGCTCACAGAATCGCTCTACCCAGTCTGTGCGAACTTACTGCGATATATGAGAGCTAGCGTACGGCGTCTGGTCTCGCTGAGGGGGCGAGATCGGCATCGATGGGGCGGGCCGGAACGAGATGGAGGGCCGGGGTCGATGGGGACGAATCACCTGCGGCCATGCGAAGCGTGCCGACGCACAGACCCACCAGGCACTCGCCAGCACCCCTCAGCCCTGCGGCAGACCCTGGCGTTCAGGCCGGCCTCGGTCGGTCGGCCGGCCTGAACGCCAGCCCCGGACTATTCCGCTGAGGAGTCGCGGGCGCCGCGCACGGCGATGACAGCTACCCCGGCAGCGAATACCAGGGCAGCGCAGATCGCCGCGCCGTGGTCGTGCGGCGGCCGGTCCGGCCACACCCCGGGAGTGGTCCAGCCCTCCTGGATGGCGTAGGTGCTGAGCACCAGGTAGGCGAGCGGCCCGGTCCAGCTGAGGCTGCCGCCGATCAGCGCCGCGGTGAGCAGGGCGACACCGGTCAGGCCGACGCTATCGCGCAGCAGGCCCAGCGAGCCGACGGTCAGGTGTCCCCCTGCCGATCCTGCGGCCAGCACGCCGAATGCGGCCCCGGTGAGCGCGATGACGCTGCCCAGGCGCGGGAAGGGCAGCCACCGTCCGGTGGCGCGCTCGGGTTCCCCGAAGGGGCTCCGGGTGGTGACCCCGATGACGGGACCTTCCGGTTTGTCCCCAGGCCGGCGGCCGGAAATACCAGCACTTACTCGCTCATGCTTGCTTTTGTTACATGCCGTCGTGGGAACAATCCAGGGCGTGAGGATGGATATCCACCACGCCAGGACCCCGGCGGGCTGGGCAGGTCCGCACTCACTGGATTTACTGCACTTCCCGGCACTGCGCTTCCCGCCACCGGGCTTCCCCGGACCCTACGTGCGAGCACCGGGCCTGCCCGCACAGGGGTTGCCGGCACAGGGCTTGCGGCGAACGCAGGCTTCCCGCGCCAGCCAGCAGACGGAGATCCATCACACCAAGCCCCCGGGCTCGCAACCACAGGGCTTTCAACCACGGGGCTTTCAACCACGGGGCTTTCAACCACGGGGCGACGGGCAACGACAGGCTTCCCACACCGGCAAGTGGGCGGTGTTCGCGCTCGTCTCGGTCGGGACGTTCATGACCACGCTGGACTCCTCGATCGTCAACATCGGGCTGCCGTCGATCGCCCGGTCATTCCGGACTCCGGTCGGCGGCACGGTGGAGTGGGTGCTGATCGCCTACCTCGTCGTGATCGCGGCGACACTGCTCACGTTTGGCAGGGTCGCAGACCTGTTCGGGCGCGAGCGGGTGTGGATCGCCGGTGTTGGCGTGTTCACAGCCGGGTCGCTGCTCTGCGGACTGGCCCCGTCGCTGCCGCTGCTCGTGGCGGCCAGGGCCTTCCAGGGTGTGGGCGGGGCACTGATCTTCGCCCCCGCGATGGCGCTGATCGTGGAGGCGTTCCCAGGCCGCCAGCGTGGCCAGGCACTGGGCTGGCACGCGGTTGTCGTCTCGCTGGGCATCAGCACCGGGCCGACAGTGGGCGGGCTCATCACCGGCAGCCTGAGCTGGCGCTGGATCTTCTTCGTCAACCTCCCGCTCGGGATGGCGGGGATGGCGGCCGCCCGCCGCGTGCTGCGGCCACGGCCCGCGGCGCGGCGAGGGCGGTTTGACCCGCCAGGCGCGGTGGCGTTCGGCGTCGGGCTGGCGGCGCTGTGCCTTGGGCTGTCTTTCGGACGGGAATGGGGGTGGACGTCGGCGCGGGTACTGATCACGGTCGCGGTTGCCGTGACGGCACTGGCAGCGGCGGCGGCCGTCGAGCACCGCCGCGCAGACCCGCTGGTCGACCTGGGCATGGTCAGCTCGCGAGTGCTCGGGTCGGCACTCGAGAGCTTCCTGCTGATCATGGTGGCCCTGTCCGCCGTAAGCTTCTTGCTGCCCTTCTACTTCGAGCAGCTGCGCGGCTTCACCCCGTTGCGCTCTGGCCTGCTGCTGACGCCGTATCCGCTTGCGCTCGCAGCGGTCGCCCCGATAGCCGGGCGCCTCGCCGACCGGGTCGGCTCCCGCTGGCTCGCCCCGCTTGGCCTGGCCCTGGCGTCGGCCGGGCTGATGCTTCTCGCCACGGTCGGCCCTGACACCTCGGTGCCGGACCTGGCCTGGCGGCTAGCCGTGTCCGGTATCGGCCAGGGGCTGTTCCTGTCGCCGAACTCACGCACCATCATGGGTTCCGTCCCGCCCGCGCAGAGCGGCACCGCCTCGGGACTGATCGCCACCACCCGGGTGGTCGGCCAGAGCCTGTCGGTCGCCGTCACCGGTGCGATCTTCGCCGGCCTCGGTGGCGCCGCCGCGGGTGCCGCGCTGGCCGCCGCCCGGGCCGGCCCCGAGTCGGCCGCCGCCGTCGCACCGCTGCAGGCCACGTTCCTTTACGCGATGCGCGTCGCCTTGGTCGTCTGCGGCTTGCTGGCCGCGGTTGGCATTCTCACCGCACTCGTCCGCGGCCGGGCCGCCGGCCGCGAGGAAGTGCCCGCGGAGCCCGGGCGGGCCGGAAGGCCGGGCTTGATAAGGAACCCGGCGCGAGGCAAGACCGCGATCCGGATCTGGCCCGCGCCCGGCGGCGAGATCGCGCGCCCGGATGTCCAGTAGCTAGATTATCCCGCTACGGGACAATCTTGATAGCATAGCCGCATGGCCACAAGTGCAGTTCGGCTGGACGCGGATCTGATGTTCCTGCTGGCGCAGGCCAGCCACACGCTGGAGACCGAGCTGACGGCGGGACTAGCCGTGCTCGGGATCTCGCAGCGCGCGCACTGCGTCCTGTCCAAGGCACTGGCGGGCGAGCTGACCCAGATCCGGCTAGCCGAGCTGTGCGCCCTCGACAAGACCACGATGGTGGTAACCGTCGACGAGCTCGAGAAGGCCGGGCTCGCGGAACGACTGCAATCGGGCGCGGACCGCCGGGTCCGGATCGTCTCGGTCACCGAGGCAGGTCAGCGGGTCGTCGCCCAGGCGAACGAGATCGTCGCGGGCATCTATGCCGACGTGCTCGAGGCGCTCCCGGCAGGTGAGCGTGAAGCCTTCGTGGACGGGCTGGTACGGCTCGTCGGCGGGCGGCTGGCCACCCCGGTGCCCTGCGAGCGGCTGCCACGCCGACGCGCGCCGCGCTCACCATAGTTCGTTTATTAAGAGATAGTCCGGAACAAAACCATCTGATACGGTCGTTCCTGTGCCCATGGACAAGCGAGGCGACCCAGTGACCCGGACCGTCCCATCGACCCCAGGCTCGCGCTGGCTGGCACTTGTCGTGCTGTGCGCCGGGATGCTGATGATCATCCTCGACCAGACCATCGTCAACGTGGCGCTGCCATCAATCAGGAGCGATCTGGGCTTCTCGCAGTCAAGCCTGTCCTGGGTGGTCAACGCCTACCTGATCCCATTCGGCGGGCTGCTGCTGCTGGCCGGACGGCTCGGCGACCTGATCGGCCGCAGGCGGATGTTCCTGGCCGGCCTGGCCGTGTTCACCGCGGCCTCGCTGCTTTGCGGGCTGTCCGGGAGTCAGCAGATGCTGATCGCCGCGCGGTTCGTCCAGGGCGTCGGCGGCGCCATGGCCTCCGCGGTGATCCTTGGCATGATCGTGACGATGTTCCCTGAGCCGCCGGAGCAGGCGAAGGCGATCGGCGTGTACAGCGCGGTCGCCGCCGCGGGCGCATCGGTCGGCCTGCTCGCCGGCGGTATCCTCACCCAGGCCATCAACTGGCACTGGATCTTCTTCGTCAACGTCCCGATCGGGATCGCCGCCGCGACGGCGGCCATGCGCCTGCTCGCGTCCGACCGCGGGATCGGACTCGGCGAGGGGGCTGACGTCACGGGAGCGTTCCTCGTCACGGGCGCGCTGATGCTCGGCGTCTACACGATCGTCGAGGCGGTCGGCTACGGCTGGGCCTCTGCGCACACGCTCGGCTTCGGCGCCGTCGCGGTGGCCGGCCTCGCCGCGTTCCTCGCGCGCCAGGCGAGAGCCGCCAGCCCGCTCCTGCCGCTGCGGATCTTCCGGTCGCGCAACGTCTCGGGCGCCAATCTCGTCCAGATCCTGATGGTGGCAGGCCTGTTCGGGATGTTCTTCCTCTGCTCCCTGTACATGCAGCGGGTGCTCGGCTACGACCCGCTGCGGATCGGCCTCGGGTTCCTGCCGGTCGCGGTGGCGATCGGGACGCTGTCCCTCGGCCTCTCCGCGCGGCTGACCACGCGGTTCGGCGCGCGCACCGTGCTGCTGCCCGGCCTCGCGCTCATCACGGCGGGGCTCGCGCTGCTGTCCCGCGTGCCCGTCGGCGGCGGCTACGTCGCGCACCTGCTGCCGGTGATGCTGCTGCTCGGCGTCGGCGCTGGCCTCGCCTTCACGCCGATGATGACGCTCGCGATGGCCGGCGCGACAGGACGGGACTCGGGAATGATCTCCGGCCTGGTGAATACCACCCAGCAGGTCGGCGGCGCGCTCGGCCTGGCCGTGCTCGCCAGCCTCTCGACCACGCGCAGCGACAGCCAGCGCGCCAGCGGTCACTCCGCCGCCTCCGCCCTCACCAGCGGCTACCACCTGGCGTTCCTCGTTGCCACCGGTCTCGTGCTAGCCGCCATCATCGTCGCGGCCACCGTGCTGCGATCACCGGCCCGGGCGCAGCCGGAGATCGTGCTCGCGAAAGAGCCCGCGGACGCGGACGCGGACGCCACTCACTCCTTAGCCCACAGATCCTGAAATATCCTTATTTATGGTTACCTAGGCTTTGCCCGATTTGCTCGTCGGCGTTCATCCGGGCTTCGGAGCCCCGCAGGGGCGCGTCGGGGTGCCGTCACCGCGCTCTCGTTCGGGATAATCGTGGCTCCATCGCGTGGTTCCCAGGTTCTTACCGGCCCCTTACGCGCGCGGCGAGGTCAACCGCCCGGCGCCCGGTGTCGGTGTGATGGATACGTAAGCCCCATCCCATCGACACGAGGAGGACACGTATGACGCAGGAGCCCCGGCAGGACCGCGAGGCGACCCGGCGCGGGATGCTGTTCGGCGTCGGCCTGGCCGGTCTCGCGGGCACGCTGGCCGCCTGCAGCGGTTCGACGGGCACCACAGCGAGCCCGTCTGTTGGCAGTACCTCCGGTGCCGCGGCCGCCGGATCGCCATCGGATAGTTCCTCAGCTACCCCTAGCGACAGCTCCGGGGGGAGTGGCGGCGCCGCGCTCGCCAGGACCAGCGAGATCCCCGTCGGCGGCGGGAAGATCTTCGCCAGCCAGCAGATCGTCGTGACCCAGCCGACGGGAGGCGAGTTCAGGGCGTTCAGCGCGGTCTGCACGCATGAGGGATGCATCGTCGACCAGGTCGCGGGCGGCACGATCGACTGCCCGTGTCACGGCAGCCAGTTCAGCATCACCGACGCGCATGTCGTGGCAGGCCCCGCGCCCAGCCCGCTGCCCGCGAAGACGATCAACGTCAGTGGCGACGAGATCAAGCTCGCCTAATGAGCGAGCCCCGTACCCCGGCCGGGCGCACACGGCCGGGCGCACACGGCCGGGATACGGGACCGGATCCTTTCCGGTCTGTTTCGCGCCCTTTCCGGGGATGGTCCGCCAGGTCCGTGACACGTACCTTCGGGTGAAGGAGCGGCAGCGGGTCATTCCGCGGCCGAGGTGACTCAGGCCCGCGAGGACCGAAGGAGGGAGGCAGCACGTGGCTGGCTTCGTCAACCACCCGGCCACCTCCCCGAACCGCCCTGCTGAGCGGCAGGACCCGCGCCGCCGGACTCTCCCCGCGCCGGCCCCGTTGCGGCCGAGGCCGGAGCTCGTCCTCGCCGTCATCGGGTCCGGGGCGCTCGCTGTGCTGGCCCTGTGGTGGCAGGACACGCCCTCCGTTCATGGTCTCGGCGACTGGCTTACCAACGCGGGACGCATCCTGGGCCTGCTGGCCGGCTACGGCGTCGTGGTGCTCGTCGCGCTGATGGCGCGGCTGCCTCCCCTCGAGCAGGGCATCGGCGCGGACCGGCTGGCGCGGTGGCACGCGATGGGCGGCCGCTACGTCGTCGGCCTCGTCGTCTCCCACGCCCTGCTCATCACCTGGGGATACGCGGTCACCGCCCACGCGAACGTGGTGCGGCAGGCGGGAACGCTGCTCACCAGCTACCCGGACGTCCTGATGGCGACCGTGGGCGCCTTCCTGCTCAGCGGCGTCGGGCTCGTATCGATGCGCGCGGCCCGCCGCCGGATGCGGTACGAGACCTGGTATTACCTGCACTTCTACGTGTACCTGGCGATCGCATTGGCGTTCAGCCACCAGTTCGCCGCCGGTGCCGAGTTCGTGAGCAGCCTGCCGGCGCGAACCGCCTGGTCCGCCTTGTACCTGACCGTCGCCGCGCTTGTGCTGTGGTACCGCGTCATCACTGTCGTGCGGCAGGCGCTGCGGCACCGGCTGCGCGTGGCCGGCCTGCGCGGCGAGGCACCCGGCGTGGTGTCGGTCTACGTCGGCGGCGCCCGCCTGCACGAGCTGCGTGCCGAGCCCGGCCAGTTCTTCCGCTGGCGGTTCCTCACCCGTGACCTGTGGTGGTCCTCCCACCCGTACTCGCTGTCCGCGCGTCCGCGCCCGGACCTGCTGCGGATCACGGTCAAGGATCTGGGTGACCACAGCGGCAGCCTGGGCAGGCTGCGCCCCGGCACCCGGGTCATCGCCGAGGGTCCCTACGGCGCGTTCACCGCGAGGCACCGCCAGCCGCGCAGGAAGGTGCTGCTGCTGGCCGGCGGGGTCGGCATCACCCCGCTGCGGACCATGTTCGAGACGCTGCCAGGGGAGGTTACCCTCGTGTACCGGGCGAGCAGCGCCAGCGACATCGTGTTCCGCGAGGAGCTAGACGCCATCGCCGCGGACCGTGGTGCGACGGTGCACTACCTGATAGGTGCCCGCGCCCGCCTCGGCCGCGATCCGCTGTCCGCTCAGCAGCTGAAGACCCTGGTCCCCGGGCTGCACAGGCGCGACGTCTACCTCTGCGGGCCCGCTGGCATGACGGACACCGCGGTCGCGGCCCTGCGCGCGGCCGGCCTGCCGCGCCGCCGCATCCACCACGAATCCTTCGAGTTCTGAAGCGGAGGGCCCGCTGATGCGCCGTGCTCTTCTCGCCATCGCCGGCACCGCCGCCGGCCTGGTGATGCTGCTTTCCTTCAAGTCCCACACGGCCCCGGGCGGCGGGACCGCGACCGCCGGCGGGCCAGGACCGCCGCCAGCCGGCCAGGGCAGCTCCGCGTCGCCATCCCCGGCCGGCCTGAACGGCGCGGGCTCCAGCGGGGCCAGCGGGAACGGCACAGTCTCCCCGGGGACCCGCGTCGTCACGGGCAACGTCGCCAATACGGCCTACGGACCGGTTCAGGTCCAGCTGACGCTGCGGCAGAGCAAGATCATCAAGGTCGCGATCCTCGAGCAGCCGACCAGCACCAACGAGGACATTCAGATCGGCAATTTCGCTTTCCCGAAGCTCATCAGGGAGACGCTGTCGGTGCAGAGCGCGCGGATCGACATGGTCTCCGGCGCCAGCTACACGAGCAAGGGCTACGTCCAGTCCCTGCAGAGCGCCCTGGACGGCGGCAGTGCCTGACCGCCCGCGCCGCGACGGCCCCGGCCAGCGCCGCGCTGACCCGTCGCGCCGCGCTGGCCCGGTGCGTGACGACGGGCGGCTGCGCCAGGCCGAGCACGTGATGGGAACGGTGTTCTCCTTCGACGTGCCAGCCGACGTCGGCGCCGAAGCGCTGCCCAGCGTGCTCCGCTGGCTGCACTGGGCGGACGCGACGTTCTCGCCGTACGCGGCGGACAGCGACGTCAGCCGCCTCGGCCGCGGCGAGGCCGCGCTGAGCGAGTGCGCCGCGGAACTCGCCGAGGTACTCGGCCTGTGCGCCGAGGTCCGCGCGCTGAGCGGGGGATACTTCACCACAACACCCGGTGGCGCGTTCGATCCGTCCGGGCTTGTCAAGGGATGGGCGATCGAGCGGGCCGCGGCGATGCTCCGCGCCGCGGGCTCACGGAACCACAGCGTCAACGGCGGCGGCGACGTCCAGTGCGCGGGTGAGGCAGGTCCCCGGCGGCCATGGCGGGTCGGCATCGCCCATCCGCTGCGGGCGGGCGAGCTCGCGACCGTCGTGACCGGCCGCGACCTCGCCGTCGCCACCTCCGGCACGGCCGAGCGCGGGCCGCACATCGTCGACCCGCACACCGGGCGGGCCGCGACCGCGCTGGCGAGCATCACGCTGGTCGGCGAGCACCTCACCACCGTCGACGCCTATGCGACGGCCGCCTTCGCGATGGGCAACGCCGCGCGCGACTGGATCGAAAGCCTGGAAGGCCACGAGGCTTTCGCCATAACAGCAAGCGGCGCCGTCTGGCAGACCGAAGGATTTGCTGCCTACGCGGCCTGACACTCCAATATTCATACCTAACGGAAGCGCCGCGACGCCCCAGCCCCCCTCACTTCCCGCCCCGTGAAAGCGCCGTTCAGGTGGTTGGGTGCACCTCAAAGTGCCGTTCAGGTGCTTGGGCGCGCGTGAAGATGTCCTTCACGCGGTCGAGGGATCTTGCTCGCGGGGGGTGCCATCGCGCTTCCGTTCGGAATAAATGGCACGTGGATCCCGGGGAGGTCAGGTCCGTGTTGCCTTGCGGATGAGGCGGCCGATGCCCCTGAGCGCCCGGTCGAATTCGCTGCCGAACGGGTTGTCCTGCACGAGGTAGGTCCAGGTGGCCGAGGGCCGCCTCAACCCGGCGGCACCGAGATCGGCCCCGTCGGCCGTGATCGCCGCGCCGCGGAAGGTCTCGGCGGATCGCGTCTGGACGTCGGCGAGCAGGCGGCCGAACATGCGGACCGCCTCCTTGTGGAATTCGTCAAGCGGATTGCGGTTCCCGAGCGCGCGCAGGTAGATGCCCTCGCGGAGGTCGGTCAGGTAAGCCAGGTGCTCCGCCCAGCACCTGTCGAGGTGGTACAGGGTTATCTCACGCGCCGCCCCGGCGAGAACGTCCTCGTCGACGGCCGTGCCCAGCTCTTCCACGCGCTCAGGGCAGCGCTCGCTGAGGGCGCGCAGGGCGGCGTCGGTACGCAGCACCCGGTCACGATGACCCAGGATGATGATCCGCTGGTCCTCGATGAGCTTGTTGTAGCGCCAGGTGTTGCGGTGGATCTCGAGGTTGACGCCCTCGGCGACGCGCTGCGCGTGGCCAAGCGTCCATTGCGCCCTGGCATCCTGGACCCGGCCCTCCGCGGCGACGTCCCCGCGATCAGCCTCCTCCGCCGCGCGATCGGCCTCCTCGGGAGTGTAGGCGGCGACGAGCGCGTCTTCCATGCTGGCGAAGAACACGGACCCGCCGGGGTCGCCCTGCCGTCCGGCCCGGCCGCGCAGCTGGAGGTCGAGCCGGCTGCTCGCGTGGCGGCCGGTGCCGACGACATACAGCCCGCCGAGTTCCGCTATCTCGTCCCTGTTATGGTCAGTCCTGTTCTGGTCAGGCGCGGCGCCCCCGAGGCGGATGTCGGTGCCCCGGCCGGCCATCTGGGTTGACACGGTAATCGCGCCAGCCGTACCGGCTTCGGCCACGATCGCGGCCTCCTGCGCGTCGTTCTTGGCATTGAGTACGACGCAGTCGAGCCCGGCGCGCCTGAGCTTGCGGGCGAGCCGCTCGGATTCGGCCACGTCGAGGGTGCCGATGAGGACCGGGCGCCCGGTGGCGTGCGATTCGGCCACCTCATCGACGATCGCCCTTTCCTTGTCCTTGGTGGTCGCGTAGATCCGGTCCGGCTCGTCGTCACGCACGCATGGCCGGTTCGGCGGGATCACCGCGATCTCCAGCTCGTAGAACTCGCGGAGCTGCTCGCCCACCGCCACGGCGGTACCGGTCATGCCGCACACGATCGGGTAGCGCCGGACCAGTGCCTGGACGGTGATGCTGTCGAGTACCTCGCCGTTCTCGCTCGCGCCCAGTTCCTCCTTCGCCTCGACCGCGGCGTGCAGGCCATCAGGCCAGCGCTGCAATCGGGCCACCCTGCCACGGGACTCGCTGATGAGGCGGACCTTGCCGTCCTGGACGATGTAGTCGACGTCGCGCTGGAGGAGCGCGTGCGCGTGCAGGGCGACGTTGAGCCGGGTCAGCGTGTCGAGGTGCTCGTCGGCATAGAGGTCGATTCCGCCAAGGGCCTCCTCGGCGGTCAGCGCCCCCGTGCTGGTCAGGTGGACGTTACGGGCGTCCTCGTCGACCTCGTAGTCCTTGCCGGGACGCAGCCTACGGACCATCCCGGCCATGTCGCGGTCGACTTCCGCCTCCTCGGCCGTGCCCGCCAGCACCAGCGGCACCCTCGCTTCGTCGACGAGAACCGAGTCGGCCTCGTCGATCAGGACCACGTCCGGGTCGCATGTGATGAGATCGGCCACGTCGGTGCGGAGCCGGTCACGGAGCACGTCGAAGCCGATCTCGCTCATCGGGGCGTAGGTCACCTGCGCCGCGTAGGCGTGCCGCCGCTCCTGCGGCGTGGAAGCCTGGCCGATCCAGCCGACCGTCACGCCGAGCAGGTCATAGACCGGGCGCATCCACTCGGCGTCACGGCGTGCGAGGTAGTCGTTAACCGACATCACGTGGACCGAATGGCCTCGCAGCGCGTACCCGGCCGCGGCAAGTGCGCCGGAGAGCGTCTTGCCCTCGCCGGTGTCCATCTCGGCAACCTGCCGGGACAGCATCGCGAGCGTGCCGAGCAGCTGGACATCGTAGGGGCGCTCGCCGAGTCCGCGGCGGGCCGCCTCCCGCCCGAGCGCGCAGATCTCAGCGTCGCCCCCCGCGTCCCGTGCGTCCCCCGCGTCCCGCGCGGACGCCGTCAGCTCTTCGTCGGTCAGGTCGCGCAGGGCTGCTTCGCGCCCGGCGATGTCCCGCAGGGCATCCTGATGGTGCGAGATGTCGGCCGTACCGGGCTTCTGCAGGAAGCGCCGGACCTTGTCGCGAATGCCGTTCAACACAGACCGCCGCACCGGATCACTGACATGCCGGGTGAACGTTCCGCGGGGACCCCTGGTTCCGATCAGAACGGGAGCGCGGTGGCGGTCGCATCACTGCGGTGCACCCGCGAAGTCGTCGGGATACCGTGCCGGACAGCCGGGTGGTGTACACCGGCGCCAGCCCCGGCGTGATCGCCAGCCCCCGGCGTGATCGCCCACGGGCACGAGATCCTGGCCGGGGCCGCCGGGGCTGCGCCGGTGCCGTCACTTTCCGCTTAGCACCTGCTCGAATTTGCGTTCCCACGCCTCGTGTTTTGTCTTCGCGTCCCGCACGAACCGTGTCTGAGCTATCGCGTAGATGATAGCCTTGTTTATCAAAGAGTACGGGAATGACAACGGCCTTATTATGTCAAGCAGTAGAACTACGCGCACATCTGATGATTTATTCCAGGCTTCGTGCTCGTATGTATCATCAAAGAAGAAGCCGGTGCCCTCAGACCAGTGCACGACCTCGTCTGACACGCGAATAGCGCAAGTGGAAGGGTCGTCCGGCACCTTCAGGGCCAGGTGATATCTCACTACTCCACGGTATATACCGGTATGGGGTGCCAGATGCTTACCGGGTCCGAGAATTGAGAAGAATGCCGTCGTGACGCCTGGGATGTTCTCAAGCAGCGCGGCGGTCTTCGGACATAGCCGACAATTCCCCTCGACTCTTTCCCTGAAACCAACGAAGAAAAACGACTTCCACTTATCGTCCTGTGTTAGATGCTCCTGCTCGGCCGAGATATCTTGCATGTTGGGCAGCGCCTCGTAGTGGGTCATCATCCCGTCGAGCTCGTCGCGTATCTGCCGCCAATCATGTTCCAAAGTACCGGCCCATGGAAATTTGCCATGCGGGATGAGGGGATCCGTGCCCACGCTGGAGTGGGCGGGGATCTGCTTCTCGAACCATATGATGAAATGGCGCAGGCCAAGCCGCTTCTTGGTCTGTATGATGAAACGGTGCAGACGCATGACGAAACGGCGCCGACGCGATAGGCGATGATTGAGCGATAGGTGATGATCGAGCGATCCTCGCGAAGGCTGGCTCACGCTTTCCTCCGATGATTCCATTCATGCCCAGGTGATATATCGTTTCTGAATAAAAGCCCTGGAAGCGGATGAGCGCAGGATTGCGCATTCGGTCTTTACATTTAGTCGTGCCGGAGTCTAGCGCCCATGGCTTGGCATACGCAAGGGACGGAGTTTGTCCGGATCAGCTCCATTGCCCCCGGGGAGGACGCCCCCCCAACCCCCCCGCCCCCAACCGCCGTGCCGGTCATCGACTGCCGCCGGCTTGCCGTTCTTCTCTTCACTTGCCACAGCAGTCATTTGGTGTTACCCACATTCCAGGAGCCGCACCGTTGAAACTACAGTCCCGAGTCGGCGGCGCTGGCGGCCAGGACCGTGGCGGGGATCCGGTGGCGTTCAACTGATGCGGTGCAGCACTTGCACGCGCGGGCCGACAGGGATGGGCAGAGTCCGCCCGCTGAGCCAGGTGGAGGGCCGTCGGCGGGCCGCGAGGCTGATGGCCGGAAATCCGCGGGCTTCGTTGCCTGAGGTGACGGTCATCCGCCTTTGGTGAGCCTGGCGCCACTGACGTGGTGGGTGCCGATGTCGGCCCTGCGCCCGTCTTCGCGTCCCTGGGCTTGTGCGCCTGGGTGGCGGTGGCGCTCGGCGCGGGTCCTGCCGAGTCTGGGGAACTCGCGGGCGAACTCGGCCCGGATGCGGGCGGCGTCCGCGGCCAGGACCAGGGCGGTGCCGGTCCCGGCAGCCTCCCGGCTGATCTCGCCGCACATGGCGCGGATCTTGTCAGCCACACCGTAGCCGTAGCCGCGCAGGTAGTCGCGGTAAAACGCGCTCGCGTGGGTGCGCCGGTCAGCCCGGCTCTGCCAGGAGCACGCCGCGCGGAGCTGCTTGCCGTAGGCGCGGGTGGCCGCGCGGGCGGCGCTCTCCATCCGCAGCTCGATGGAGGGCAGCAGGATGCGCAGGGCGGCGAGGGAGGACTGGGTGCCGACCATCAGCAGGCGGCGCGTGTACCGGCTGGCATCGTTCCCGTAGACGGCGACCTCGCAGCCGTAGTCGGTCGCGATGGCGGCCAGCGCTGCGGCGCGGGCCTTACCGTGACCGCCTGTGCCGGGTATGTCGTAGCAGTCCAGCTCGATGGGCTCGGGGCTGCGCCCGGCCTCGGCGCGGACACTAGCCTCGCTGATCGCGTGCCGCACCATCAGCTCGGCTGCCTTGGCCGCAGCAGCCTGCGCTTCAGCCCTGGGGGTCGCTGGGTGCTCGGCCTTGGCGAGCAGCGCCTTGACCCGGACAGTGATCTTGTCGGTGCTGGTCATCGTCAGGTACTCCGTTCGGTACGCGTGGATGCCGTAAGAGGAGGATGCGCCGTCCTCCGTGCCTCCAGGGCATCCAGCCCGGCCCATGCGATGAGCCAGTGCGCGGCGCGTGTGCCGAGCGGGCCGACCGGGTCCGCTATTCCGCGCGCAGGGCCGCGGCGGTCCTGGATCGTGCCGCCCAGCTCGCCGGCGCCATCGCGCCGACCGCCGCGATGGCCAGCCCGGACAGGGCTAGCAGGACGAGTTCCGCGGACTGGTAGACGTGCACGAAGCTACCGGGAATCCCGGTGTGCGCCGCCCTGCCCATGGCCTGCGCCGTGACGGAGTGCAGGGCTGTCCCGGCTGGCACGGCGATCACCGCGGCCGCGAGCGCTGGCGCAACGACCCAGCACACGACCATGGCGATGGTCTGCCGCGGCGTCATCCCCACCGCCTTGAACACGCCGAGGTCGTGCACCCGGTCCCTGGTGCCGAGCAGCACGGTGTTCAGCACGCCGAGCGCGGCGACCACGGCCATCATCAGCGTCAGAATTCCGATCAGGGAAATGGCGATCTGGTAGAACTGCCTGCTGGGGGGGGCGTTCGCAGCGAAATTGCTCCCCAGGGCCTGATCCACAGCCATGGTGTACGCGTCCGCGTCGACCCCCGGCCGGAGCCCGACGTCGTACTGGGCGATAGTCAGGCCAGCGGCGGTGCCGCCCAGCGTCTGCCAGCTGGTGATCAGGGCGGGCTGGTCGTTGCCCTGCGGGTCGAACACCTCGCCGACGATCCGCACCGAGACCGCCTGGCCGCCGACGCTGACGGTGACGCTGTCGCCCACCGACAAGCCGGCCTGCGCGAGGAAGGCGGTGTTGACGTCCACTTCGCCGACGCCGTTGTACCAGCGCCCGCTGATCATGTCGTACCCGATCCAGGCGGCGTCGTCGCGGAAAACCTCGGCGTTCACCTGCTGCGTCAGCCCGGACACGCCGATCACGGGCATCGCCTCGGCCGCATAGTGGAGCGTTCCCGGCTGCGCGCGGAGCGCGGCCATGAGCGTCTGGTCCTGGCTGCTCCCTGACTGCAGCGGCCTGTTGCCCGCGGGCGCGACCTGCACTTGCTCGGCGGCGGCGTGCGACTGGCCCTCGGCCGCCCTGGCGAGGGAGGAGTTCAGGCCCACCGCGAAGATCACCGCTATGGTGCCGAACATGATGGCCGCCAGCGTGACAGCCGTCCGGGCGGGGCGCGCGAACGGTGCGGCCAGGCCGATCGTCACCGGGCGGGGCAGCCGCAGCCTGCCGAGCAGCCGGTGCGCCGCGTAACCGCGGCCAAGCCGGGGCGCCTGCCCGGTGGCGATGGCCGCGACCGTGCTGAGCCGCCCGGCCCGCAGTGCCGGGAGCAGCGCCGCAAGCCCTGCCAGCACGCACATCGCCAGCGGTATCACGATGTCGACCCACACCGGAACCTGCTGCCTGCCGACGCTGTACACAGTCGCCGACTTGCGCAGCACCGGGACCGCAAGCAGGTTGCCAGCGACCACCCCGATCAGGCACCCGGCCAGCGCCGGCGCCATGACCCGGGCGACATAGGCGGCGACCACCTGCGCGGGGGTGAACCCGATGCTCTTGAGCACGCCGATCCGCCGGTAGCTTGCCACCACAGCGCCGCTGACCACGTTGGCCACGATCAGCACCGACATCGCCAGCCCGATGAGCGCGAACGCCACCACGAACGGCACGATGATCGAGCTGGTCCCGGTCGCCTGGTTCTCCGCGGTGAGCCAGGACCCGGTGCCCGTGACCGCCCCGGCGGACAGCGCGGCGGTGACCGCCGCGACATCCGCGCGGATCTGCGCGGCGGAGCCCGCGCTGCGGAACCGGTACAGCATCTGCGCCGCGGCGGGCGCCCGTGCCGCGCGCAAGGCGGCGATGTCGGCCGGGAGCACCCAGGCACCAGCGGAGTCCGTGATCGACTTGGCGAATCCGACCACGGTCAGCTTCGGCTGCCCCGGCGCGGTGGTAACGGTGATCGTGCTGCCGATCAGCTGCGACCCAGGCGGCAGTCCCAGGTCGCGGGAGAGCACGATCTCGCCGGGACGCTGCGCCCAGCGGCCCGCGTCTAAAGTGAGATCATCCAGCGGACCGCCCGGGGATGCGCGGCCCACCACCCTGACCGACGCCACAGCGATAGGGGGAGGCGACGGCACAGGGAGACCCGACGGCAGAGCTGGAGGCGGCGGCGGACGGAGACTGAGGGTGATGCTGGCCTCGGAGAATGGCCCGGCGGCTTCCGTCACCCCGGGCAGCCGGCCGGTAGCGGCCAGCTGCGCGTCCGAGACGCGGGCGGAGTCGATTGACGCCACCACGTGCGCGCCGCGCTGCGCGGCGAAGGCATGCTGGAACGGCCCGCTGGAGTCCACAAGCAGGGCGAGGCCGAGCGTGGCCGCCGCGGTGGACACAAGCAGCACCATGAAGATCACCACGGTCTGCGCCCGGCGGCGGGTCACCCCGCCCGCAGCGGCCCTGATGACGGGCCCGGCCGTCATGGACGCGCCCCGGCGGCGACATCGCTGACGATCCTGCCGTCGACGAGCTGGACGGTGCGGCCCGCGTACTGTGCGGCCAGCTCCGGGCTGTGAGTCACGAGCACCATCGTCTGGCCGGACCGGTTGAGGTCGAGCAGCAGCTCGCCGATCTCCTTCCCGGTAACGCTGTCCAGGGCACCCGTCGGCTCGTCGGCGAGCAGCAGCTCCGGCCGGTTTACCAGGGCGCGCGCGATCGCTACCCGCTGCCGCTCGCCGCCGGACAGCCGGGCGGGGTATGCCTGCCTGTGCTGCCCGATCCGCAGCGCCGCCAGCAGCTCATCGGCCCGGCCGCGGGCCTTGCCCCGCGGCGTTCCGGCGAGCTGCGCGGGCAGCAGCACATTGTCAAGCACGGTCAGATCCTCGAGCAGGTTGAAAAACTGGAAGATCATGCCGATCCGCCGGCGACGGAACCGGGCCGCACCGCTCTCGCTGAGCTTGTCGATCCGCTCGCCGGCGACGGTCACCGTCCCGCCAGTCGGCCGGTCCAGGCCGGCGATCAGGTTCAGCAGCGTTGACTTCCCGCCGCCCGACGGGCCCATCACCGCCACCGCCTCGCCAGCCGCGATCTGCAGGCTGACGTCGTCCACCGCGGCAGCCGTGTCGCTGTCATACCGTCTCGTCACATGACTGAGCTGTATCAGCGCGTCCATATTTGTAGATCACCTCTCATTAGCACCTGCAATTAAATGCTAGCAGGTGCAAGTCCAGAGGGTCAAGGTGAGGATCGACGGACGCCTCGTCGTCGCGGGTAGCGGTGTCTGCGAGGGCGCCGGGTTACTGCCGAGCCACAGTCAATGACGATCATCCGGCCAGTCAGATGCCTGGCATGGCCGTCCCGGCCAGCGGTCATGCCCAGGCGTACGGGGTGATGCGATCCCGACGCCGCCAAGGAATCTCGCACGGTTAGGAGAGGTCGAGAGAAGATACAGCTACGCTACGTGGACGGCACCTTCGCACTATAATATGCTCATGATCCTGCTGCCGCACGTTGTCACCTCTGACCACGGCGAGCTCTTCGGCGAGGATGGCCTTTTCGGGCACGGGCCGTTTATTCACGAGAAGGTGCTTGAAGTTCCCCTTGCCGAAGGCATGATCCAAATGGATAACTAGGGTCTGTAAGATTCGTATTCGCTGGCATGACTGTCCTGATTGATCAGGTTGCGACCCGCTGCGCCGGGTGCCGACGGACCCTGCCATACCAGCCGACCCGGGCGTTCAACTGCGGCACCGCACCAGTTGAACGCCGCCACGGCCCTGGCCGCCCTGCCCGCCGACTCCACGATTTACCGGAGGGGTTGCCTGGCCCGGCCTGTTGTCACCTCAGCCGACTCCGGGGATACTCAACGAAACGCACCGAAACGGCAGGCGCGGGGCGAAGTCCAGATACAGCCGGAGGCGCGTTAAGCCTCATAAGGCAGAGGACTTATATGGTAAATACGCAGCCGCGCGACGCAGGAAAGACACGGGAGGGAAGGAGTTTCCGGTACCATGATCGGAGGCCCGGGGACGATAAGTCTGCGCTTCGGTAATTCAGTCACCCGCCAGCAAGTCAAGCCAGGGACAGTCCGGCGGATTCTTCCGTATGTCAGGCGATATCGCTGGGCGCTGGTGCTGCTGCTGAGCGTTACCTGCCTGGACGCGGTCATCACCGTAGCAAACCCGCTGATACTCAGGATGATCATTGATAACGGTATCCTGCCCCGCCGGCTCGCAGTTACCGTGGAGCTTTCCCTGGCTATCGCCGGGCTGGCCCTGCTTGATGCGCTAGCGATATATATCCAGACCTGGTACTCGGCCCGTATCGGCGAGGGGATTATCTACGATCTTCGTACTAAGGTGTTCGATCATGTGCGGCAGCAGCCGCTGGCATTCTTTACCCGTGCGCAGACCGGCTCGCTGGTCAGCAGGCTGAACAACGACGTTATCGGCGCGCAGCAGGCGGTCACGTCACTGCTGTCCCAGACGGTATCGACCATCTTGACCTTTATCCTCGTGCTTGCCGCGATGTTCTACCTGTCCTGGCAGATCAGTGTCATAGCGCTGGTGCTGATCCCGCTTTTCATCGTTCCCGGCAAGCTGATCGGGAACAGGCTGCAGCGGCTCGCCAGGGAGGAGATGCAGCTCAACGCCGAGATGGGCTCGATAATGAACGAGCGGTTCAACGTGGCCGGAGCGATGCTCACCAAGCTCTACGGGCGGCCGACGGAGGAGTCCAGCCTGTTCGCGAACCGGGCGGGCCGAGTCCGCGACATCGCCATTGTGACCAACGTATACGGACGGGCGTTCTTCATCATCATCACCCTGCTCGCCGCGCTTACCACGTCGCTGGCGTACGGCCTCGGCGGCGCCCTCGTCATTGACCACAAGTTCCAGATCGGAACCCTGGTGGCCTTGATCACCCTGCTTATCCGGCTCTACGGGCCGGTCAACCAGCTATCCAACATGCAGATCAATGTCCTGACCGCGCTGGTCAGCTTCGACCGTGTGTTTGAGGTGCTGGACCTCAAGCCCCTCATAACCGAGCGGCTCACAGCATCCGCGCTGCCCGCCACCGCAGCTGGCAACGGAACAGCGCCGCAGGTCGAGTTCGACCGGGTCTCATTCCGGTACCCAAATGCCAGCGAGGTGTCGCTTGCCTCGCTTGAGTCTATCGCGCTGCCCATGCCAGAACGCGCTGACAACGAGTGGACCTTGCGTGAGGTGAGCTTCCGTGCTCCTGCCGGGCAGCTGACCGCGCTTGTGGGCCCGTCAGGCGCCGGGAAGACCACGATTACTCACCTGGTGCCCCGCCTGTATGACCCCGGCTCGGGGGCCATTCGGATCGACGGTCATGACATCCGGGATCTGACACTGCAGTCACTGCATGACACGATCGGCGTGGTTACCCAGGATGCGCACATGTTCCATGACACGATCCGGGCCAACCTGGCGTACGCACGCCCAGGCGCCACCGAGCAGGACCTGATCGGGGCATGCAAGGCGGCGAGGATCTGGGACCTGATCTCCTCGCTTCCCAACGGTCTCGACACCGTGACCGGCGATCGCGGCTACCGGCTCTCCGGCGGGGAGAAACAGCGGGTCGCCCTGGCCAGGCTACTGCTCAAGGCCCCCCCGGTCGTCGTACTCGACGAGGCCACCGCACACCTGGACTCCGAATCCGAAACGGCGATACAGCGCGCGCTCAAGACCGCGCTGGCGGGCCGGACCTCACTGGTCATCGCGCACCGGCTGTCCACCATCCGCGAGGCCGACCAGATCCTGGTCATCGACGAAGGCCAGATCCGGGAACGCGGAACCCACGACGAGCTGCTGGCCGCGGGCGGGCTCTACGCCGAGCTTTACCACACTCAGTTTGCCCGCCAGGCAGGAGACAACGGGGAACCCGCGGCCACTCCCGCAGAGCCTGCCAGCGCCCAGGACGGGCACTGGTCCTGGGTCCCGTCGGTCGCCACCGCTCCCGATGACCCCCTCGGCAGGCACGGGGTCCCGCCGGGTAACGGCGGCCATGCCCAGCGGACCAGGCGCGGGGGCACGCCAGGTCAAATTCCGCCGCCGTGCTAGCCCACCGCGCAGCGGATGCGGAGCCTCCGGTCCGCCGCGAGACGGTCCTGCCCGGGACCGCCGGCGTGCGCGAGACAGCCATCGCGCTCCCGTTCGGCTCCCATCTGAGTGTCCCCGCGGGTGGCCCCGCATGCCTGCCGGGGATCAGCGCGCGGAGTGGCCAGCTGCCAGGGCCGGGAATCGATCGGGAGGGCGCAAGGTGCACATGGGCAGGCCCGGGAGAAAGGGCACCAGGTACGCCCGTATCGTCGGCGTCGGCGGCTACCGGCCGCGGCGGGTGGTGACTAACGAGGAGATCTGCCTGAGCGTCGACTCGTCCGACGAGTGGATCAGGCGGCGCACCGGGATCAGGACCCGCCGGTTCGCCGGCCCGGACGAGACGCTGGCGATGATGGCCGCGACGGCCGCGGGGAAGGCGCTGGCGCACGCGGGACTGGCGGCCGCCGAGGTGGACTGCGTGATCGCCGCGTCCATGTCTCACCTCTACCAGGCGCCGCCGCTGGCTCCGGAGATCACCGGCCTGCTCGGCAGCGCGCCGGCGGCGGCATTCGACGTGTCGGCCGCCTGCGCCGGGTTCTGCCATGCCCTCGCGCTGGCCAGCGACATAGTATCGGCGGGCTCCGCGGAGCATGTCGTGGTGGTCGGCACCGAGCGCATGTCTGACATCATCGACCCGGCGGATCGCTCGACCTCGTTCATCTTCGGCGACGGTGCAGGGGCGGCCGTGGTGGGGCCCGCCGACCGGCCGGGAATCGGCAGGGTCGTCTGGGGAAGCGATCCGGCGGGCCTGCACTGCATCGAGCAGCGGATCTCCTGGCGGGCCACCCGTGATGAGGCGGCCGGGCCGTGGCCCTACCTGCGGATGTCGGGACCCGAGGTCTACCGCTGGGTCATCCGCACGATGCCGGAAGTGGCCCAGCGGGCGCTGGCAGCCGCGCGGCTGCGGGCAGGTGACCTCGCGGCGTTCATACCTCACCAGGCGAACCTGCGGATCTGCGAGGCGCTCGCCACAGCGCTCGGGCTGCCCGCCCACGTCCGGGTAGCCAGGGACGTCGTGGACATGGGCAACACATCGGCCGCGTCCATCCCGCTGGCGATGGAGCGCATGCTCGCCACGGGCGAGGTGCCAAGCGGCGGGCCCGCCCTGCTGATCGGCTTCGGCTCAGGGCTCGGATACGCGGCCCAGGTGGCCCGGCTGCCGTGAGCTAATCCGGCGGCCTTCAGCTCTCCAGCTTCAGCCAGGCTGATGCGATATCCCAGACTTGGGCCAGCATGTCAGGTCGCACCATCTCGGCATGCTCGCAGGGCAGAGCGGATTCCGATACTTCTCCAGATACATAAGGCTTCCACCTTGCGACGCCAGATACATCCGCCGGCTTATCCCTTATCGCAGCAATAAGCAGGAGATCTCCTTCAAATCTCCGGAGTTCATGCGCGTACATGATTCTTCCGTTATTCTGATAGATTCGCGCAAGGGTCGCGAGCTCCTCATCGGATACGCCTTCGAGAATATATCCCCATTCCCTGCGTATATTGTCCATCGCGTCAGCTAGTTCAGAGTCTTCACCGGAAGCCTCCAGGCCAGCATGACCGCTTGGCCCGTTCGCCTCCTCTGCAAGTCCTCCGTCATGGCTGACAGGAGTGAGATCTCTTTGCTGACCCGGCGGCGGGTACGCATCCATGATGATCAGGGCCGCCACTTGCTCACCGTCGGCTTGCAGCTGGACAGCGATCTCCTGTGCGGCAATCCCGCCGAAGGACCATCCAAGCAGATGATACGGGCCTGATCCTTGCACAGCGCGGATCTGCTCAATATATTCCGCCGCCATATCCCGGACAGAACAGGAAAGCCGGCTCGTGCCGTCCAGGCCTCGGTCTTGCAGCCCGTACAGCGGGTATTCCGCCGGAACGTACCTGGCCAGGGGCATATAGCACCAGCTCAGCCCTCCTGCGGGGTGTATACAGAAGAAGGGCGGGTTACTGCCATGAGTTCGGATCGGAAGAAGAACGCCGAGCGCGTCCCGCATGGATGACAGGCTTAGCCGGCTTATCAGCCCGGCCACGGTCGGGGCTTCGAGCAAGGTCCGCACCGCAATCTGCACACCACGGGCACGCAACCGCTCCACCAGCGACACCGCCAGCAGCGAATGGCCGCCGAGCTCGAAGAAGTTATCGTCGACTCCCACCCGGTCCAGCCCGAGGGCCTCAGCGAACGCCTCGCACAGAACCTCCTCGTAGGTCGTCGAGGGCTGCCGGCCCGCGGCCGGGTAATCCGGCACCGGCAGCGCCGTGTGGTCTACCTTCCCGTTCGCCGTCAGCGGCAGCCCCTCTAGCACCACCACCGCCGACGGCACCATGTACTCTGGCAGCCGCTCCGCCGCGAACCCGCGCATCACCGCAGGCAGCCTGCCATCCCCTCCGGCACCATCACCATCTCCGGCGTCACCATCGCCCGCGGCCGGAACGACATAGGCGGCCAGCCGCCGATCACCCGGCGTGTCCTCCCGCGCCACCACCACCGCCTGCGCCACTGCGGGATGCCCGGCCAGGACGGCCTCGATCTCGCCCAGCTCGACCCGGAACCCGCGGATCTTCACCTGATCATCGATACGGCCCGCGAAGTCCAGCTGCCCGTCCGCGGTCCACCGCGCCACATCCCCTGTCCGGTACATCCGCGCCCCCGCCGGCCCGAACGGGCACGCCACGAAGCGCTCACCCGTCAGGCCAGGACGGCCCAGGTACCCCCGTGCCAGCCCCGCACCCGCCACATACAACTCCCCCGCCACCCCCGGCGGAACCACGCGCAGCATCCGATCCAGCACATAACAGCGGGTATTCACAATCGGCGTACCGATCAGGACCTCCTCCGCCTCAGGACGGCACCGCCACACCGTCGCATCAACCGTCGTCTCCGTCGGCCCGTACGTGTTGAACATCACCCGCCCAGCCGACCAGCGCGCCATCACCTCCGGCGGGCACGCCTCACCCCCCACTTCAAGAACAACTCCTGCCCCGACTGACCCATCCTCCATGGTCGCCAGCACCGCAGGCGGCAACGTCGCGTGCGTCACGCCCTCCTGTGCCAGGAACCCGGCCAGCTCCCGGCCCAGTCGCCGATCCGGCGGCACCACCACCAGTGCCGCACCTGCCAGCAAAGCCAGCGACCACTCCGAGCAGAAGTTGTCAAAACTCGCCGACGCGAACTGCGCCACCCTGCACCCCGGCTCTACCCCGAACCGGTCATGAGCCGCCACCAGGTTCGCGAACCCTGCATGCGACACGACCACGCCCTTCGGCCGCCCCGTCGACCCCGACGTGTAGATCACATACGCCGGATGCAGCACCGACAGTGACGCCACCCGATCGCCGTCACCCAGATCACCCGCTGTCAGGCCGGCCAGCTCCGCTGCCAGCTCCGGCTCATCCACCACAAGCACCGGCACCCCGCCCGCCCCCGGCAGGCCCTCCGCCATCCCGCCCGCCGTGAGCACGCACACCGGGCCCGCGTCGGCCAGCATGAACGCGACGCGCTCCGGCGGGTAGCCCGTGTCCACAGGCAGGTAGGCGCCGCCGGCCTTGAGCACCCCCAGCAGCGCGGCCACCAGCCCGGCAGAGCGCTCCATCACCACCGCCACCAACGACTCCGGCCCCACCCCCAGCTCCACCAGGCGGCGCGCCAGCCGGTTGGCCCGCGCGTTCAGCTCCCCGTAACTCAGGCTGTCGTCCCCGCAGATCACCGCGACCGCCTCCGGGGAACGCGCTGCCTGCGCCTCGAACAGCTCCGGCACCATCGCCGCGGGCACCGGTGCCGCGGTGTCATTCCACCCGGACAGGATCGCCCCCCGCTCCGCCTCCCCCAGCACCTCCACCGCGCCCAGCGGGGTGGAAGGGGCGTCCTCCAGCACGGTGACCAGGTTCGCGGTGACGGTATGCAGCAGCGCGCACACCTGCTGCGGGCCGGCCGGCGCGACCGCATCGACGGAAAAGACGAACCCGGTACCGGTGTCATCGACGGACACGGCCAGGGGATAGTTGGTGCGATCGTGGGTGTACAGCGTCTCGATTCCCTCAAAACCGGTGCCGGGTCCCTGGCCCAGGTTCTGGCTCTGGCTGTGCCGGCAGTTGAAAAGCGAGCTAAACAGCGGCGCCTGAGCCGCGACGCCACTGGCCTTCTGCGCCAGCGCCAGCGGCGCATGCTCATGCACAAGCAACCCGGCCAGCTGCCGTTGCATGGCAGCTACCGCGTCCGCCGCGCCCACCGCGCCGGTGTCCACCCGCACCGGCAGGGTATTCATGAACGGCCCCGGCACCCGGTCCGCCCCCACCCCGGCGTCCATCCGGCCGAACAGCACCGTGCCGAACACCACATCATCGCGGCCGCTGGCCGAGGCCAGCACCCGCGCCCACACCACATGGAACACCGTGGCCGGGCTCACCCCAAGCGCGCGGGCCCGCTCCCGCACCCGCCCCGCAAGCCCCTCCTCCATCGCCAGCCGGGCCTGCATGGCATCCGCCCCGTCCCCGCGGGTGTCCAGCAGCCCGAACGGCGCCGTCGGCTCGGTCACGTCCCCCAGCAGCGCGGCGAAGAACCGCTCATGCTCCTCACTGGGCATCCCCAGCCGGGCGTGCGCCACGTAATCCCTGAAGGGCAGCGGCGCCGCCAGCCGGTCCTCCTCTCCCCGCAGGAACGCCGCGATCTCGCCAAGCGCCACCTCTAGCCCCGTGTGATCCTGCAAAAGGTGATGGACCTGCAGCAGCGCCAGCCACCGCCCGGTGCCCGGCTCGGCCACCACAAGAGCCCGCAGCAGCGGAGCACGCCCGACATCCATCCGCGACCCGCCCGCGGCCAGCAGCTGGCCAACCGCATCCGCGCCGCCCTCTAGGCTGACTTCCCGCACCGGCACTACCGCGTTGCGCCACACCACCTGGACCGGCTCGCGCAGCCCCTCCCACGCCACCGCGGTCCGGTAGATGTCGTGCCGGTCCACCACCCGCTGCAGCGCGGCCAGGAACCCCTCCAGCCGGGCACGGGAATCAAACCCCAGCACGAACGGCTGCACATACACATCACCCCCGTCAGCGGCCATCAGGTGATGGAAGAAGATGCCCTCCTGCAATGGCGCCAGCGGGTACACATCCGCCACATTCGCCGCCCCGCCCGCCACCTGCGCGATCACCTGGCCGATCTCGGCGGCGGTCAGCTCCGCCAGGGGCAGCATCTCCGGCGTGATCACCGTCGCCCCGGCCGGGATCCCGTTCGGCGGCACCACCACCTCCGGCTGACCGGCCACTGCAGCGAGCCCGGCTACCGTGGGCGCCTCGAACATCGTCCGCACATCAACCGGCACCCCCCGCGCACGCAACCGGGCAACCAGCGACAGCACCAGTAGCGAATGCCCGCCCAGCGCGAAGAAGTTATCGTCCACCCCCACCCGCGGAACCCCCAGAACCTCCGCGAACGCCCCGCAAAGGATCTCCTCCAGCGCTGTTGACGGTCCCCGCCCCGCGGAAGCAGCGGCAAAATCCGGGACGGGCAGAGCCTTCCGGTCCAGCTTCCCGCTCGCCGTCAGTGGCAGCGACTCCAGCACCACCACAACCGCCGGCACCATATATTCCGGCAGCACACCCGACAGGTACGCTCGCAGCCCTGCCGCATCCACCGGAACCGTCCCAGCTGGCACCACATAAGCGGCAAGCCGCTTATCGCCCGGCACGTCCTCCCGCGCGACCACCACCGCCTGCGCCACCCCTTCATGCGACACCAGAACGGCCTCGATCTCCCCCAGCTCCACCCGGAACCCGCGGATCTTCACCTGATCATCAGCGCGGCCCGCGAACACCAGCTGCCCGCCCGCGGTCCACCGGGCCAGGTCACCGGTCCGGTACATCCGCTCCCCCGCCGCCCCGAACGGGCACGCCACGAACCGCTCCCCCGTCAGCCCCGCACGGTTAAGGTAGCCCCGCGCCAGCCCCGCGCCCGCCACATACA
>Ga0137391_10000390_pt1 | contig 29890 bp, 33 predicted proteins | sample 15con2h24BmetaG_FD_101399 | JGI IMG/M metagenome (GOLD analysis project Ga0137391, IMG submission 101399) | Vadose zone soil microbial communities from Angelo Coast Range Reserve, California, USA - 15con2h2.4B metaG | ecosystem: Environmental > Terrestrial > Soil > Vadose zone > Saprolite...
AGCGCAGCCAACCCTATCAAAAGCGTGGTGCAAAATCGTATTCGGTTTCCAACTCGCATCCGCATGACGACTCACCTCCCTGCATTTCCGGGATTGTCGCTGTCCCGAATTAAAGATTGGATCCTCCTTCCTGTCAATATAACCGAGGTCGACAAGGATTCCGTTTTGAATGCGCACAATATCCGCGGCAATCCAATTCACAGGAGCACCGAAACCACTAAGTCGCCCGTGCACGATCACGAGGTCTCCCTCAGCCACGATCGTTCCCGGTTCGTACTTCAACGTTGGTGGGATGCTCTTGAGAGATTGAACAGACCCTCACGACCAGGTGCGTATATGAGCGCTGTGTTGAATGTAGTCAGGCGACCAGAAACGCTCAGCGGCTGCATAGTCACGCTTGTTGAACAGCGTGTCGAAGGCTTCTAGAACAAGAGCTTTATTTTTCGATTCGATCTTCTCACTCATCTTTCATTTCCTCCAATTCGTTGGCAAGATGCCAGGTCCTTAAAGCTTCGACCCACCGTCCACCGGAATGCTCGCTTCCGTGATCCATCGGGCTCCGTCTGACGCCAAGAACGCGACTACATCCGCAAAATCTTCCGGTTTGCCGATCCGCTTCAATGCCTGCATTCCAAGCGTCACCTCCCGACCTGCCTCGCTCTTCGTAAAATTCGACGTCCGTGTCGATTCACACCGGGCGCGACTGCATTTACGCGGATACCTCGGGGTTCTGATGAACTAGAGTTCCCCTGTCATTGTTTAGTGCACCGCCCCATTGCCACACGTCAGTCGGCTGCGGCATTGCCACCGATTTCGAGCAGTTCATGCCACGAGGTTGGTGCTTCGCTGCCCGCGGCATAGTTGGGGAAGTCCGGCGCCGGTAAATGCGCCCACGCTTCTTCAATCGGCGAAATGATGCGCTACTCCGCCACTACTTCGTCTCGACGCGTAAATAGCGTTGCATCGCCACGCATCGAGTCGAGCAGCAGAGTCTCGTACGCAACCGGTCCCTTCGACCCAAAGCTCGTCTGATAAGAGAAGTTGGCCTGAACCGTAACCGTCCGCATCTGCGTTCCCGGTCGCTTCACTTCGTTGGCAAGCAGTTGCGTCCAGGTTTTGCGAGCGCAGATCGTCCTACCCATTCTTCCTCGCCGTCCACCGGTTGACCCGAAGTTCACTTTTTCGAGTCCATCTTTCGACACCAAGTCCCTAGTTCGACACACCAAGTCCATCAGTGGACCACTGAAGCCTTCTCGATCTAACGCATACAGAAAAACGACATCGTCGAGGGAATTTGTGGATGAGCCGACGGGGTCCCGCGAGGCGATTGGTTGAGGAAACGGTGAAGCTTCCAGGCAGGTGGAATCACAGGATCGCAGTCGCTCCTCGGAATTGAACCAGATTCCGATCTACTGCGTCCGTCGGTGTGCTGCCAACGACAAAAGAGAACAAGTGAATAACACAAATAGCGAGTCCTTCGCGGTTACTGCTCGCTAAACGGAGTTTGGAACAGAACATGCACTACATTTGAAAGGAGATTCAAATATGTCTGCAACAACAAGAGACGCGAAAGAAGCAACCTCGATCTCAGGGGTGACGGTCCCCGACAGTAAACTTGCTCGAGAAGCCACGGAGCTGGTGCGTGACACCGAGTCTTCGTTGCTGTTCAACCACTCGACTCGTGTGTATTATTTTGGCTCGCTTGCAGGGAAAAGAGCGGGATTGAGCTTCGATCCCGAGCTGCTTTACATGGCCGCGATGTTCCATGACATGGGATTGACTCCGCAGTATAGGAGTAAGTCGGATCGGTTCGAAGTGGATGGTGCAAACTGTGCGCGAGCGTTCCTGCGCCGGCACAATATCTCTCAGCGGGAGATCGATACTGTGTGGACAGCGATTGCACTACACACTACGCCGGGAATTCCTCAGTACATGCATCCGGTGGTTGCGCTCTTGACCAACGGTGTCGAGATGGATGTTCTCGGAATCGCCTACTCGGAATTCTCCGACGCTGATCGCGAAGCGCTTGTCGCCGCGTATCCGCGCACCGAGCACTTTAAAGAAGACATCATCCAGGCCTTTTACAACGGCATCAAGCACAGGCCTGAGACAACATTCGGCAATGTGAAGGCAGATGTCCTGGCGGACAAGGATCCAAAGTTCCAGCGCATGAACTTCTGCACTGTCATCCGCGGTTCGCGTTGGAAGGGCTGAGAAATGCTCAGCAGGCGCTCAGTGGAACACCCGCTGATTAGGAGACAGAGTTGTGGCGACCGAATCCGTATATTCCGCAACATATACAACTGAATCACTGCAGTCAAGCGTTTCCGGAATAAGACGCCTCTACATCAAAGCGGCTAGTCTCGATCGCTTTGGCATGGGTATGTTGCGGCTGGGGTTGGTCATCGTCCTCGTCTGGATTGGTGGCTTGAAATTTGCTAGCTACGAAGCGGACGGCATTGTTCCTTTGGTGGCGAATAGCCCCTTCATGAGCTTTCTTTATCATCACCCGGCACCTGAATACCGCCAACACATGAATAAGGAAGGCCAGGTGGTTCCTGCGAATCAACAGTGGAACGAATCGAATGGGACATATCCGGTTTCCTATGGCCTGGGCGTCATTATCGTCTCTCTCGGAATCATGATCGCGCTCTACCCAATATGGCCCCAGGTCTCCGCAGTGGGCAGCTTTCTACTGATACTCATGGCTCTGACAACACTCTCATTCCTTGTGACGACACCCGAAGCATGGGTTCCAGGGTTGGGTGACCCGCATCACGGGTTCCCATACCTTTCAGGAGCAGGGCGGCTGGTTGTGAAGGACTGCATAATGTTGGGTGCCGCCATAGTGACCATGGCCGACGCTGCAAAGGCCTATCTCAGGCGTAGCGCCTGCTCACAGAGGCGCTCCATGTGAAGGCAGATGTACTGGCGGACAAGGATCCACGGTTCCAGCGCATGAACTTCTGCAGTGTCATCCGCGGTTCGCAGTGGAAGGGCTAAGAAATCCCTCAGCCGGCGCTCAGTGGAACGCACGCCCGCTGCAATGCGCAAGGAGAGCCTGATAGCAAAGAGGGGATGCGATTGCTCGCATCCCCTGAGAGGTTAACCGAGGCGATTGCGCGCCGCGGGGTTGATTAGAAGATGAACTTAGCACTTATCTGACCGATACGACCCGGTGCGGCCGCGGTGGCCTGACCGAACTGGCCGCTGTTGGCATTGCCCACCACATTTTGGAAATTGGTATGGTTGAAGACGTTGAACATCTCGAAGCGCATGTTGAATTGCATGCCCTCGGTGATTTTCGTGTCTTTCTCAATGCCCGCATCCGTGTTGATCGCTCCTGGACCGTTGAAGAGATACTGTTTCGCGCTGCCAGTCACGCCACAAACTTCGTAGCCGCAACTGAGGTTACTGGCGAAGGCTGACGTATTGAAGTACGCATGTCCCGGATTATGCGGATTCAGCTTCTGGATGGGACCGATTTGGTTGGGATAATCGAGCCCGATGTTGGTCAGAGCAAAGTCGCCGCCGCTCCTCACGCTCACCGGGGTGCCTGTGTTGAAGCGGCTGATGCCCGTAATATGCCACCCCGTGGTAATCCGGCGCGCGCCAAACAGGCGGGCAAACGGCAGATCCCAGTTGTAGCTCATTACCAGGTTATGCCGCATGTCGAACGTCGAAGGGCCGTAGGCTCGAGACGGATCGCGAGGGTCATACCTGGCAGAATAATCATCCAACGATTTGGCGTAGGTATAGCTGACTAGGAAGGTCACGTCGCGAGCACGACGTTCCGCCGAAACCTGCAGTGAGTTGTAGTTTGAGTTGCCCGAGTTCTGCAGGTAAGTCGCCGAGGCGAAAGCCACAACCGGACCTCCACTGGAATTGTGGTAGTTCTGGCTGATGGTCTGGTTGTCGATCAGGCCCGTAAAGGTGCCGTAGTACGTCTGGCCACCTTGCGTGTAGACTCCACCTTCGCCACCCGGCCCGCAACTTGCAAGCGACTGGCAGAGCGCCGCATTACCCCAGAGTATGTCTACGCTGCGCTGAATATGGTGTCCCTGGGTTCCTACGTATGCCACGGTCAGGACAGTCGACTTGTCGAGTTGCCGCTGGATGGAGATGTTATAGTGTTCGGCCATTTGAGTCTTATTTTTGTTGTAGTACCCGGGCACATAAAGAGGCATGAGCGATCCGAACTGGAAGTTTGGAAACGGCCCGGGGCCTGATGGGAAGGTAAAGGGGAAGTGCTGTCCCTGGGTCACTCCGTTTGAGCGAGTGATGTAGGGACTTGCGAACTCCGTCGGTTGTGGCGATGCCCAGTAGAGGCCCCATGGGGCGTCACCGATGATACCGAAGTTACCGTTATCCGCCGCGCCCAGGTAGTAGACACCGTACGCCGCACGAATGCTGGTCTTGTTCTCACCCCAGATGCCGCCCGAAGGCGCCCAGGCAAGCCCAATACGAGGTCCAAAGTTGTTGTACTGGGTCGGAGAGATCGTGCTCGGAACTCCCGGATCTCCCGGAACCAGGTTGCCGGTGGGAGAATTGGGGAACTTGGTGGACTGCACTCCCGGAACCGGGGTGGTCAGACGACCAAAGACGTCGCTCCACGGCCTGGCGACGTCCCAACGGAGGCCGAGGTTAACAGTGAGGTTGGGAGTCGCCTTCCAGGTGTCGGCAACGAAGAGCCCGCCATATCGGGTACGGTTGTCGAGAAGTTGGACGGAGCATTGGACGAAACTTCCTGGAGCGCCGACATAGTAATCAGAAACATCCGAATGCGTCTCATTGCCGCTAAATTGGAAATATCCGTTGGGTCCGCATTCGTTTCGAACATTCAGCTGGTAGTACCGGAAGTCACCACCAAAGCTGAGCGAGTGAGCACCCATCGCCTTGCTGAAGGTGTCGCCAACGCCGTAGGTAGTGTCAGGCTGATAGAGGTTCAACCAGTTGTTGCCGACTGCGAAGCTGTTGAACAACAGCATCGGCAGTGACGATGGGTATCCGGGTGTTCCGGTGTTGATCAGACCACCGGTGGCGGGATCGGTATTGAACCCGTATTGACTGTAGCTTGAAATCTTCGAACTGGCCGACGGCTGCGAGGTCCGAACCGCCGTGCGGAACAACTGGATGCGCGCAACATTGACCGCGGTGCTACCGAAGGTCTTTGTATTGCTCATCGAGAACAGTTGGTTGCGCGACGGCACTGTCGCTGGGAAGCCTGGCGCGTTCTCTACGCCCTGGTATGCCTGCTGGTAGATGGGCTGGATCGCGGTCGAATCGTCGTAGTGATAGTAGAAAGACCAGTCACCAGTCATGTGATTGACGAAGTCAATCCGCTGGGCCATGTTGGTATCGACGATGGATCCGGCGTGGCTCGAGTCAGAAAAGGTGAAGCCGCCGGCCTGATTTGCGGCTGGAATGAATGGTAATGTCAATTTAGTGACGGGGTCGATATAGGCCGAGATATCGTGTCCTGGCACGCTTACGGGGTTACCATTAGCGTCGGGGGCGACAGTCGTCACCGCTGTCCCGAGTTGGTTGTACTTGGTGGGGGTGCAACTCCCGGTACATGAGGGTCCCGCACCGACAATTGTTCCGCCACCGCGACTCATAAGGGTTGCGGCCCATGCGTCACCCTGAACATAAGAGTCGAGTACACTATCCGGAAAGATGCCCTTGCGTTCGTCAGCGCTCATAACCTGCATAGGTCCCGTGCTGGCTCCCGCTACCTGACGCGTTTGCTGAAAGTCAGTAAAGAAGAAGATCTTATCCTTCCAGACCGGACCACCAAGGACACCGCCGTACTGATGGCGCTTCAGCTCGGCCTTTGTGGGATCGAAGTAGCTGGTCGCGTCCAACCCCTGGTTTCGGTAAAACTCGAAGAGAGTTCCATGGAAGCGGTTGGTTCCGGATTTAGTCACAGTGTTCATGACTGCGCCGGTGAACTTGCCATACTCAGCGCTGAAGCTGTTGGTGAGCAGGCGAAACTCAGCGATCGAGTCAGCGTTCGGAATCAGACCGGCGCCCATATTCTTGGTCTCGTTGACCTCGGCACCATTCACCAGGAAGGCGTTGGCCCACTCCGGCTGACCGTCCGTGGAGACATTTCCCGCCGACGAGTAGAGACCGGAAGCGGGTCCGCGATCGGAGTAGCCTCCGTTCGTATTTGCTGGAGAAACGCCTGCCTGAAGTGAGAGCAGGTCGAGATACGAGCGGCCGTTGAGCGGCATGGCTAGAATCTGAGGAGATTCGATCGTGGTGCCCGTCGCCGTGGTCACGGTCTGGACCTGCAGAGCGTTGGCCTCGACAGAAATGGACTCGCTTATGCTACCGACTTGAAGAAGGAAATCAAAGTGCAGCGCGTCATTGACGTTGAGATCGACGTTGTCAAGGACTTGCTGCTGGAAACCGGCAACCGAGGCGGCCAGGCGGTAGTGTCCGGGAGGCAGAGCCAGAATGCTGTACTGGCCCGACGAATCAGTAGCGACGGTACGGGAATAGCCGGTGGCGGTCTCAGTGGCAGTCACGTTCGCGTTCGGAAGCACGGCGCCGGATTTGTCACGGACGTAACCGAGAATGGAACCAGTCACGTCTGCCCAGAGGCGGGCAGTGCCGAGCAGGACGAGCAAACAGAGGCAAAAGCAACGGCAAACACGAAGGTGCATTAGACTACCCCCCTCAGATTCCGAATTTGTGCGACAATATCACCTTTTAATACGCGAACAAGCGAAATAGTGCGAAAAGCGGTGCTCGCCCAGACTCACTGCCGCAGGTCCGCCGAATCCCCCAAGGCTCGCATACTTCCCAAGTCAGAGCCGATCATTTACGAGTGGCACCGGAATAGCGACGAGAGATATGGCCTCTACATCAGCATGAATCGCGGCGCGATTTGTCATATAATACAATCTTATGGAGGATGTCAAGCTAAGATTCTCTAATTTTCACATTCGGGGCCGTTGGGTAGGGAAGGGTCCGAAACGAGAATTGGGCTGAATGCCACCATTATGGCTGGGAAGGAATGGACGGCAAGCGCATTCCTGACAGAGGAACTTTGCGTTTCTATAGGGGACTTGAACCAGAGAACGTCGGCTACATGAGGCACTTAAGGAAGCAACATACTCCGTCGAATCTTTCATCCCAAGACAACACGAAGATTCACAATTCAGAAATCAGAACCGACTTTGCTGCTTGCTTCTGCTCCTGCTCGCGTTTCGTCTGGTGCTTAAAAAGGAAATAAACCGGCACGCCAATTAGAACAATTACAACTCCAGGAACAGTCGTCGCAGGACGATACACAAACAAAACGGCCAGGATAATTCCCGCGCAGATCAGGTACAGCAGGGGAATGAAAGGATAGCCGAAGGCGCGGTAAGGCCGATCGGCGTTCGGCTTAATGTTCCGCAGTCGAAATACGGCGGCAATGGTCAGGATGTAAAAGATCAGCGCCGCGGAGATTATGTAATCCAGCAGATTGCTGTAGAGATTTCCGTAGGTTCCAGTCGCCGGCTGGTACGTCCGGATCATCAGCAGCACGGCCGCCCACAGGGTCTGCATGATCAGCGCTGCACCGGGAACGTTCGCGCGATTCAGGACCGATGCGCGTTTGAAGAAGAGACCGTCCAACGCCATCGCGTAGTAAGCCCGAGCTCCCGACAATATCAAAGCATTCATGCAGCCGAACGCCGCAATCATGATGGCGACAGCGATCAGCGTGGGGCCAACGGAGGGGAAGATAGCCTGCAACATCGTAGCCGCCACTCGATCCGAAGGCGCATGCTGGATTTCACTGAACGGCAGGACAACGACGTAGGCAAAATTGGCGAACACGTAAAGACCGATTACGATGATCGTTCCGAATGCGAGAGACAGGGGTACGTTTCGCGTTGGGTTACGAACTTCACCCGCGGTGAATGTGATGTTGTTCCAGGCGTCCGCCGCATACAGGGCTCCAATTTGCGCACTGCAAACTGCGACCAGCATTCCGAATGCTGTAGCCGGAGAAAGCCCATGCGCCGACAGAGTGAATCCCTGAGGCGTCCATGCATGAGCGAAGTTCGCCCTGACCACGGAAGCCTTCCAGCCAATCAAGACTCCTATCCCAATCACACCCAGCAACGATCCTATCTTCATTGTCGTAAAAACGTTTTGGACTCCTTTCCCGTACTTGAGGCCCTTCATATTGGCCCAAGTCAAGAAAGTTATGACCAGCAACGCGACCAGTTGCGCGGTTGAGAGCGAGAGCGCATAAGTCGGCAAGATATGGATGGGCCGGATGATATAGTTCGTCTCCGCGATTTGCGGCCACAGCACGCCAAGATAACGGGAGAATCCCACTGATGAAGCCGCAATCGTCCCGGTTTGAATTACAAGAAATAGCGTCCAGCCGTATAAAAATCCCCAGAGTGGCGAGTATGCTTCACGGAGGTAAACGTACTGACCGCCGGCACGCGGCATCATTGCGGCTAACTCTCCGTAAGACAGCGCAGCCGCCAGGGTGAGGATGCCGGCGATTACCCAAGCCAGCAGCAGCCAGCCGGTGCTCCCAACCTCTCGCGCCATTTCACCGCCCACGATGAAGATCCCAGACCCGATCATCGACCCAGCCACAATCATGGTCGAGTCAAAGACTCCCAGACTTCGATTCAGTTCGCGATGCGGCTCGGGGGCCTGAGAGCCCTCCATTTTTGGCATCAAAGTGTTCCCCTCATTGGATCTGCTCAAGAGATACCTATTCCACGCTAAAGTTCCGATCGGATCATTCCAATTAAAATTCAGGTAGTTGAGTGGCTGGTAATGAGAAGCAGATGAATAGGACTCCACCCTCTGATAGCGTCATGGCTGGCTGTGCTCGTGGGTTGGGCTATATTGCGTGAGTCCCATCCGCTCGACAATCTCCTTAAACTCAGAACGATGGCGAAGCGGATCAAAACGCGGATCCTGGGTCAAAGTGAAGAGCTTCATGTTTCGCTCGTCACAAGCTCGGTTGAGCCACGCGACCATTTGCTTGGACTCGCCGAGGGCGGCGTATGTTGCGGCAATGTCATAGGATGGCTTGCACTGGTGCGAGGTGGCGCCCTTGAGTTCGTGTAGAATCTCGCGGGCGGAAGACTTATCGCCTGCCACCGCGTGAGCATGGGCCTTCATGGCTTTCACGCAATTGTTTCCTCTCGACAACTGGAGGGTTGTATCAAATTCCCTCAGTGCCTCCTTGAAGTTGCCCTTCTGCTCGAGTGCTTGCGCCATGTACATATGCGCCCAAATGAAGTGAGGATCCAACTCCAGAGCACTTTGATAATGTCTGAGCGCTTCGTCAAATTGGTGTGCCAAATGCGACGTGACCCCAGCCCAGACCAAGGTGATGATTGAAACCGGATCGATCTCGAGAGCGTGCATGATCGCGATGTGCGCCGCCTCGTGCTGTCCTCTGGCCGCAAGCAAATTCGCGTACCAGTGATAGCCAAGAGCGTACTCCGGATTGCACTGAATGGAGCGCCGGTACTCGTGATCGGCAGCTTGCCAATCCCGATCGAAGTGGAGAAGGACATCGGCCAGCGAAGCGTGAGCCTCGGCCAGGTTTGGATCAAGCTCGATCGCTTTCAACGCTGCGCGCCGCGCCGATGGCATCGCGTCAGGGGGGAGAAACGATCTCATAAAAAGACAAGAGAGTGAGAGAATCGGCAAGTCCTGAGTAAGGCAGCGCGAACTCCGGATCTTCGCGTATCGCTGATTCGAAGCAGTGAATGGCTTTCCGCAGGCCTTCTTCGTTGCGCTGGTTCCAGAAGTATCTGCCTTTTAAGTACGCCTCGCGCGGACCCGGTTGTTCGCGGCGTCCCTCGACTGGATAAGACGTAGGAGAAGAACATACCTTCAGCCAGAGGCACTGAACAATCTGGTCCGCTATATAAGTTGGCATTTCGCCGAAATCGTTCGGACGGCAGCGATAGGTATGAGACCATGCCACAACTCCAGTGTCAGCAAACAGGAGATCCACGTTCACTCGCAGGTCGATGCCATCGTCCTGGATGCCCCATTGCAATACATAGTCAACCGTTTCGTCGTCCCAAATCCTGGCAGGAAATTCCCGTTGGTCCTTCTGTATTGGGGACTTCGGACTCACGATACGCAGTTGCCTGGGGTTCAACTGCTCCAAAGCTGCGACTGTCTTGGCAACGATGGTATCGCAAAGACGCTGGCGTTCGCTATCGACGCTTATATTCTTGAGCGGCAGCACGTAAATCGTAATGCGATCCCCGGCGCCCTTGGAGGGCCTGGATGGCGCCGTCGATTCAGTTGCCTGATGGCCGCCCTTTCGCAAGGCCTGACGCTTCCAGCTTTCGATCTCCGAGCGCAACGCAAAGACACTGCCCAGCCGTTTGTGAAAATGACGGTGGACCGGCAGGCCTTCTCGCTTCTCCCAAAGCTGGACCGTGCGAACCTCTCGCCGCAAGTAGCTGGCAATTTCTTTCCAGGAATCCAAGCGGTCGGTGTCCGGCCACCCATTGGATTGTGGAGTATTCGGGCCCATTGGCGGAAATGTTTTGATCATGGCCTTTTGCCGCAGTTTACTGACCGCCAAATCTGAAATTCCGCCTGCAGGACCAACCGCTATATCAAACGTGCAGGAGAATAGTGAGGAAAGAATCGACTGTCCCGAGAGACTACACTGTTGCGCCGAGTCCATGCAAGGCCGCAAACCGTTGCACAGTAGGTCGCGCAATCGGTTTCGCACTATTTCGCTTGTTGGCTTTCGAAAGACTTGTTTACCTATAGCGGCACTATGTGTCTCCGCAGGACGCTCTGACCGGATCGGTGCGCAATGTGTATCCGCCGAACGAAGTAGTTTTGGGAAATGCGGAGCAACCTAGAGATAATCATTGTCTTCCTGGAAGAGGAGTCCTGTGTTGGAAAAAGAAGGCTCAGCGTCATTACAGCAATCGGCTTGGTTTGACTACACAGACAGCCATGAATTCATGGAAAGAATTCGCAGCGGAATGCCTCCGCTCATTATTTGCGTCGCTTGCAATGGAGGCATCCAGGGCAAAGAGGCCAACGAGTTTATCCCTGAAACGGCGGATGAAATAGCAGCGTCAGTCCAAGGTGCATACGAAGCCGGCGCGGCGATGGTTCATATCCATGCGCGCAATCCAAAACAATTAACCGAGGGAGCCCGCGACACTGAGACATGGCGAGACGTCTTACGCAAGGTTCGTCTAGCTTGTCCAGAGATCATCATCAATGCAACGACCGGAGCCGGGCCTGGTATGAGCATGGAAGAGCGCGCCGCATCTCTCGCAGCAGGACCGGAAGTTGCGTCGCTGAATTTAGCGCCGGACATGAGCAAGTTCAAGCTCAAGGAGCGGCGTCCACCGTTGTCTCATCCTCGGCCGGCACTTGAAATCGATGAATGTATTCCATTTACCTACGGGCAGATCCACCAATTCGCCGCGGAGATGAAACAACGCGGAATCAAACCGGAATTGGAGCTTTATCATCCGGGCTGCGCCTGGGTTGTAGACTACCTGATCGAGCACGAGCTCATTGAAAAGCCTTATTGGATGCAGACCGTAATGGGTTATCAGACTGGCAGTTTTCCGACCGTGGAGAATGTTCTCCAGTTATTGAAGGAGTTTCCTGACGGAGCTTTGTGGTTGTGTTCCGCGATCGGCCCATTTCAACTGCCGCTGACTACACTTGCAACGCTGATGGGCGGCCATGTTCGGGTCGGACTGGAAGACAACGTCTATTATTCTCGAGGACAAAAAGCCAAAAGCAATGCCCAGCTTGTAGAGCGAACGGTTCGTATTGCGCATGAGCTTAACCGGCCGGTCGCGACGCCGGCCCAAGCTCGCGCAATGCTTGGCCTGCGAACCCAACCAAGCAAGTACTAGGTGTCGACGTGCCCTTGGGTGGGGCGTCGGTTTGCTTGAGTTCGGGGACGTCGGAAAATGCCCTATTAGCATTATGATACGATATTTAGGCCATGTTCTTAACAGCCATTGCTTATCTTGCTTTTGCCGCCAATGTACAGAGTCTACCTCCAGGGAAGGGCAAGGCCATCGTTCAGCGGAATTGTGGCGGGTGCCATGCGTTGAAGGTGGTCACCTCGAAAAGAGCGTCCACGGAACAGTGGTCTACGCTAGTGGATCAAATGGTATCGCGCGGTGCCGACGTTTCTGATGATGAAATCGACACTTTGGTGGAGTATTTGGCCGAGAACTTTGGTGCAACCAAGGGGCCAGCGACTATCAGGAAGAATCATGTCCGGACCCAGGTGGTGAACGTTAACAAGGCCACCGCGACCGAGTTGGCTGGAGCGCTCAACCTAACCGCAAAGGATGCCGCCGCAATCGTCGCCTACCGTGAGCAGAACGGAAACTTCAAAGCATGGACGGACCTGACCAAAGTGCCGGGTGTCGAGACAGCAAAGATTGAAAGCAACAAAGCCCGGCTTGCGTTCTGAGAGCGGGCCGGGGCCGTGGTCGCAACCCAGACTGCATGGCGGAGGGAGAGGGATTCGAACCCCCGGTTGTCAACGCGCGAGACGATACCGGAGCAACCCCACTCACCGTTGCTGTTGCTTCCAACGCTCGGCCAGAAACGACAAACTTATTGCTCCGAAGCGGGGCCGACCCTGACTGGCCGGATGGACAGGGTGAGTACGCACTCAATATCGCTCTTGAACGTGGCGAAGCGGAAAACGCCATACTGCTCTTAAAGAGCGGTGCAGACCCAAATAACACAAACCATGACGGGCTGGCTGCCTTGGCGTTCGTCGGACCCTTCTGGTGAAGGGCAACTTCTTTTTGCAGCCAGAAAACAGAAGACTAAGGGCAAGTACTATAAGCACGCGGCAGTGTAGCTTCGTTTTCAATGGCGTTGCTCTAAGGAAAGTGCCCTTTCATTCGGACACCGAGCTGCTCGCTCTATGTTGAGGCAGTGAGAGTTTCGTCGCTACGTTACGACGGTCATTAGTTGCTCCACTGCCGTGGTGTTTTCAAACAGTCGAAAGGAAGGAAGAATGACTGCAGCAGCGGAATCGGACACGGGAAGCACCGATAATCGGGCAAGACTAGGGTGCGTGCGGATCGGCAGGACAGAACACCGCGCCGATTCGGGCGAGTCGGAGCGCAACCGCTTACCGATGGAGATCCAACCACCAGGCCAAGTTCCCACTCAGCACCCACGAGGCAAGTGCGAAGACCACCAGGGCTGTCCGCCATTTTCCCCCAGTCAGGCGAGCTAAAAGAAATCCAATCGCAGCGTACAATGCCACAATCAAACCCGTCACACAAAGAACTGGCTCAGAGAAAAAAGCGTATCGTCGAGAGAACCACAAAAAGGCGCAAGCCCAGTCGAAGCCCAGACTGATAACGATGCAGTAGCTCACCAGAGACCAGTCCGGCAACCAACGCTGCCTTGCCTTCGCGGTTCCTTCGCCTTCGATTGCCGGTAGCGTCTCTCGCCTAGGAAGCATCGCCCTCAGAGCGAGTGAGGCGAGTATGAAGACCAGCGCGGCGGCTCTCCATTCGCCTCCAGACAGAACACCCGCAAGAAGTGCGACGAAGGCACACAATACCACGATCAAAACTATCCCACGAAGAACTGGTCTCGCGAAAGGAGCGTACTTTGCCTTCACCGTGCCTTGGTCTTCGATCGCCTGCGGTGTGTCGAGCTTAGGGATCATGACTCAGTCGTCAAACAAGTTGGAGCCACATTCTTCGTACATCTTTTTTATCTTTTCGTGAGCCTCTCTGCGGTGTTCCCAGATTTCGTAATAGTCACGACCGAGGAGTCCAAGGTCCAGTCCGGGAATCCCTTCTGCTACCCCTTTGAGCCCCACGTGCTCAAGAATCCATTCCAATGAGATGCCCGTCGCGCTAGTCGCTGCGCCCCACCCGACCGTATGTTCGTCCTCATTGGTCTCTTCCTGCCATATCTCCTCTGACTTCTCTACAAGCGTCCAAGGGTTGCACCCACACTGACTATCTGTCCCATCGTTGCTCGGAGGCCACGGAAGCAATGGCGGGGCCGGGGACCACTCCGTCGTGTTGTACCAGAGACCGTCTTGTCCCTGGTACGGCGAACCGGGATCCTGAGGTCCGGCGCATGCACCAGGCGACTGCGCCCACTGCGCGGCGTTACATCCCTGATATCCCAAAGCGTCTTTGAGAATTACAGGATTATTCCGAACGTACGCATAGAAGTTCAGTCCGCCTCTGAAACGGATCGGGTCTTGGCTGAGGAATCGTCCTGCGCTCGGGTCAAAGTAGCGCGCCCGGTTAAAGAGTAAACCCGTTTCTGAATCGAACTCGCGCCCCGTGTACTGGAATGGGTTGGTCAGATTTCCGGTGGACGCAGTCAACCTTCCAAAAGCGTCATACGTGTACGTGTTGGCAAGCGCTCCCGCCGAGTTGCTGAGCGATGTGATCGAACCAAGGCCATCGTGGTGATAGTACGATGCGGTCCCGTTACGCAGCATCGCAAGATCCTCGTCCACCACGGCGCCGTGCGTGTACTTCGCGAGAACATTGCCCGCGCTGTCCACCTCTTCGAGCAAGTTGAGGCCGTCATAGAGGCAGATAGTTGGCCCCAACACGGTTTTCCACCACACCCGCCCGCTATCCTGATGCGTTCCCGGCCACTTAGCCCATGTTGGGCTGACACGAGGTCTGCGATTTTCTGGAAAAATCCCCTGATGCGGTTTTTTGCCCTTGACCGCGGATGGCGCGATCGCGCACTCCCATGGGATCCGAGAGGTTCGGCTGCCGCAACACCTGCTCGACTTCTTCCACGCTGAGCACGTGCTTGGGCAGATGGTGGCCCAGGCGCGGCAGTTCCAGCTCTGAGGCGGGATTGTGCAGGATGTGGTTCTCCCGCGTCATCCAGCGAAACCAGCCGCGCAAGGGCACCAGCATCGCGTGTTGCGTGCGGAAGCTCAAGGGCTGGCCGTTCTTCTTGCGATAGTGAAACAAGTAGCGCTGATAGCGCTCCAGCACGGGCCGCGTGATGTCGTGCGGATTATCGAGACCACGGTCGGCGCACCAGCGGATAAACACCCCGAGTTGATCGTGCCGGGTCTTGATCGTCTGCTCGGAGTACTGTTTCACGGCCAGCGCTTCCAGGTGCGGCTCCAGCATGGCCTCCAACGCGTTCTTAGGAACGGGCACGGTCTTCGGCGCTTTCTTGCGGGGCCTGGGAACGAGCGCCATCACTTCACCGCCTGCACGTGCATTCTGCCGTTGGGCTTGGCCGTCGCTTCCGCTACGACTACGATGCGGTTTTCTGCACTCTGGCCCCTATATGCGTTTTCGCCGCTTTCTTCCGAAAAAGTGCCTCTCACCCGCGTCATTACTGGCGATTCTTCACCCAGACCACCCCCAGACACCCCCCAGACTTGGCCCAGACTCGACCCAGACCGCTGGCCTTCCAGCCCAGACACCCCCTCGGAAAACCCAGACCGGTTGCCCTCCGAGCGTGCCCGCTTTGCGCCATAGCTCAACCCCGGCAACACCGGCTTGCCCTGCTCGTCCATCTCGAAGTTGAGCGCATAGACGAAACTCTGGCCGGGTGCGCCGCGATGCAGCGCCAGATACTCCAGTTCCTCCAGCCGATGCAAGTGCGTTTTTAATTGCGAATCGCTCCAGCCTGTGAACCGGCGCACCGTGGCCCGCGTGAAACGATAGTCCAGCCGCTCGATCTGCAAGCGCTCACACTCCTGGCTCACCATCTTGTCGAGCAGCAGCAGCAAGCGCCGCGTCTGCGGCGGCACATCGTCCAGCGACCGCACCAGCACGTGATTGGTCAGTTCCGCAGCCAGCTTCACGTCGGCTTCGGTGGCCTCGATGTATTCCAGCGTCTCGCCGTCACAGGGAATCGTCTTGATCTCCCGCTGGTGCTGGTGCAACAGGGCAATCGCGCTGATCAGCGTCAAGAACTTCTGGTGATCGCGCCGCGTTCGTGTCATGGTGTCGGGAAAGTCCAGATTGGTCAGGTGCTCATTCACCACCCGGATGGATCGCAAGAGGCGCTGCGCGTTGCGGTGCAGCTTGATGATTTTGTTTTGTCGCGTGCGAGCCAGGAGTCCTTCGAGCGTCTGCGCCTCCCGTGGCTTGCGATGAATGGCTCGTGTCTGTTCCCGCTTCTCGTTCACCGCCAACACTACGGCACGATTCATCAACTCCTCGCCATTGAAGTGCTCGTGTCCGGTCTTCTCGCGCAAGATGCCCAGCTTTTCCAAGCGTCCGCGTATCTCCGCACCAGCGGCGCGGTTTTTGCCCGCTACGTGGTAATTCAGTGTGCGATTGGAAAGGCCCAGCCGGAAGTGCTCGATCATCTCCGACGATTCCAGGCCGCGCTGCACCAGATATCGTTTGGCTTTGGGCGAGTCAGGCGAGTTCTTCAGCGTCTCGTGGTAGTAGTTCACCACGATCTTGAGCGCCTGCTGGTCATCGACCGTGGGCGCAAACAGCGGCGGCAGTTTCGGCACCGTGCTCTGCTTCGGCGGTGGGCCTGCAGTGGCAGAAGCCAGCGGCACCAGATCGCGGCTCAGCAGTTCCAGCGCGTACCGTGTGCTGATTCCTTCGGCCCGCATCACCCAGTCGATCACCGAGCCTCCGGTGCCAGGACCACACGCGCCTTTGCAGTGCCAGACGTTTTTCACCGGATCGATGTTGAGGCTCGGGTTGGTGTCTTTGTGGAAGGGACAGAGGCCGATCAGTTCCTTGCCGCTGCGCCGCAGTTTGATGCCGCGCGCCTCCGCCAGCCGTTCGACCGAGATTTCCCGCTTAATTCGGTCCACCATCTCGTCTGGAAGTCGGGCCATCTATGCTCCTTTCCAAGGTCGTTTCCGGCGTTTTTATAAAATGCTGTCAAGTACCTCTTATGTGATATTTGTAGTGACATATAGCGACTATCATGGTCCACGGGTTAAATCTCTATTCCTATGCTGACGACATGAAACGTCAGCAGAAGACCGCGAACAATGGACATGGCGAAGGGTTTCCTGAGCGCTTGCTCGCGGCTCGGAAAGAACGCAATCTCACTCAGCAGGACCTCGCGGAGATGGTGCGCTGTGCGCTCACCCAGTTGAAGCGTTATGAAAGTGGCGCTTCACAACCCACTCTCGATGTCATCAAGAGATTGGCGCAGGCTCTTCACGTCACTTCGGATTACCTGCTCTTCGGGAAGAATGAACGCGGTCCCGACGAGGACCTCCGTTTGCAGTTTGAAGCTGTCTCTCGTTTTGATCCTGAAGCCAAGAAGGTTGTAAAGCAGGTCCTCGATAGCATGATCTTGCAGCAAGAGGCCCGCCGCTGGTCGTCATCTACTTCCTGAGCGGGCACAGTTGGTAAACTATTCTTGATGGCACCCGCCAACGAAAAACAACAGGCGCACCAGCTCCTCGATCAGCTCGATGCTGGCCAGCTCGCCGCCGTCGTTCATCTGCTCCAGGTGATGACCGGCCCGCTGTCGCGTTCCCTGGCTTCTGCGCCCGTGGAAGAGGAAGAGATCACGTCTGAGACGGCTGCCGCGCTCGACCGCGCCCGCGCTTCGCTGGCTCGCGGAGAAGGCATTCCTCACGAAGACATCCTGCGCGAGTTCGGTCTGGGTAAATGACCGAACCGCCCGCGCCGGAACGGATCGCCGTCATCTGGTCGCCCGAGGCCCGCGCCGATCTCCGCGCCATCGACCGCGAAACCGCGATGCAGATTCTCCACTGCGTGGATCGCTACCTGGCGAACCGCACCGGCGATGTGAAGAAACTCAAACCGCCGCGCACCGGCTTCCGGCTTCGCTGCGCCGACTATCGCGTATTCTTCGATCAGAAAGACGAGAACACCATCACGGTCAGCGCCGTTCGCCACCGCCGCGAAGCCTCCCGCTGAACGGCTTCTAACAGCCCTCGAACGGATGCCGGACACGAGACCGGACAGACACCGGACAAAGCCCGGATGCTCACCGGACGCGACGTGCTTTCCAGCAGTCCGCTTTTCGTTGCGCCGAAGGCGCAAGGGATGGTGTCTTGCTCCGAGTTGTTGCTGGCTCAGCTTGGCGAACGACGCACGACGGCGCTATAGTTTCCCTCATGCTCAGCCACAAGATTTGGCGAAAGCAGTGCCAAGCCACCCGCACCATCCGGCGGCGCTTCGGCCTAAAGAACGCACTCGACTACCTGGTCAGCGAGAAGCTGCTGAACTTCGCCGAAGCTGCCGAACAGGATCTCGATTTTGCCGCTGAGCTTCCTCGTTTCCAGGCTGCCGTGTGGGAAGTTTTCCATCCCTACGAACTCGCCGGGTACCTGGCCTCGCTGCGGCCCAGGACCAGGAAGAAACTTCAAAAGCTTCTCTGCGTGCGCGGCGCTGCGCGTCTGGCTGGCTAACCCTTCCCATTTTTCAATCACATTTTTTCGATGGCTGGAAGCAAACAGAGCGGAGAGGGAGCCGTGTCAAGGGCGCGCGGTTTTGGCGCGTTCATCGGAGCGAACGCGGAGACCCTTGACTCGGCTCCCGCGCTCGGTACACTCTCCAGCGAAAAAATGGGAGTATCATTTCGCTCGTGCGGCGACGGAAACCGTTCTCCAAAAATCATCCACGCTCCCGCTCGTGGCTGGGCAAACCCCAGCCCGGATTTCGCGGCTACCCCATCGCTACTCTGGCCTTCTATGGGCCGACCGACAAGCTGGCCACCAAGCTCGTCGTGAGCATCATCCTCACCGAAAATAATCAGCCGGACTTTCTTGAGCGCTGGTTCTCCGCTGGCGATCTGGATGTGCGCCGCGATCCCGCCTCTTGAGACCGCCTCTCAGAGCAAACTCTTACGCGAGAGGCTGGAGGCAATATTCCAGGAGTGGCGCGCCCCGTTTGTCTCGTGCATCGCCGAGGCTCAAACCGCTGGTGAAATCGATCCAACGTTTGATCCGACGGATCTCGCCGAATTCCTCCTGGCTTCCTGGGAGGGCGCAATTCTCCGTATGAAGGTCGAACGCGGCCCTGCCGCGCTTGATCGTTTCAAGAACATCGTTTTCCAAACCGTATTTTCCAAACCACATTCAAGGAGCAGAAAATGACCGTCCATTCTGACGTTGTATTGCCACAACTGAATGTTCTGGGTTCCACCATGGCCTACCGGGAAGCGGGAAATCCCGAAGCACCCGTCGCGCTTTTTCTACACGGGAATCCGACCTCGTCGTACATATGGCGGAATATCATTCCGCTGGTTGCACCGACGGCGCATTGCATCGCACCGGATCTCATCGGGTTCGGCCAATCCGGAAAACCAGATATCGAGTATCGGTTCGCCGATCATGTCCGGTACCTCGATGCGTTCCTCGATAAGACAGGAATCTTGTCGGCATTCGTAATCGCACAAGACTGGGGAAGCGCGCTGGCATTTCATCTTGCGGCCCGCAGGCCGGAGTTCATCCGTGGACTTGCATTTATGGAGTTCATCCGGCCAATGCCTAGCTGGGAGGATTTTCACGCAACTGGGCGCGAAACCTTCAAACGGTTCAGGACGGCTGGGGTGGGCGAACAGATGATTCTCGAAGACAATGTATTCGTGGAGCAGGTCCTTCCCGGGGGCATCGTACGAAAACTGACGGACCAGGAAATGTCTGTTTACAGAGCGCCGTTTCCTACTCCCGAGTCGCGCCGGCCCACTTGGCGTTTCCCGAATGAATTGCCGATCGCTGGAGAACCAGCGGATGTGAATTCAGCTTTACAGAAAGCGCATCATGCACTAGCGCACTCGTCTTACCCAAAGCTGCTTTTCACAGGCAATCCAGGAGTTCTAGTGTCGCCGACCTTCGCTGAGAGTTTTGCGAAGGGGCTTAAGAACCTCCGAGTTGTGCAGCTTGGCGCGGGGCGGCACTACTTGCAGGAGGATCATGCTGACGTTATCGGCGCCACTGTAAATGAGTGGCTAATCGACTTAGGAGTTGGTTCCAGCCCAAAACATAAGTTGGCATCATAGGCGTCTCCCCCTGATGCGTCGACTAGCGTCTGCATTCTTCCTGCCCGCGCAAACAATCGGCATGGCTTGGTGCCGTCGGTTATCGGGACGGGAAATGGCAGGCCGTAAACGCGCAGGAATTGCCATTCCGGACCGACAGACCAGATGCGGGTCCAAAATGATCACGGCAAAACGTGTTGAACTTCGCCAGCGTTCTCTCTAAAGCCGAATCTGAGGATTCCGTTCGTCTGCCGCGACGTTCGCAGTCAAGGTGGGCACAGATCCCTGATAGTAAGCAACACGACCAAATCCAAAGAGAACGGCTCGGTGTCCAGCATTCTTCACATCTGCGAACCCGGCCTCTGTCATGAGCCTGACAATCCGGCCCTCGGAATTGTCTTTCAGCAGGTGATGCGAGTGAAGTAAGCAGGGCAACGGACTGCCAACGTTCGACTCCGGTCCTTCGAAATCTAGCAGATGAAGATAGCCGGCGGGCTTTAGGACTCGATAAATCTCTCTTAGCGTCTTTTCCTTTTCGCTCTTTTGCAGGTGGTGGAACATGTAGGAAGAAAACACGTGGTTGAATGTGTCGGCCGGATACTTAAGCGCGTCCGCGAATCCCTGATCGAACTGGAGCGAGACGTCCGCTCGTTCCGCCTTTCTTCTCGCTCGAGCCAGCGCCTCCGGGTCCGGATCGACTCCTATTACGTCGACCGCCGGAAAGAGTCGCTTTAGCAAAATATCCAAGCTACCAGTGCCACAACCGACGTCAAGAACTCGGTCGCCGGGTCTCAGATCGGCTTGATCAAGAAGGGCTCTGCGAGGCTGATCGGCACCTATCAGCTTCGTCATTACGTCGTAGAGGGGTAGCAACCAGTGGCGGCCTGCCGCTGGGATGTAGGTTCTGTGAGTGTTCGCCATCATGACCGAATCTTTCAATTGTCCTCCGATGAGTCGTAGCACGAGCGGTTGTCAGTACCACGCGAGCCATGTTTATGAATTCAATTGTGTTTCGTTAGATCCTTGGTTGAGAGTGAAGCCCGTCCATTACTGAATCCTCCACGGCTCTTGTTGCTTGACGGGTATCGCCTGAAACGCCTCTCCAAGCCTTTGCCTGAGCTACGCAGATGACGTGAAAGATCAGAAGCAACGGCACAATAAAGGTCGGAACCAGGCTCAACGGCAGTACTGTCATGGCACCCATCGAAGTGCCGTGCGGATTAAGCAAGCGGGCAGTAATGCCGAGGATCACCGCCATAACCAAGTCCGCAATTCCAAAGGCTTGCCAAAGAATGAAAGCACTGCGATGTCTGGGATTAGCAAGCTTCCATGCTACGAAGAATGCCGTCACCCCGATGGCCATGTCCCCATATCCAGCGGGCAACGCAAAAATTGCTGGCAGAACGCTATAAGCGTGCAATAGGACGAAGACGAATCCGAGAATTCTCCAGGCCTGCACAAATGTCAGAGTGCGAGGGTTCAATGACAATGCGAACTGCCGAAATTTCTCCGAGCTAGCAAACCACAGTGAGAAGACGACGATTGGTGTAAGGGCAGCCAACCCGACCGCAAGTCCGATGCGATTCGAATCATTTCTGAAAAGGTGCAGACCCGAGGCAGACAATGCAAAGATGAACCAGACGACGATGAGCCCCGCAGTGAGCTTTCTAAAGTTTTTCAAATCGAGCCTTCCTGAGTAGTCCTAAAATTCTGACGTGCATATTTGTACGTTAATGGACAGATGTGCGATAACCATAGTAGGATCGAGTCCGGTCCGTTAGCAAGAACAGAGGACCCGTCATTGTTCCGTTCGGGACGAGTTTGCTATTTGTGTGCCGAATCTCTTGGAGAAAACGATGATCACAGATCGGCGCGTTCGGCGCACGCGAGAGTTGCTTCACAAAGCGCTAATTTCTTTGGCGCTGGAGAAGAACTACGACTCGATAACGGTTCAAGAAGTTCTTGATCGGGCAGACGTTGGCCGTTCCACCTTTTACGTCCATTTCAAAAGCATGGATGAACTGCTCATTTCGGGCCTCGACGACCTTCAGATAACATTGAATTCAGCGCAGCAGTACCAAAGACCATCCGCAAAACGTAACGAGCGCGTCATTGCTTTCAGCAGTGCAATGTTCGACCATGCCAATGGATATCGCAATGTCTATCTCGCTCTCTTGAATACGCGGGCCTGGCCACTTGTTCGGCGGCGCCTACAGGAAGTCTTAGAGGAGTTGATACGACGAGAATGCAAAGCCGAGATTGAAAAACTGACACATGTGGATTCGGATGTTCCGATCGATTTATTTGTGCACTATCTCACCGCAAGTTTCTTCGCAGTTCTGACGTGGTGGATGGATCGTCGAAGTCGCTTTACGCCGTCGCAAATTGACGAGGTATTTCGCTCTTTGGTACTCCCCACGGTACATGCCGTTCTTGGGTGAGGCCGTCAGCTGGAAGCGGTCGGATACATCACCGGTCAAGATTGTAGCTCCACGAGCGAGACAAGAACCTCACGCAGCTCGCGATCTGTGTGACAAAACCACACACTCGGAGCAGCGCCGGCAAGGGTGGACTGCTCCGACTGCGACGGGAACGAAACCAGGCGCGAGTCCTTCGACCGATACATGGTGGAGGTCGTTCAATGAACCTGAACTAGACTCTCTCGTTCATCGCGCAGTCGAAGCGAATTATGACCTGAAGCTCAGTGCTGCTCGAGTTCGGCTCTAGCCTCACTACCCCAGCGGAGGCCATCGTCGAGAATCATGCGAACCGCAAATCTGTGACGAACGTTTGCCAATCTATGGCAGAACATTGATGCTCAGTTTCATTTTCTTGTGACCAGCGCCGCAATAGACACCGCAGTCGGCTACGAGATCGCCAACGGTCGTTGGTGTCAGAACGACCTCGGTCACCTTTCCATGCTCAATGGGATAATTCAGACCCATCATGGATATACGAAATCCATGCTCGACATCCTTGCTGGTGATTTTCAGCTTGAGAGTTTCGCCCTTTCTCATGTTGATCTTGTCGGGGGCGAATTTGAACATCATCGCCTTTACATAAACAGTTCGCGTCTTTGCTGAGCGCGCTGGGATATCGGCGCTAAATACTGAACTCGAGAATAGGATGGTAAGAACCAGGGCCGAGAAAGCAATTGCTGTGTATCGATGCATGATATGTCCTCTTGACGAGGAGCCTAGTTGAGTTCAGGAGGGTCCGCGAGTGCCCAAGGTCATACTTGGAGAGCATGACTTTTGGACTCAGACGCGATAGCAGACGTGGAGCGTAGAAGAGATGCTCATTTGGCACCGACAATAACTCCAGCACGGTGCGCATTCTCTCGCACACTGCAGCCTTCGCACTCACATCCCGCCGCGCTTCGTCGAGATTCGTTCTTAGAGCGTTGACTCGTTTCACGAGACTTTACTAATCGCCCAGGTCAACGCTGGACCCGGCAGCGATAGTGAGCGGCTTGAGGCGATTCCGCTTGACGGCAGGTTGTAATAGAAGCGTTTTAAATTTATCCAAGTAGACGTAGTACACCGGCGTTATGTAGAGCGTCAGTAGTTGAGAACACAGGAGTCCTCCGACCACAGCTATACCGAGAGGGCGGCGCGCTTCGGAGCCAGCTCCAAATCCACACGCAATGGGGAGCGCCCCGAGGATCGCAGCTGCCGTGGTCATCATGATCGGGCGGAACCGGGCGATTGCGCCTTGCACTATCGCTGCTTCCGCTGGAATCGAATTGATCCTCTCCGCCCGCAGAGCGAAATCGACCATCATGATGGCGTTCTTCTTGACGACTCCCACTAAAAGGATAATGCCGACAAACCCGTAGAGGTTCAGCTCAAGATGAAATATTGCAAGAGCAACGAGCGCTCCGATTCCCGCTGAAGGCAATCCTGAGAGGATCGTGATTGGATGGATGACGCTCTCGTAAAGAATCCCGAGGACGACATAAATCACCCCTACAGTTCCCAGAAGCAACCATCCTAGCCCGGAACTTGAGGAGGCAAAGGCCTGGGCGTTTCCTTGGAAGCCCCTGCTGATCGTTGCTGGGAGTATGCGGTTGGCAATCTCATCAACTTGGCGTGTTGCACTACTGAGAGAAACCCCCGGTTTCAAATTGAAGCTCAGAGTAACGGCCGGTAGCTGTCCAAAGTGCAGCACGGTCAACGGCCCGAGAGTCGACCTGATCCGCGCGGCCGCGCTCAGCGGAACCAAGTTCCCTGTAGAAGAGCGGACATACAGCATCGAGAGCGCGTCCGGATTTGCTTGAAATCGAGGGTCGACTTCCATGAGAACTTTGTATTCATCATTGGGCGCATAGATGGTTGATACCTGGCGTGATCCGTACGCGCTATACAAGGTCTGCTCGATCTGGCCAGGGCTCAATCCCAGGCTGGACGCGCTGTCGCGCTGGATATCAACACTCAGTTGGGGATTGCCGATTGCCAGATCACTGGTCACATCTTCTAGGCCTGGCAGGCTGCGCAGCTCTCGCTCCAGGAGCGGCGCGTAAGTGTAAAGCTCGTTCTGATTCGCGCTCTGAAGCGTGTACTGATATTCGCTTTTCGTCAGCATACCTCCGATGCGAATCGGAGCAAGATTCTGCATGAACACCTTGATTCCCGGAAGTTTCGCAAATTTCGGGCGCAGTTCTTCAATGATTTCACCGGCGCTCGGGCGCTCATTGCGTGGGCGTAGCCGCATGAAAATGCGTCCGAGATTATTGGAGGTATTGATTCCCCCACCGCCAACGGTAGACATGCGAGCCTCGGCGTAGCCACTGCCGGCGATCACCTCATCGACCTTGCGCTGATGATCGATCATCTCTTCAAACGACACGCCCTGGGCGGCTTCGGTAAACGCAAAGAGCTGCCCGGTATCAACCGTCGGGAGAAATCCTTTCGCTATTCCATTGACCAAGAGGCCGGGAGTAGATAGTGGCAGGCGTTGAGCAATAAAAGCCGGGAGACCGGCGACAAGAATGAATGTAAATGTGATCAATCCAAAGGAGGCAACAAGGGCGGCGAACTTGTGATCCATCACGTGACGGAGAGAACGCTCATAGAGCCGGGATATCGTGGAACGAATATCTTCACCAACTCCTTTTTTGTGGTCCCCTGCTTTATCGTTCATTCTTAAGAATTGGCTGCAGAGCATTGGAGTCAAGGAGAGGGACACGACGCCGGAAATCAAGATTGCGATGCCGATGGTGATCGCAAATTCGTGAAGCAGGCGGCCGATGACGCCGCCCAGAAACAGTACCGGAATGAACACCGCCGCCAGGGAAATCGTCATCGAAACAATCGTGAAGGCAATTTCACCCGAAGCGTCTTTCGCGGCTTGTATAGGCTGCTTACCCTGTTCCATGTGACGCACGATGTTTTCCAGCATCACGACTGCGTCGTCCACGACGAAACCAACCGAGAGCGTCAGAGCCATGAGGGACAGGTTGTTCAAGCTGAATCCGAACAGATGCATCGCCCCGAACGAACCAATCACCGAGATCGGTATTGCCACACCCGCGATGAGCGTGGCGGAGGGGCTTCGTAGAAACAAGAAAATCACACCGATTACGAGGGCGATGGTCAGCCACAGGGTGAACTTCACTTCGTTTACCGACTCGCGAATTGAGACCGATTCGTCATAAAGGATATCCACCTTCAACGCCGCCGGTAATTCCTTCTGTAACTGGGGCAGCAATTTCTTGATGCCGTCGACAATCTCGATCGTGTTCGCGCCAGGTTGAGGCATAACGGTGAGGACGATTCCGGGTTGTCCGTTGAACCAACTGGCGAGTTTTTCGTTTTCGACACCGTCAATGACATTGGCGAGGTCTTTTAGGTGAACGGGTTGTCCGTCACGGTAAGCGACGATGAGTTCGCGGAATTGTTGAGCGCTGGCCAATTGCCCGTTGGCGGTGATGGTGTACGCCTTGCGAGGCGTGTTGAGGGCGCCGGTCGGCAAATTAACATTCCCCGAACTAATTGCTGCGGCAACCTCGTCGATTGCGATCTGTCGTGATGCCATGGCATAGGGGTCCAGTCGCGCCCGAACGGCATATTTTCGGGAACCGTAAACCTGGGCCTGAGCCACACCCTTCACCATCGAAATACGCTGCGCAAGAGCGGTTTCAGCGTATTCATCGACTTCAGACATGTTGAGAGTCGGCGAGTGAACTGCCAGATAGAGGATCGGCGAATCCGCCGAATTAACCTTCTGATAGGAAGGTGGTCTGGGCATCTCGACGGGCAATTGAGGAATAGCATTGGCGATGGCGGCTTGCACGTCCTGTGCAGCGTCATCAAGGCTGCGGCTCAAATCGAGTTGAACGGTGATACTGGTGCTGCCGAGAGAATTCGTTGAACTCATCGAGTCAATGCCGGCGATCGTCGAGAGTTGTTTCTCGATCGGCGTTGCGACGGCCGAAGCCATGGTTTCCGGACTGGCGCCGGGAAGTGACGCATTCACCTGAATCGTGGGAAAGTCGACATCGGGGGGACTATCGACCGGTAGTCCGCGATAGGCAAGGATTCCGAATACGAGGATTGCCATCGTCAACAGCGCGGTCATGATAGGCCGCCTCAGGCAAAGCTCAGGTACATTCATTGCCCCTTGCCTCCGGTCCCAGGTTTCTCGTTCGCGACCGCTTCGTGTTGAGGTTTGGCGGAAGGTGCTTGGCCCTCTTCTGCTGCAGTATTGTTATTGATCTCGACTGGCCGGTTTGGTTCAAGCCTTACGTGCCCGTCCGTCACGACCCGTTCTCCTGGGCGCAATCCCGTCTCGATCACAGAATCGTTACCCACCGTACGTGCGACTTTGACGGACCGGTTTTCTGCTCGCTGAGCGCTTCCTACGACGTACACATATTCGCCCTGTTGTCCGGTCAGAATGGCGGCGGAAGGAATCACCACAGCGTCCTTTTGGATGGAGAGCTGAAGTATCACGTCAACGAATTCGCCAGGCCACAACCGGTGATCGCGATTGCGAAAGACGCCCTTGAGCCGGATAGTCCCGGTCGCCGAATTCACGACATTGTCCAAAAATGAAAGCTCGCCCGCTTCCGGCTCCGAGTCTGGAACGTCGGGGATGAGCGCGAAGACTTTCAGCGTGGCTGATGAAGCTTGCTTCCTGACCTCAGTCAACTGATGCTGAGGGATAGCGAACTCCACATAAATCGGCGCAACCTGATTGATAACTACCAACGGAACGTCGTCGTTTGCTTTGACCTGATTGCCGGGAGAAACCAACAGACTTCCGGTGCGACCTTCGGATGGAGAGTAAATGGAAGTGTAGGCGGCCTGGACGCGCTGGTTTTCCAACGCAGCCCGACCTGCGACTACGCTTGCCTTTAGGGATTGTGACTGGGTCGAGATCTCGTCGTAGGAATCTTTTGAGATCACACCTGCTTTGAAAAGCTGGGCATATCTCGTTGCCAATCCCGTTGCGCGAACCAGTTGAGCTTCGTCCTTGCCTAGCTGCCCTTCAGCCTGGTGAAGGCTGGTTAGGATTTGACGATCGTCCAGCTTGAATAGGAGCTGGCCCCGGTGAACCTCATCTCCTTCTTTGAAGTAGGCGTGCTCCAGTTGCGCGGAAATCTGCGCTTTTACTCGGACCGTCGTATAAGGCTGAACGCTGCCCATCGCATGGATTTCCACCGGAACGTCACGTCGGATCACGCTAGCAACGGCCACCGGTACCGCAGAACCACTCGATGTTGGCGGGCTTGTGCGCGAACAGCCCAAAGAGAAGCAAGAAAACAAGAGTATAGCGATGCTGCCTGTCGCGGTCAGATGGGTTGCACGACAACGATTAGATTCGAAGTCCACGGTAAGAGAGTGCGGCGAGCGCTACCAGGAAAGCCAGTGCTGAAAGTCATGGCTCTTAGCAAGCGGCTCGTCCAACCGAATTGAGACGACGGCCAATAGGTTGAAACTCTTCGAGCGACCAGTTCAATGTTGTCGAATCACCATGACTTTCGGCACATCCACGAGAAGCAGTCGTGTGGGAGAATGGCTAATCGTGTGGATCAGGGATTTAGTGTCGCAGCAGAAACATCAGGCGATGCGTTGGTCGGGGATCCTCATCTGGTTGATTCTTGGATTGCCCGCGATGGATCCCTCGACTCGTACAGCTGACGAGATTCCCGTCTCGTGGGCGGGTTGGCTTAGTTTCTTTTTTGCGTTCGGCATCGCGTATTACTTCGGCTCCACGAATCGACGGCTTCCTTCTTGGCTACGAATCAGCGCACTCGCATTGCAGAGTCTGAGCGTCGTTGCGATGACACTGTTGTTTCGCAACTACTTCAATGGACTGCTATTAGTCCTTGTCGCCTGGCAAGCTGCCTTATATCTAAGTGAACACAATGCTGTGATTTGGACCTGTCTGCAGACGATTGCTGCTGTCATCGCCCTCGAGCCTCATTGGCACATGGGCTGGCGTTGGGCGATGACGAGTTCTCTAATTGGCCTGGAGGTGTTCGCGATAGTCGCCGGTCGGCTTCTTGCTCAGGAAGCAACCGGGCGTGATGAACTGTTGTTGTTGAACATCGAATTGGGTTCAACGCGCGAATTACTAAAAGAGAGTAGCCGAACAGCTGAACGACTGCACATTGCCCGCGAGTTGCACGACGTGCTCGGGCATCATCTCGCTGCACTCAGTCTCCAACTGGAACATGCCGTCCATGTTGCGGACGGTTCACTGCAGGCCGAAATCGAAAGAGCTCAAACCTCCACCCGTCAAATGTTGTCTGATGTTCGCAGCATTGTCGGCACCATGCGCGCCAAAGACAGCGTCGACTTAGCTCCAGCCCTTGACTCGCTGGTACAGCGAGTCTTGCGTCCAAAGCTGCATTTGCTGGTTCCTCCAGAGTTCATTCTTCCCGATGGTGCGCGGGCTCATGCGGTGCTGCGCTGTGTCCAGGAGATCGTGACGAACACAATTAAGCACTCTCGTGCGGAGAACCTCTGGATCGATCTACGCGTGAGGGAGGGCATTATCGAGGTCAATGCGCGAGATGACGGGCAGGCGGACCCCATGTCCCTGCCGGGTGCCGGGCTTACAGGGATGATGGAACGATTTGAAGCCTTCGGCGGGCGCGTGGAATTTCAGTCGCGCCCCGACATCGGCTTTGTAATTTCGGCATGGCTGCCGCTGCAGACTCAGGACAAAAGCGCATGATCAGAGTATGCGTCGTCGAAGATCAGACGCTCGTGCGCGAAGGACTGGTACGTCTACTTTCACTCGCCGATGATATTGAAGTGGTTGGTGAAGCTGCCGACGGCGACGAAGCTCGACCACTGATCCTGAGAACTGCCCCTGACGTCGTACTGCTCGATGTTCGCATGCCGCGCGCGGATGGACTTGACCTTCTTGAATCATTTAGGAACACAGAGAACCCGCCGTCCTGCATTCTGCTTACAACCTTCGATGATGACGACGTTGTCCTGCAGGGAATTCACTTGGGCGCGAAAGGATATCTGCTGAAAGACGTTACGCTTGAGCGTTTAACCGACGCGATTCGTCGCGCAGCTGCGGGTGAAACCATGTTCAGCCCGGTGTTGACGCTGCGTCTCATCCGCGAATTGAATCCGACATCGAAGCGCTCTAAAGGAGTAACCGAAGAGCCGTTGACCGATCGCGAAGAAGAAGTGCTGCGGTTAATGACCGGGGGATACTCCAACCGCGAAATCGCAGAAGCACTTGTCATTTCGGAAGGAACGGTAAAGAACTACGTGTCCAGTATCCTGTCCAAGCTTGGGGTTCGCGATCGCACTCGTGCCGTGCTAAAAGCGATTGAGCACGGCTACTTGTAGCTGCCTTAGCAAACATTCATTGGTGCGAATGATTGCGCCGTTCAAAACGAGCTTGCGAGATAGTGGTAGCCGTTTGGCTAGAATTGATTCTCGCAACGTATTTGTTCTCATGG
>Ga0137391_10000393_pt1 | contig 29863 bp, 22 predicted proteins | sample 15con2h24BmetaG_FD_101399 | JGI IMG/M metagenome (GOLD analysis project Ga0137391, IMG submission 101399) | Vadose zone soil microbial communities from Angelo Coast Range Reserve, California, USA - 15con2h2.4B metaG | ecosystem: Environmental > Terrestrial > Soil > Vadose zone > Saprolite...
GCAGTCCGAAGCGCCTTCCACCGAAGTTTTTGCGGTCTATGGCGTTGAGCCGGAAATTCAGGCGTACGCCATGGCGAAATATTCGCGCTCAGCACTGTCAATGAAGGAGTCCTTGCGCGAAATCAGTTCGCAGAAGGCGGAGAAATTCCTTAACACGTTCTACTTTCAGTACGGCCACCGCTCCATTGCCGACCTGGCGCACATCGCCTTGGCAGTTGAGCGGCTCTCGATTCTCGCTGCCATCGAGCTGGCCGACGAACAGCGCTGGGATGGGCAGGAGCGCTCGACCCGCTACCAGGATTTCAAGAAGAGCGGCTATTACACGCCCGACTTCGGCGCCGACGACGAAGCCCGCAAGCTCTACCGCGAAACCCTCGATTTTCTTTTCGCCGAGTATGACGCGCTCTCCGCCCACATGGCGCAGTACCTGGTCAGCATCACGCCCAAGCCTGCCGACCTGAAGCAGGAAGCGTACGAGCGCACACTGAAGGCTCGCGCCTTTGACATTACACGCTACCTGCTGCCGCTCGCGACCAATACTTCGCTCGGCGAGATTGTGAACGCGCGCACGCTGGAGACGCAGGTGTCGCACCTTCTTTCGCACACGCACAAGGAAGTGCGGGTGCTTGGCGAGTCATTGAAGAAGGCGGCGACTTCGGCGGCTTACAACGTGAGTGCCGAGTCGTTGCGCGGATTGGTGGACGAGATTCGGAAGGTGAGTCCGGAGTTGGGCGCACGGGCCGAGCAGGAATTGTTGCATGAGGTTCGGGTTGCGCCCACGCTGGTTAAGTATGCGGACCCAAATCCATATGAGATGGAAACGCGCCGCGAATTACGGCAGGCGGCGCGCGAACTGATGAAGAGCGAGTCGGTCGCGCCCTCGAAGGCAATCGTCGACCTGCTGGATGAGGAGCCGCTCGAAGTTGAGATCGCGACAACTTTGCTCTACGAGCACTGCCACCACTCCTATCGCCAGGTGCGGCAGGCGCTGCAGGTTTCGGGCGAGAGATATCGCCGCGAGATCATCGATCTCGGTATGCGCCATCGCGGCAAGCATGATGAAATGCTGCGCGGCTTCCGCGCCGGGCAGCAATTCCGCTTCGACATTCTCATGGACACCGGCGGCTTCCGCGACATGCACCGTCACCGCCGCTGCATCCAGGTCATGCAGGGATTTACTACGCAGCACGGCTACGAGATGCTGCTCGATCTGGAAGATGCCGGCGTGCGTGGCCGCTACGAGGCGGCCATGCGCCGGGCACAAACTGCGGTGGAGAGCATCGCAAAGAGCAACGCTCCAGAGGCGGAAGAAAATTCGCAGTACGCAATTCCTCTGGCCCTCAAGAAGCGCGCGCTGTTCAAGATGGACTTCGCCGAAGCCGTCTACATTTCCGAGCTCCGCACCACGCCGGCGGGCCATGTTTCCTACCGCAACGTGGCCTATGCGATGTATGAGGCCGTGGCGCGGAAGTATCCGGCGCTGGCCAAGTATTTCCGCGTGCACGACGTGACAGCGCCGGTGGACTTGCTGCAGAGGTAAACAGACTCTTCGTTCCGCTTTGGAACCTTCCACAGGTTAATTATGTTGATTCGCCTTTTATTCGCTTCGACCTATGTGTATAATCCGGCCAGATTAGTTCTGCACTCCTAAAGGAGCCACACTTCCATGGCTGATGAACGGGGCAAGGCAATTGAGTTGGCGGTCGCACAGATCGAAAAGCAGTTTGGCAAAGGCTCGATCATGCGGTTGGGATCGAAGGAAGCTATCGTCCCCATCTCGGTGATTTCGACTGGCGCGATCTCGTTTGACGCGGCTCTCGGCGTGGGCGGCTTCCCGCGCGGGCGGGTCGTGGAAGTCTTCGGTCCGGAGTCTTCGGGCAAAACCACAATCACTCTGCAGGTAATCGCCGAGGCGCAGAAAACTGGCGGCATGGCCGCATTCGTGGATGCCGAGCACGCGCTCGATCCCGCCTATGCCAAGAAGCTCGGCGTGGATGTGGACAACCTCCTGGTCTCGCAGCCCGACTACGGCGAGCAAGCTCTCGAGATTACCGAGGCCCTGGTGCGCTCGAACGCCATCGATGTACTGGTCGTGGACTCGGTGGCGGCCCTGGTGCCCAAGGCCGAACTCGACGGCGAAATGGGCGACAGCCACATGGGTTTGCAGGCGCGCCTGATGTCGCAGGCCTTGCGCAAGTTGACGGGAACGGTTTCCAAGTCGCGTACCTGCCTGATCTTCATCAACCAGATCCGGGAAAAGATTGGCGTAATGTTCGGCAATCCGGAAACCACTACGGGCGGCCGGGCCTTGAAGTTTTATTCATCCGTGCGCATTGATATTCGCCGTATTGCCGCGATCAAGGAAGGCGACGTAGTCACCGGCTCGCGCACCCGGGTGAAAGTGGTAAAGAACAAAGTTGCCGCGCCCTTCCGCGAGGCGGAGTTCGACATCCTTTACGGCGAAGGCATTTCGCGCGAAGGTGACTTGCTCGATATCGCCGTCAACAACAATATCCTCGAAAAATCCGGCTCCTGGTTCAGCTACAAAGGCGAACGCATCGGCCAGGGACGCGAAAACGCCCGCCAGTTCCTCAAAGACAACAAAGACACCATGGCCAAGCTCGACGCCGAAGTGCGCAAGGCCCTGGGACTGGTCCAGACTGCAGCCCATCCGCAGCCAGGGGCCGCACCAGCCCAGAATGCGCCACCGCAAAGCGCGCGCGTCACAACCATGCCGAGCGCTGCTCCCGAGGCAGCCCGGGCACCGGTAGCGGCGAAGCGCTAGGACAGATCCTGTGGCGCGGGCACTCTTGCCCGCGTGCCTGCAGCGCCTAAAGGCTCGCGGGCAAGAGAGCCCGCGCCACACAAGCATCTCCACACAAGCATCCCCAATTGCCATCTTCACTCTTGCCCGCATAGAATCTTCTATTCAGCCCCCGCCTGTTCTTGTGAGGATGATTGAACAAAGGCATCGCTGTCTATCCCGGTTCGTTTGATCCGCCTACCAATGGGCACCTCGATCTGATTGAGCGAGGCAGCAAGATCTTTGAAGAACTGGTGGTTGCGATTCTCCGCAACTCGGAGAAAAGCCCGATGTTCAGTGTGGCCGAGCGGATCGAGATGCTCAGGACGCTTACGGCGGACTTGAAAAATGTTCGTCTGGACACGTTCGACGGCTTAATGGTTGAATTCGCCAAATCGATCGACGCGAAATGCGTCCTTCGCGGCATTCGCGCCATCAGCGACTACGAATATGAACTGCAGATGGCGCTCATGAACCGTAAGCTTGAACCCACGCTGGAGACTGTGTTCATGATGCCGGCCGACAAGTATTCTTATGTCAGCTCCCGCCTGGTGCGCGAAGTAGCGCAGGCGGGCGGACCGGTGCGAGGACTTGTGCCGGACGTAGTCGAGCAGAAGCTGCGCGAAAAGCTTGATCCGGCTTACAAGCTGCAGCGTGCGCGCGAGATCCGGGTCCAAGGACGAAAGAAAAGGAAAAATAGAGTATGACCATTGCGACCACCGAAGCGCTAAGACTCACCGACCGTATCAACCGCATCCAGCCCTCCGCAACCATGGCGGTCGTGGCCGAGGCCGACAAGCTGCGCGGCCAGGGCATCGACGTGGTCGACTTCGGCGCGGGCGAGCCTCACTTCCCCACGCCGCAGCACATCAAAGATGCCGCGATCGCCGCCATCCAGGGCAACTTCACGAAGTACACGGCGGTAGCCGGCACGCCTGAGTTGCGCGATGCCATCGTCTACCGACACGCCACGGATTTCGATTCGGACTATCGCCGTGAGGAAGTCATCGCTTCCGTAGGCGGCAAACACGCGTTGTTTAATGCTATGCAGGTTCTCGTGGATCATGGCGACGAAGTGATCCTGCCGGTTCCCTACTGGGTTTCGTTCAAGGACATTGTGCGCTACGCCGGTGGAAACTGCGTGTTGCTCGAGTCGGACGAGTCGCAGGGATTCCGCGTGACTGCCGAGATGGTGGCCAGCCTGATCACCGCGCGGACCAAGGTCATCATTCTGAATTCACCCTCGAATCCTTCGGGCGCAGTGATGAAGCCGGAGGACATGACAGAGGTGATCCGTTTGGCGCACCAGCGCGGCATCTGGGTTCTGTCCGATGAATGCTATGTCTATCTGAATTACACCGGCGAGAATTTTTCCGTGGGCGCGCTGCGGGAATACAAAGAACGCATCGTCGTGCTCGGTTCGCTTTCAAAAACCTACGCCATGACTGGCTGGCGGCTGGGATACGCGTTGGCTCCTGCGGCCGTCGTCAGCGCAATGGCCAAGCTGCAAAGCCAATCCACCTCGAATCCGACCTCGGTGGTGCAGAAAGCGGCGGTTGCCGCGCTGAGAGGCTCGCAGGAATGCGTCGAGGAGATGCGGCGCGAATATATCGAACTTCGGGACCACGTCGTCAAGGGATTGCGGTCCATCCCTGGGGTGAGCTGCACATTGCCCCAGGGCGCATTCTATGCCTATCCCAATATCTCCTCATTTTTTGGACACGGTGGCGTAAACTCGGCCTCGGATGTGGCTGGAAAGCTGTTGCGGGAAGCACATGTGGCCACGGTTCCGGGCGAAGGTTTCGGCACCAGCGATCACATCCGTGTGTCGTACGCTACTTCGAAGGCAGAGCTTGATCGCGGACTGGAGCGCATGAGGAAGTTTTTCGCCGCGTTGTAGGGACAGTCGCGTGATCACTAAACACGTTTAGGCTTTGGGCTTGCGCCGCACGATCTACTACAGTCAGGTTCGGCAAAGGCCGTTCCGCATGTGAGCGGCCTTTTTGTTCGTTCCGGTGTTTTCAGGTTAATTTTGTCGTCATTCTTTCGGTCATGGGCACTCTCTATCCATTGTTGATGCTCCCCGGGTTTGACCCCCGTCCATGGGGTACGCACGACCTTTCGCCGATTTATCCGAATCATAAGTTCGACGAGAAAATCGGCGAGGCCTGGCTGACCGGCGATGACTGCAAAGTAGCCAACGGACCGCTCAAAGGGAAGACTCTTTCGCGGTTGAGCGAGCAATACGAGCGTGACCTTGTGGGTGACGCAGCGCGCGATGCCAAGAGGTTTCCTTTGCTGCTCAAGTTTCTTTTTCCCCATGAGAAGCTTTCCGTTCAGGTTCATCCCGATGACGAGCAGGCACTCCGCGTCGGCCAACCATGGGGCAAGACGGAATGCTGGTACGTCGCCCACGCCAGGCCTGGATCGCAGATCGCCCTGGGACTGAAGCCGGGTGTCACGGTGGCTCAACTGGAAAAGGCGATTCACGAAAAGGGAGCAGAAGAGCTCCTGAACTGGGTCAACATCTACGCCGGCGACATGATCTACGTGGCGGGTGGAACGGTACACACTCTGGGTCCGGGCTCGGTGATCGTCGAAACCCAGCAACAATCGGATACCACGTATCGGCTGTACGATTATGGCCGGCCCCGCGAACTGCATCTGGACGACGGTCTGGCTGCGGTCAGAGAGAAAGTGAGGTCAGGAAAAGTCGTCCGGCCGGCTCCAACACAGATTCGCGGAACCAACAATCGTCATGTGCCGTTGGTGGCGGCTCCCTACTTTGTAGTAGATATGTTCGAGACGAAAGAAGTGCTGGAGCTTCGTGCGAGCGACGATCCTGGCCGAGCCTCGGTGCAGATTCTGGTGGCGGTTGAGGGATGCGGAGTGATCGAGGCGCATGGAATGGAACCGGTCACGTTGGCTAAGGGCGATGCCGTCGTGATCCCAGCCTGCATCGGAGAATTCAGCGTGCGTCCGCAGTGGACGCTCGAATTCCTGAGGGCGTACGTGCCGGGGAAGCCGTTGCCCGAGCCTGAAACAAGAATGTAGCTGAAGATCTGTGGCTAAGAATTCAAATTTCTATCCCGTGATTCTGGCTGGTGGGCGCGGCACACGCTTCTGGCCGCTGAGCCGCAAGAAGCGCGCCAAACAGTTGCTGGCCCTCGACGGCAAGCAAACCATGATTCAGCAAACAGTGGCGCGCCTGCTCCTGTTGGCTCCGGCGAGCCGTTTCTGGATCATCACCAACGACGATCTTCGTCTGGCTATCTCGAAGCAACTCCCGGCGTTGCCCAAGGCACAGGTGCTCGCGGAGCCTGCAGGACGAAATACCGCCCCGGCCATTGGACTCGCCGCATTCCTGTTGCTCCGCGAAAATCCGGATGCAGTAATCGGAATGTTTCCCTCCGATCACGTCATCGCCGACGAAAAGCGCTATCGCGAAACTCTGCAGCGAGGCATTGAGATCGCGGCCGCAGGCGAGAACATCGTCGTGCTTGGCATCCGGCCGAATCGCCCCGAAACCGGCTATGGCTATATCGAAGCGGGAAGCGCATTTGAGGGCGAGGCCCTTCGCGTCCGCCGCTTCACCGAGAAGCCCGATCCGCAGAAGGCCGCAGAATTCGTGCAGGCAGGGAATTACTTTTGGAACAGCGGCATGTTTCTATGGAGCGCCCGGACGCTGGCCAACGCGCTGCGGGAACATCTCCCCAGGACTGCAGCGTTGCTCGAAGAGATTGCCGCTACTTTCGGTACGCGAAAGTTTGCCGCCACGTTTCGCAGGCAGTATCCGAAATGCGAGAACATCAGCGCCGATTATGCGGTTCTCGAACCGCGCTCGGCCAAAGGCGAGCGGGAAGGAAATATTTTCTGCCTGCCCGCCGATTTCGGCTGGAACGATTTGGGCTCGTGGACAGCACTGCACGAGCATCACACTGCCAAGACCAGCCCGCCCGAAGGCAACATCGTGACCGCTGCCGGCGTCTTTGTTCTGAATGCGCATGGCAACTACGTGCACGCGCCCGGCAAGTTTGTCGCTGCGGTGGGAGTGAGCGATCTGGTGGTGGTCGAAACTCCCGATGCTTTGCTGATTACAACCCGGCACCACGCGCAGGATGTGGGCAAAGTCGTGAAGCATCTGGACGAGAAGAAACTGCACAAACTCACCTGAAACTCCGGACCCTAGACTCCGATCCATGGCTCAAGAAATTACGGCTCAAGAAATCAAATTCGGTACGGACGGCTGGCGTGGCATAATCGCCGACGATTTCACCTTCGACAACGTGCGCTGCGTGGCCGGCGCAATCGCCTCCTACGTCTTGAAGTACGAAGACGCACAGCGCGGTGTCTTCATCGGTTATGATACCCGTTTCGCCTCGCCCCGCGCCGCCCAGATTGTCGCTGAAGTTATCGCAGCTGCGGGCATTCCTGTGAAGCTTGCCAACGACTACACTCCTACGCCAGCCGTCTCTTACGCCGTGAAGCACCAGGCCGGCGCTGGTGGAGTGATGGTCACCTCCAGTCACAATCCATGGAATTGGAACGGAGTAAAGTTCAAAGGCAAATTCGGTGGCTCGGCTACGCCCGCCATCATGAAAAGGGTGGAGGACGAACTCCGCGCCGGCGCTATGCCGAAAGGAAACAGTGCGGCCATCGAAGAAGCCGATCTGAAGCATGCGTACATTGCTGCTGTCTGCCGCTTTGCTGACATCGACCTCATTGCCAAGTCGAAATTTAAATTCGCCGTCGATGCCATGTACGGTTCGGGCCGTGGCATTTTGGCTGGAGTCTTCCGCGAGAGCGGCGTCCAGCACGTCGCCATTCGTCAGGAACTGAACCCGCTGTTTCCTGGCATCAATCCTGAGCCGATCGAACCGCATGTCGCTCTCTTGCAGCAGACGGTAGTGGGCGACCAATGCGATGCCGGCCTGGCCACCGATGGCGATGCTGACCGCATCGGAGCCGTCGCCGAAGACGGCAGCTTCGTGGATTCGCATAAAATTTGCTGCGTCCTGCTGCGCTGGTTGCTGGAGCGCAAGAAGTGGCCCGGCGATATTGTGCGCGCCTTCAACACCACGCGCATGCTCGACCGCATCGCCGCAAAGTACGGCCGCGAGCTGCACGAGTGCCCCATCGGCTTCAAGTACATCGCCGACCTGATGATGGAGCGCGAGATTCTGATCGGCGGTGAGGAGTCCGGCGGCATTGGCTACTCGCGCTTTTTGCCCGAACGCGACGGCGTGCTGAACTGCCTGCTGCTCGCGAATGTAATGGCCGAGGAAGGCAAACCTCTGGGCAAACTTGTCGCGGACCTGCAACGTGAGTTCGGCCCGCACTATTACGGGCGCCGCGATTTGCACATTCCAGAAAACGTGAAGCAGTCGGTGATTCAACGCGCCCGTGCGGAAGGCACGCAGACCCTGGGCCGTTACCGTGTCGTCAAGAAGGAACACCTGGACGGCGTGAAGTTCTTCCTGGATGCGCCAACGAACGGCAACGGCGCTGAAGCGTGGCTATTGTTCCGCGCTTCAGGAACCGAACCGCTGCTGCGACTGTATGCAGAAGCTGCCTCGCCGGAGTTGGTGAGCGATATTCTCACCAGCGGGGAAAATTTTGTAACCAACACTGGCTAGTCAGGTTTACCGTGCGAACAAGAGGTCACCGGAGCGGCGGCCCAAACTCTTAGACTCACATTAGTGCGATACTTCTAACAGGCATGACCTTGGCAGAAAATCTAACCTCAGGCCCGGTGGATTCCCCCGAAGCGCGCCGTTACAACCGTACCCGGCGCTGGTTGGAGATCTCCGAGTTTGTGGTCGGTTTCGCTTTTCTGGTCTTCCTACTCATCACCGGCTGGTCCGGGACATTGCGCGACTTTGCTTATCGCTTAGGATTTCAGAACTACTCACTCTCCCTCTTCCTCTACGTTTTACTGCTGCTGGTAATCAGCAAAGTCTTGGGGATTGGACTCGACTATTACGGCTTCCGCCTTGAGCGCCGGTTCAAGCTCTCGAACCAAAGTCTGCGTGCCTGGATTTGGGATGAGGTCAAAGGATTCCTGGTGGCCCTAGTGCTCGGCGCGATCGTGGTCGAACTGCTGTACTTCACCATCCGCCAGTGGTCCCAACACTGGTGGATGCTTGCCTGGGCGCTGTTTATGGTACTGTTCGTCATCCTGGCACAGATTGCGCCCGTTGTGCTCTTACCCATCTTTTACAAATTCGAACCCCTGGACAATGAGGACTTGCGCCGTCGCCTCGTCGTTTTGAGCGAGCGGGCGGGCACGCGCGTGCGCGGAGTCTACCGCTGGAAACTTTCCGAGAAGAGCAAGAAGGCCAACGCGGCCCTGACAGGCTTGGGCACCACCCGCCGCATCATCCTGGCTGACACGCTGCTCGACAACTACGCTCCCGAGGAAATCGAAGCGGTCCTGGCTCATGAACTCGGGCACCACGTGCACCGCCACATCTTGAAGAGCATCCTGGTGCAGGCGGCAATCACGTTGTTTGGTTTTTGGGCAGCGAACTGGACCTTGCACTATGCCGTCGATCAGCACATGTTCGAGGAGCTTTCTGACTTCGCCAATCTGCCCCTGTTGGTGCTGGTTTCGACGGTGCTTTCTTTCGTATTGATGCCAGCCCTCAACGCTTACTCCCGCTTCAACGAACGGCAGGCGGATAAGTACACCTTCGAGTCGATTGCCGGGGTTGAGCCGTTTATCTCGTCAATGAACAAACTGGCGGAGCAAAACCTCGCCGAGCGCACTCCCTCCAAGTGGGTGGAATGGTTTTTCCATTCGCATCCCAGCATTTCCCGTCGCGTGGCAGCCGCCGAGGCCTGGGGACGAACCCAGAATGCACATCCTCCGCAGCTGTAGGCGTATCCCGTGTTCGCAGCACCATTTCTCAGGCTCCGTTTCTCAAAGTTCCCTGCCGCGTTCTTTGCCATTCAATATCTCGCTCACCCGCTGCAAGTCCTCCTCCGTGTCCACTCCGACCGTGTCGTAGGGCGTTTCACCCACAAAGATCGGAATCCCATTCTCCAGAAACCGCAACTGTTCCAGCCGCTCACTTTTCTCCAGCGAAGACTCCGGCAGAGCCACAAATCGGTCGAGCGCTTCTTTTCGGTAGGCGTACAAACCCAGATGCTTGCAGTAGCGTGGCCGCGTGCCGTCACGATCAAATGGAATCGTGGCTCTAGAAAAGTACAGTGCGCGTCCACTCGAATCGGTCACCACCTTCACCGCGTTAGCATTCGGAATATCAGCCTCGGGTGCCGGTGTCATCACAGTTCCCACCATCACCGCTCCACTTTCCATCACCTTCAGCAAGGCAGCGATGTGTTCCGGGCGAGTGAGAGGTTCATCGCCTTGCACGTTAAGGTACACCTCGGCGTGGACAGAACTGGACAGCTCATGCACTCGTTCCGTGCCGCTGCGATGAGCGGCAGATGTCATCCGCGCCTTCCATCCGTGTCTTACGCAAACGTTCAGAATTTCCTCAGAATCGGTGGCGACGATGACCTCCGCCAGCAGCGCCGATGATCGCACTGCTTCGTAGACGACTCCAATCAGCGGTTTCCCGGCGATCTCGCGCAACATTTTGCGCGGCAGGCGAGTGGAGGCCAAACGAGCCGGAATTACGGCAATGGCTTTCATGAAGGCACCGATTGTGACTGTCTAGTCTCCAGTTTCGGAGCCAAACTGGCAAGTGGCGATTCCTCGCGTGGTGTTTCGGCCCGGCAGTAGGCTAGCCGAACAAGCGTCGTCCTCTGGACGTCAGACTTCAAATCCCACACCTTTTCAGCGCGAAGGTTGACGCCCCCAAGTCCGCCCTTTCGAGGGCCAGACGTTTCGAGGTGCACTTCAATTGGTTTGACACTGTTTTGCAACGCCTCATAGAATCATAGATTGGATGTAACGCGCCGAGTCCCGGTTCGGTTGCTTCCATGCAACGAGAGGCCGGTTCAGCTTTCCTTTCGTCCGCATTCTCCCCGACTTGCTCGCATGTGGCGGCGTAGCTCAGGTGGTTAGAGCGACGGTCTCATAATCCGTAGGTCGTAGGTTCGAGTCCTACCGCCGCCACCAATTAAATCAGCAACTTCCGCGGCCACCTCAACCCTATTGCAGAATTTTACTGGACTCTCCCGAGCTAACCTTCCTGAAATTCTAGGTTCTTTCGGACTAGGCTCGGCTGGGCGACTGTCATAGTCGATAGTTCCCTTCTCCCCGCCACTAATCTCTTCAACAACTTGCGCGGATTTCTGGCGGCGTCCTCTTCCACTGCAATTTTTTGCATGGTTCCCAAAAGTTACTGAAGTTTGCTAGAACCAATCCAAGTCTTTGTTTCTAAACAATTTAGCCTGTATCGTCTTTGGTATACAAGGCATAATTTCGCCCAAAGGTAAGCGCTCGTAAGTACGTAGGATATGACAGCGACTGCAACAATCGCCGTGAGCCTGCCCAACCGCTCCCACTCCTGGAGAGGCATGCCCCTTCCCGCCAAGGCTTTTGTCGGGATGATTGTGCTGGCCGGTACAGCAACGCTTCTATACGGGGCGATTCACCAAACCAGTAGGAACATCGCCGAGTTCATCTGCTATCTCGGCATTGCCGTTCTGGCATCAAGGCTCAAGGTTAATCTGCCAGGCATCACCGGCACTCTCTCGGTGAACTTTTTGTTCATCCTGATCGGCGTGCTGGAACTGAGTTTTGCGGAAACACTCACTCTGGGCGCGGTCTCCATGCTGGCGCAATGTTTCTACCGGGACCGCCCCAACGCCATTCAGGTGACGTTCAACGTCTGCGCGGGATCGCTTTCGACCGCGGCAGCCTATGTGGTATATCACCACCCGATTGCGAACGACCTGGTTCCCAGTCATCCACTGCTCCTGGGGATCGCGGCCTCGGTCTACTTCATCGCCAATGCCGGATCGATTGCGACCGTAATCTCGCTGACCGAGCGCCGGCCATTCATTCAGATTCTGGTCGGCTGCTACTTCTGGTCTTTCCCTTACTATCTAGTCGGCGCCGGAATTGCCGGGACCATCGCATGGCTCAACCAGAAGTTCAATTGGGAAACGTCGCTGCTTATCGTTCCCGCCGCCTACCTCATCTACCGCTCCTATCGGTTGTATCTCGGTAAACTAGAGGACGAGAAGCGCCACGTCGAGGAGATGGCGAATCTCCACTTGCGTACTATTGAGGCTCTAGCGCTTGCCATCGAAGCCAAAGATCAGACCACCCATGAGCACCTGCAGCGCGTTCGCATCTACGCCATCGAAGTAGCAAAAGAGCTGGGCGTGAAGGGAGCAGAGTTGGAAGCTCTTCATGCAGCTGCCCTCTTGCACGACATCGGCAAACTGGCTGTGCCCGAACACATCATCTCGAAGCCTGGCCGCCTCACGCCGGAAGAGTTTGAGAAGATGAAGATTCACACCCTGGTCGGCGCAGAAATTCTGGAGCGCGTCCGTTTTCCCTATCCCGTCGTGCCCATCGTGCGCGCTCACCACGAGAAGTGGGACGGTTCTGGCTATCCGATGGGCCTGAAAGGCGCGGAAATACCCATCGGCGCCCGCATCCTCTCTGCAGTCGACTATCTGGATGCGCTCGCTTCCGATCGCCAATATCGCCGGGCTCTGCCGCTACAGGAGGTAATGCAGAAACTCGCCGCGGAATCAGGCAAGTCCTTTGACCCGAAAGTCGTCGACGTTCTGCAAAAGCGCTATCAGCATCTGGAGAGGCTGGCCGTGGCGAAGACCGCCGAAGATCAGAACACGCCGCTCTCTACCAGCATCAAAATCGAGCGCGGAGAAGCTCCCGCTGCTGGCTTTGAAAACGCCAGCGCACAGGATTCTCCCGGACGGGAAGGAAGTTTCCTTTCCTCCATCGCGGCCGCCCGTCAGGAGGCCCAATCTCTATTTGAATTGAGCCAGGATCTCGGCGCTTCGCTCAGCCTGGGTGAGACTCTCTCTGTGTTCTCGGTGAAGCTCAAGCCTATGGTCCCCTACGATGCCATAGCGATCTATATCCAGCGGGACCAGGAATTGATTCCCGAATATGTCAATGGGGACAACTATCGCCTCTTTTCTTCCTTGCGTATCCCCATGGGCCAGGGACTCTCCGGGTGGGTAGCACACAACAAAAAGCCGATCATAAACGGAAATCCCTCGGTCGAACCCGGATACTTGAACGACCCCACCAAGTTCAGCACACTGCGTTCCGCGCTCGCGATACCCCTCGAAGGAGTGGGCGGGGTGATCGGCGTACTCGCACTCTACCGCGCCGAACGCGATGCTTTCACCTCCGACCATTTGCGCATTCTTATGGCGGTCAGCAGCAAGATGGCATTGTCCATCGAAAATGCTCTCAAGTATCAGCAAGCAGAAAGTTCGGCGACCACCGACTACCTGACCGGCCTGCCCAACGCGCGTTCTCTATTCCTGCAACTTGATCGCGAACTGGCCCGCTGCAAGCGCGACAACTCGTCTTTGACCGTCATGGTTTCCGACATGGATGGCTTCAAGCAGATTAACGACCGCTTCGGACACCTCGAGGGAAATCGCGTGCTGCGCCTTTTCGCCCAAGCCTTAAAGGAAACTTGCCGCGAATACGACTACGTGGCCCGCATGGGCGGAGACGAATTCGTAGTCGTCGCCCCCGGATTACCCCCGGATGTGACCGTTAAAAAAGCAGAACAGTTGCGGACCTTGGCCAAGCAAGCTGGCCTAGAAGTGTGCAATGAAGAAATTCTTTCTCTCAGCGTGGGACAGGCCGTCTATCCTGCCGACGGTGAAGACGCCGAGGAACTCCTCGCCGAGGCCGACCGCCGCATGTATCTGGAAAAACAGAAGCAGCTTTCCTACAAGGATCGCCGCTCCCAGCCGCGGCTAAAGTGCAGGGTCACGATTGAACTGCAGCCCGAAGCCGGAGGAGCTCCCGTATTCGGCAGCCTCACCGACATCAGCATGGGTGGCTGCTATGTCGAAACCAGCTCCATTCTCTCTCCCGGCACCAAGATCAAACTGGGTTTCTCCATGGAAGACGGCAGCTTGACTGCCGAAGGAGCGGTCGCGAGAATTGACCCGGGCTCTGGTATCGCCGTGCAGTTCAAAGAACCGAACCGCGAAGGCCGGGAGACCATGTTCAAGATCCTCGAACACGTGCAGAAGTCCACCGCGTTTTACAACAACCGCTACTTTGAAAATCTTCTGAAACGTTAGCGCCCCAAATTGGACTCCAAAATCTCAGCGAGAATGACCGCTCTCGCCGCGCCGCTTGAAGCTCGCCTTCGCCGCCCTTACACTTGAGATATGCACGTCCACGCTCATGCCGAGGGCGGACCTACACGAGTCCTCAAAATTTCGCTCGGCGTGACGGTCGCCTACATCGTGCTGCTGGTTGTGGCTGGGGTCCGTGCCCATTCCCTGGCGCTGCTTTCCGAGGCCGGACACAATCTGTCGGATCTTCTCGCCTTGTTGCTCTCGCTGGTTGCGGTCTATCTGCAATCGCGCCCGCCAAGTTCCACCAAGACTTATGGCTATCATCGCGCCGGAGTATTGGCTGCACTGGTGAATGCCGTCTCGCTGGTTACGGTCTCGTTTTTCATTTTTTATGAAGCCTTCCGGCGCCTGCAGCACCCCGAGCCCGTTCAGGCCGCTCTGATGATCTGGGTCGCCGCCGCTGGCGTGGTGATGAACGGAGTGATCGCCCTGTTGCTCTATCGTTCTGCTGGGCGCTCCGGCGGCGACGTCAACATTCGCAGCGCCCTGTTGCACGAAGTGGGCGACACGATTTCAACCGCCGCCGTAATCGCGGGAGGCTGGGCCATTATGACGACCGGCCATTACTGGATCGACTCCGCGCTGTCCTTCGGAATTGGCGCGCTGATCCTGTGGTCGGGCTTCGGCATCGTGCGCGAGACGCTGAACATTCTGCTGGAAGGCACGCCCCGCGGCATGAAACTGGAGCGGGTCGAGTCGGCGATCCGCACCATTGACGGCGTGAACGACGTGCACGACCTTCACGTCTGGAGCATCGGATCAGAAACTCACGCGCTCTCCTGCCACATCTCCATCGCTGACATTCCGCCATCGGTCAGCGAACGCATCCTGCGCGACGTAAAAGAGTGCCTGCATCGAGACTTCCGCATAGACCACACGACAATCCAGTTCGAACACGCGGTGTGCGAAGTGGCTCATGGGTGCGTGATTCCCGTGGGCGAGAGCGAGGAACACCATCACCACAGCCACTAGCAATGCTGATCCATGATGCGCAGCGCGTGACACTCACTCTTTCTTCTGGTACAAACAATTCGGTCAAGCCGACGAGGCCCGGACTGAGCATACGCAAACACTGCAGTAAATAGGGAAAGTGCGAAGTAAAGCGAGGGCTATCGTTTAAAGGCTCTTTGTGCTCTACTTCGGTAGTCCTGTTAGTAAGTTCGAGACATTTCGGTCGCTACCATCACGTAATGCCGGTCGTCCAGACTTAGGTTCCTAAGAGGAGCCCGCCGATGAAGTTACTGACTAAGTTCAATCTCATCTTGCTCGTGCTGTTCGGAAGCGGGGGACTGATTATTTCTCAACTCAGCCATACCTTCCTAATCAACAATGCGCGTCATGAAGTCCTGCGGGAAGCCGAACTGATGATGGCCAGCGCTAAGTCAGTGAGGGACTACACGTCTTCCGATCTAAGGCCCCTGCTGGAACGGAACCCGCTCCATAAGACGCGGTTCCTGGCCGAGACCGTCCCCGCCTTCGGAGCGATCAGCACCTTTAACCGCCTAAGGCAGAAGTATCCCGACTATACGTACCGGGAAGCCACGCTGAACCCGACGAATCCGGAGCATCGTGCCTCCGACTGGGAAGCCGACGTGATTGGATATCTGCGCGACCATCCTGAAGAGAAGCAGGTCACCGGGGAGCGTGAGACGCCGATGGGGCCCTCAATGTACCTGGCGACGCCCATTGCCGCCGATCCGCTCTGCCTAGAGTGTCACAGCCGTCCTGCCGTGGCTCCCGCAGCCATGATCGCAACCTACGGCTCGAACAATGGCTTCGGCTGGAAACCAGGATCCGTCGTGGCCGCCCAGATCGTATCCGTTCCGATGTCGGTGCCGGTGCAAAACGCCAAAGAGGCGTTTCATCTTTTGGTCCTTTACTTGGTGATTACTCTGATCGTGACCGTCATTTTCCTGGATGCCGGGGTTTACTTCATCGTGATTCGGCCGTTGAAACTGGTGTCAGACGCCGGCGACCGCGTGAGTAGGGGAGAGATGAGTCTGCCTCCGCTGCCGGTCAAGGGAGACGACGAAATCGCTACTGTCACCGCGTCATTCAATCGTATGCAAGTAAGCCTGGCCAAAGCTTTAAAGATGCTCGAGTAAGTGCAAACCGGGAATGATGAATTAATTGCGAATGCGAGCCAGGAATTTCGCGCGCTCGGGCGAGGAGTCAATCTCCTCGGCAACTTTGAGATAAAGGTCTTCGACCGAGTTCGAGCGTGGGGCTGCGCGCCTCACTACAATGTCGGCAATCGGTCCGATATGGAGCGCAAGCTCACGGCTGACACGCTGGATAAGAGCGGGATCGATGGAGGTGGAAGGTTCATCCCGCGGCGACGGCGGCACTGTCGCTTCCTTGCTTGACGAGGCTTGCGGAGGTGAGTCCGTGGCCTGTTGGGTGTGTGCGATTGCGATTTGACTGGCGTCTCCTCTCATCCGGCGCAGGGCTTCAACGAGCAGATGGATGTCGGATCTCCATCGGGCATGGGTCAATTCGATGCAATTGCGATATGCCAGATCCTTAAGGTCGTCTGGTAATTGCTCCGCCCGCGGCATCTGGGCGCCGCGCACCAGCACCGGAACTACCGGGATGTCTCGCTTTAAGGCGGAAGCGGTTTCGATGCGAACAAAATCGGCGGGATCGTCGAGACGGCGCGCCCCGGCTTCATCCTTGGCGTTCAGCCATTCCGGGCCCATCAACACCAGAAGCACTCCGCACTTAACCACGCCTTCTTCAATCGCTTTGCGGAAGTCGCGTCCAGCCTCGATCGCGGCCACATCCATGAATACCATGTGTTCGCCGAAATGCTTGACGAGATCATCGAACAAACGACCAGCCTCACCTTGCGAGTCGCTCCGTCGATAGCTGACAAATATGCCGCCCAACTTGCTTTGACCTCTAGCGCACTGGAACTTTACCGGGGCCAGCGGCGGACTAGGCCGAGTTGCCTTTTGGATCCTGTTGTTGAACGGTGGCCCACTTCGCATGCTCCTGCGAAACCAGCGACTCGACCCGCTCCGCCAACAACGCGCGAGGTTTCTCTACATTCGAGTAAGGCGCTGCGTTGGCCAGGAAAATATATTTTTCGTGCTTCAGGGACTCACAAGTGGAGCGGTAGCGAATCCAGTTCTCATGAAATTGATTTAATTGCAGCATGCCTTCAAATACCGTAATCAATACGCCAAGGACCCCGGTTGCGACGGCAACCCGAGGAACATTGGTTGCGGCGAGGAAGGGAATAATAGCGGCGGAAACGATCTCCGTAATTTTGATCCGCTTAAACCAATGCATGTTAGATATGCTTTTACGGTCGTACCAGCCGATCTGGTCCTCGAGGCGCTCGATGATAGGGTCGGGCGCAAGACTCGGGGCTAAGTTCGCAATCGCCGCGTTCATGGGGAGTCATTCTAAGACTTACCCATGGGAAAGCAAGGGAAGAATTGTTTGCACGGGCTGTGTCAACAGTCTTAGCTCTGTCGACCGTATACTTCCCGCGCCCGCTCAATCGTGTCCGCCTCCTCCGGCGACTTGTCCGGCCGCAGCCGCACGATCCGCGGAAAGCGCAGCGCATAGCCGCTGTCATGCCGCTCCGAGCGCATCATATTGTTGAAAGCCACTTCCAGCACAATCTTCGGCTCGACCACCCGCCGGAATCCTTGATCCTCAATGGTGTGGTCGAGAAACCACTGCGTCATCTCTGCAATCTCACCGTCGGTCAGTCCCGAGTAAGCCTTGCCGATGCTCACCAGCCGGTCTCCATCCCAAACGCCAAACGTGTAATCGCTGAGCACGCCGATGCGCTTGCCATGTCCGTACTCCACCGCCGTCACCACCACGTCGAGCGTGGCCAGTTCGCGCTTCATCTTCAGCCACGCCTTCCCGCGCCTGCCCGGAGTGTAGGCTGAGTTCAGGTCCTTGATCATCAGACCTTCATTCCCCCGGGCCTGAGCCGCCGCGAACAGCTCTTCCAGTTGTTCCGGCGAAGCCACGCGAAACGCTGGTGCGCGGATGATGTTGGTCGTGACATTCTCGTCTTCTACCGGCTCGTCCGCGCCAAACGCAAGCTGCCCCTGAGGCCCCGCACTCCCAGGTTTCCTTCGTGCAACCTCGTGTCCTTCGTGGTTGAAAGTTTTTCGTGACGACGCCAGCAACTCATCCAATATCCGAGCCCGCTCCCGCTGAGGACGATCCATCACCAACTCCCCACCTGCGTACACGACATCGAACACGAGATAAGCGACGGGAATCTCGCGCAACATTTTCTGGCTGACTTTTTTCCTTCCCAGCCGCTGCTGCAAGACATTGAACGGCCGAGCCCGCCCCAGATCAGCGGCCCTGGCTTCGCTAGCGTCAGTGACTGGCCCGTCCACCACTTCCTGTGTGCGAGCAAGCTCCATTGGATATTCCCAGGCCACGATCTCGCCATCGAGAATCGCGTCCTGCAGCAGTCCCGCCAGCGCATCCGGCAACTCTGGAAACGACTCCGTGATCTCGTCGCGGGTGCGCGAAAAGAGTTTCACTTCACCGCCAGCGACATGCGCCTGCGCCCGGATGCCGTCGTACTTGTCTTCCACCGCGGCCTCGGCAAAATAGCTCAGGCCTTCTTCCGGAGATTCGATCGGACTCGCCAGCATGAATCCGATGGGATGAAATATCCGCATCTTCGCCTCTGCCAGCTTGCCCTCCGCCGCCAGCCGCAGCGTCTCGCCAATATCTCCCAGCAGCATGTTCGCCCGCTGGACTTCTGCGAGCGTGCCGCCATACGCTCGTGCGATCGCATCTTCCACCAGACTCTCCTTCAGCCCGATCCGCATGTCCCCAGTCATGATCTTCACGATGTACTTGGCCTCAAGCGGAGTCGCGCGCGCCAGGAGATCGCGCACCAGCACACTCTTCGTCGCCGGCCCCCGCGCCGCTGCGATTTGCCGAAAAATTTCTCCCACCTCTAAAACGTCAACGCCTTGTCCTTCCCGAGGCGTAAGCGCTTCCCCCGCTACTGCCCCCAGGTCGCCATACTTCCGGTACGCCGCCGCCAACTCGCTCTCATCCTTCCCAGCAAGTTCCGCCACTACCCGCCACAACAACCGCCCGCCCACTTGCAGCGTCGTGTCCTCCCAAGCCGGAAACGCCCGTCCCGAGAGAAACACTGCAGACACTGCCGCCTCATCCACCGTGCGTGATTTTAGATAGTCAGCGACGATGCCTGTCTTCAACAGCTTCTTAGTTGTCCCCGCGATCGCCTCGCAGGTCTCAGCCAACCGCCTCATGAATCTCCTCAAACCGTATGGAAACGGGCTCTCCCGCGAGCTGCCCTGAGCGAAGTGCTTGCTTTTCAAGCGCGAGCGTCCCGCCTTAGCTCCATACACTTAGCGGCGCTTAACTCCCCGCCATCCCACCACTTACAGGCTCTCCCGCCTATCCTAACCGACCGTCCTCCTGTGATACCCTAACGATGGCGCTTTTAGACCTGCGGAGCATCTAATACCCGTGCGTTACTTTCGAAATTTTCTACGTTTTCTGGTGGCCGTGCAGCTTCTTCCCGCACTCGAGAGCGGCGAAGAAACTCTGGTCGGTGGACAAGCCGTGCTCGAGGGCGTGATGATGCGCTCGCCTCACGCCTGGGCCATAGCCTGCCGCAAGCCCACCGGCGAAGTGGTCACGATGAGCGAACCGCTGGAGCGCCCCTCGGAAAAACATAAATGGATGGCATGGCCCATTGTCCGTGGCGTCATGACTTTGGGTTATGCCATGAACTTGGGATATCGCGCTCTGCGTTTCTCGGCAAACGTCGCGATCGAAGATCTGATGCAGAACGACGGCACCGCCGCCAATCGCGGGGAGACATCCGCCCTTCGACAGGCTCAGGGCAGGCTCTCGGCTGTCCAGTCCGAGCGAAGCCCGGAGGCCTCTCCTAAACCGGCAAGCAGAGAAAAGGCAGCCACCCTCAGCGGCTGGCTAGCCACCGTCAACATCGTCATCTCGCTTGCGTTCTTCATCTTCATGTACAAGTACATTCCGCTGCTGGCCGCAACGGAACTCAAGAAACTAGATCCCGCTCTCGGTGGCCGGATCATTTTTAACCTAGTCGATGGCGCCGTCCGGCTGACCCTGTTCCTGCTCTTCATCTGGGGAGTTTCTCTCTGGAAAGATATTCGGCGCGTCTACGAGTACCACGGAGCGGAACACAAAACGGTATTCGCCTTCGAAAACGGGGACCCGCTCGAGACCGCTGAAGTCCAGAAGTATTCGACCTTCCATCCGCGTTGCGGCACCAGCTTCCTGATGACGGTCATGCTGATCTCAATCGGCTTCTACATGCTGGTCCCCTTCACTACATTCGGGGCGCGTTTTGCTTCGCGCATCGTGCTGCTGCCGGTGATTGCTGGTGTCTCCTACGAAATTATCCGTTTCGCCGCCAAACACCGCGGCTCGCTCTTCGCCCTGATGACCGCCCCCGGTCTTTGGCTGCAACGCATCACGACAAAGCCTCCCTCCGACGAGCAGGCCCAGTGCGCCATCGTCGCGCTCGACCGCGCCATGGCGTTGGAAAAAGAACGTGGCGGCGAATTGGTAATTGCCTAGCGGCCCCGCCGCGAATACTTCTCTCCGCTTCCCCAAAGGCACTACAATGCCGTAGAGACGTAACTTGTTACGTCTCGCCCGCTGCGAACCGGGCCCGGCCAAACCGAGACCTAGCAAGCTACGTCTCTACGAAAGCCGATTGACATGTTTGAAAGATTGGACCAAATCGAAGCCCGCTACGAAGAGCTCACCAGCGCTCTGGCCTCGCCGGAGATCGTCAGCGACTCGGCGAAATACCAGAAGACTGCCAAGGCGCACAGCGAAATTGCGCCCGTGGTTGAGAAGTATCGCGAGTATAAGGATCTGACCAAGGGCATCGCCGAAAGCAAGGCCGTCCTCGCCGACGAAAAAGATTCCGAGATGCGCGCCTACGCACAGGAAGAGCTCGATAAACTGGAGACGCGCGTCACTGCCGTCGAAGAGGAGTTGAAAGTCCTGCTCCTGCCCAAGGATCCCAACGACGAGAAGAATATTATCCTCGAAATCCGCGCCGGCACCGGCGGAGACGAAGCTACGCTCTTCGCCGCCGAAATCTTCCGCATGTACACCCGCTACGCTGAAACCCAGCGCTGGAAGGTGGAAGTGCTCTCCGCCTCGGAGTCATCCGCCGGCGGCCTGAAAGAGGTCATCGCGATCATCGAAGGCAACCGCGTCTACTCCCAGCTCAAGTACGAGAGCGGCGTGCACCGCGTACAGCGCGTACCCGCCACCGAGCAGCAGGGACGCGTCCACACTTCCGCCGTCACCGTCGCAGTATTGCCAGAGGCCGAAGATGTCGACATCAAAATCGAAGCCAAAGATTTACGCATCGACACTTTCTGTTCCTCCGGCCCCGGCGGCCAGTCAGTGAATACCACTTACTCCGCCGTTCGTATCACCCACATTCCGACCAACACCGTCGTCAGTTGTCAGGACGAAAAGTCGCAGATCAAGAACCGCGAAAAAGGAATGCGTGTCCTGCGCTCGCGCCTCTACGAGATCGAAATGGAAAAGCAGCAGTCGGCCCTGGCGAAGGAGCGCAAGGCCATGGTGGGCTCCGGGGATCGCAGCGAGAAAATTCGCACCTACAACTTTCCGCAGAACCGCCTCACCGATCACCGCATCGGCTTCACCATCCATCAACTCGAAGCCGTGATGGACGGGAAACTTCAGCCCCTGGTCGACGCCCTGATAACTCACTACCAGGCCGAAAAACTGAAACAGGAAACTACCAGCGTTGTGTGAACTTGAATCAAGGAAGACCTATGTGGGGACAGCCGCCCCCGGCTGTCCGCCGGGCGAAGCCCGGTGCTCGATCAGGTACCGCGTATCCGTATCGCTCTCAAGAGAAGGATCATGACCGACCTGCACTCAACACTCTCATCAGTTCTCGCCAAACGCAAAGAGAGTCCACGAACTCACCGCGCCTCTGACCGAAACCCAATTCTGGCAAAGGCCTTTCTCCTTCGGAAACAGCTTCGGCCACCTCGTCTTGCACCTGACCGGTAACCTGAATTACTACATCGGCGCGCAGATCGCGAAGACCGGCTACGTCCGCGACCGCCCGCGGGAGTTCAACGACCCGAATCCTCCGCCGAAAGACGAAGCTCTCAAACACTTCGACGACGCCGTCGCCATGGTCGTCCGAACCATTCGCGCGCAGTCGCCTGAGGAGTGGTCCGCTGATTATTCCGGCGTCGGCGCCAATGCGCTCAATCGTCTCGACATGGTCATGCAGTGCGCTGCCCACATGCAGCACCACATCGGCCAGATGATCTATCTGGGTTACGAGTGGCAGGGGCAGAACACTCCGTGAACTTCCTCAGATCTCCACTTCGCCTTCCAGGTAGAAAACGCAAGTGCCTTCCAGTTCGATGCGATCGCGGACCAGCCGGCAAATGATCTCTCCGCCACGCCGTGAAGCCTGATAGGCGCGAAACATAGTTTTGCCCAATCGTTGAGCCCAATAGGGCGCCAGCATGCAGTGCGCAGCGCCGGTTACGGGATCCTCCGGAATGCCCTTGGCAGGCGCGAAGTAGCGGCTGATGAAGTCGTAGACTCCGTCTCCCGGCGCGGTCATGATCACCCCAGGTCGGTTGATGCGGGCAAGGGCCGCCATATCAGGAGCAAGCTCGCGCAATACCGCGGCGCTCTCCAGCAGAGCCATGTAATTGAAGTCGTTGGCGAAGACCTCGATGGGAACTACAGCCAGCGCGTCGGCCAGTCCAGGCGGCGTCGAAACTCGCTCGGACGCCCGGACCGGGAAGTCATGACATAACCTGCATCCGTCCGGTGCACCGTCAGGGGGCCGCTGGCAGAGTGGAATACCACGCTGCTGCGTCCCGGCTCCAGCCGCTCCATCACCACGGCAGCGCTCGCCAGCGTGGCATGGCCGCAAAGCGGAACCTCGGTTGTGGGAGTGAACCAGCGCAGGCGAGAGTCGCCCCCTTCGGATACCAGAAAAGCCGTCTCCGCGAGGTTGTTCTCGGCGGCAATCGCCTGCAGCTGCGCGTCAGACAGAAAGCTTTCCATCGGCATCACAGCGGCTGGGTTTCCCGCGAACCGGCGGGTGGTAAAGGCGTCAATCTGGAATATCGGCGTTCGCACAGGCGGTTGCACTGACCACCGCTATACTATCCTGTCGAGGTTTTCGTAGAGATGATTCGTCTTCATTCTGCCGTTTTTTGTTTTTCTCTGGGTCTCTGTGCCTCTGTGGTGAAATGATCTGTGCAGCTGAAACAAGCTCTAGTGTCCGCCATCACCCGTCTTACCGCGGACCAAGTTCCCTCCCCGCGCATGAATGCCGAATTACTCCTGATGTTCACGCTGGGATGCGATCGTGCCTATCTTTACGCCCATCCTGAGCAGGAGCTCACCGCTGACGAACAAGTGCGCTATCACCAGGCTCTCACTGAGCGTAGCCGCGGCGTCCCCGCGCAATACATCACCGGCCATCAGGAATTCTGGGGCATGGACTTGATCGTCAGTCCCGCCGTCCTGATCCCGCGCCCCGAAACCGAGCATGTAATCGAAAACGTTCTCGACCTTGCTGGTGTGGAGCGGGCTGGCGGGCAAGCCTGCCCTGAGCAGAGCCGAAGGGAGTGCCCGCCCCACACAATCTCTCTACGCATTGCCGACGTCGGCACTGGCTCTGGCTGCATCGCGTTGGCCCTGGCCAAAGAGCTGCCTCAGGCCAAGATCCATGCCGTCGACATCTCGCCCGCGGCGCTTGAAATCGGCCGCGCCAACGCCGCCCGCCTTCAGCTTGAATCGCGAATCCAATTTCATCAGGCCGATCTGCTTGCTGGGTTCGAAAACAATTCCTTTGACTTCGTGGTCTCCAACCCGCCCTACGTCGGCGAATCTGAAGCCGATCAGGTGCAGATCGAGGTCCGCAAATTCGAGCCTCGCGCTGCCGTTTTCGCCGGACCCACGGGGCTTGAGGTCATCGCTCGTCTCATCCCTCAGGCACATGCGACACTAAAACCCAGCGGCTGGCTGGTCATAGAAATCAGCGGCACGATTTCAGAAGAGGTGGAACGGATGCTGCGAGATTGGAACGAGGTTCAGGTGAAACCTGATCTGCAAGCAATCCCACGCGTAGCACAAGCGCGGAAATAGCATATCGCGCGACGGACGCGGCGATTTCACGCCCTGGTGTTTTTCTTAGCGGCTTTCGCGCAGCCTTGGCGTCCTTTGCGGTAAGCCTTTGTTTGTGCGCGGCTCGTGAGCTATGGCCGCACGGTCGCGGGCAGAATCTCATCAACGTCCACGATGTTGGTAGGATATTTCCCGGTATAGCAAGCCGAGCAGTAGGAAGTCGTCTCTCCCTCCCCGCATGCTTTCTTCAATCCTTCCAGGGAAAGATACGCAAGCGAATCCGCCCCGATGTACTCGCGAATCTCCTCGACGGACTGATTCGCCGCGATGAGCTGCTTCTTCGAAGGCGTGTCCACTCCGTAGTAACAAGGCGAAATCGTCGGCGGGCAAGAAATGCGCAGGTGCACTTCCTTCGCCCCTGCATTGCGAATCATGCGCACGATTTTGCGGCTGGTCGTGCCCCGCACGATCGAGTCGTCAACCAGCACCACGCGGTTGCCCTGAAGCAGCGAGCGCACCGGATTCAGCTTGAGCTTGACGCCAAAATCGCGGACAGACTGCCGGGGCTCAATAAATGTGCGCCCCACGTAGTGGTTGCGGATGAGCGCGAAGCGGAATGGAATGCCGCTCTCCGCGGCGTAGCCGACCGCCGCCGTCACTCCCGAATCAGGCACCGGAACAATGAGATCGGCATCCACTGGCGCTTCCCGCGCCAGTTGCCGTCCCAGTTCCTCGCGGCTGGTTTGTACCGCGCGGCCAAACACCACGCTATCCGGACGGGAAAAATATACGTGCTCGAAGATACAGCTCGATTGCGGCGCCGACGTGGAATAGAAACGGGACGAAGTGCCCTCCGGCCCCACCACAACCAGTTCGCCGGGCTTCACGTCGCGCTCGTAAGTCGCGCCAATCAGATCAAAGGCGCATGTTTCCGAGGCGAAGACGACAGTGTCCCGTCTCTGCCCCTCGAGTGCCGGGATGCGGCCCATCGCCAGCGGCCGGAAGCCACGCGGATCGCGCGCCGCAAAGATGCGATCGTTGCTCATCATCACCAGCGAGAACGCTCCCTCCACGCGCCGCAACGCGTCGGCCATCGCCTCAGGAAGCGTCTGTTCTTTCGAGAGCGCGATCAGGTGCACGATCACTTCCGTATCGCTGTTGGTTTGAAAAATCGAGCCTTGCCGCTCCAGCCGGCCACGGATTTCCGTGGCATTGACCAAGTTGCCGTTATGCGCGACCGCAATAGCCCCTTTGTTCGACTGCACCAGGATCGGCTGGGCATTCAAGAGCGCAGAATCGCCAGCGGTCGAATAACGCGTGTGCCCAATTGCCAGCGAGCCGCGCATCTTCGACAACACATCTTCGGTAAAGATGTCGGCAACCAGCCCCATGGCCCTATGCACGCGCGAAGTCAGGCCGTCCGATGTGACAATCCCCGCCGACTCCTGTCCGCGATGCTGCAACGCATGCAGCCCCAGGTAGGCCAACTTCTCCGCCTCAGGATGCGCAAAGATCGCCACCACGCCGCACTCATCGTGAAATTTGTCAGAAGAAGGCATTTCGCTCCTGGCTCTTAAGCTCCTAGCTCCTACCACCAGCTATGTAGGGACAGCCGCCACCGGCTGTCCGGCCGAGCAACGCTCGGCAGTTTTCCTCTGCGAAACTGCACTACCTTTCTCACCCACCTCTGCGATTCAGAGTCTGTCAGTCCGCAGCCACAGACTCCGGTTCCGTCCGCAACGCCGACTCCAAAGCGCCCTCGTAGGCCTCGCTCAATTCAGCAACGGACGCCGAAACCACAACCTTGCCATCCAGCGAGATTTCCAACCGATCCGGAATCGCCGCTCCAATCACATCGGTCGCAATTCCGTATTTCTCCGCTATTTGTTTGATTCGCGACACCTTGCCGAGGTCGCAAGAGAGCAGTATCCGGCTCGCATCTTCTCCAAACAGCGCGAACTCCGCAGGAAGCCCGCCAGAGGGCACATTCACCCGAGCACCCAGGCCTTTCGGAAATGCTTTCTCCGCCAGCGCAACCGCGAATCCACCCTCACTGCAATCGTGCACCGACTCCACCAAGCCCTGCTGAATCAATTCGACGACGGCCTTCTGCAACGCAGCTTCCCGCTCCAAATCAAGTTGCGGAGGATATCCCCACAGCGATCCCAAAATTTCTTTTGCGTATTCCGACGACCCGAACTCACTCTCTACGTCGGAGATATCGCTCGCCTCGCCAGCACGCAATAGCACGATGGTGTGGTCCGCCGACGCAAAATGCATCTTCGCGGTCCTGTGCACCTCCTTCAGAATCCCCACCACTCCAAGCACCGGTGTGGGATAGATGCCTTCTCCCAGCGTCTCGTTGTAGAAACTCACATTGCCGCCGGTGATGGGGATCTCTAATTCTTCGCAAGCCTTGGTTATGCCATCAATGGTTTGTGAGAACTGCCACATGATGTGCGGCTTCTCAGGATTTCCGAAGTTCAAGCAATTGGTTGCGCCTACAGGGGTTGCTCCAGAACACGCGACCTTGCGCGCGGCCTCAGCCACGGCATGCATGGCACCCAAACGTGGATCGAGATAGCACCAGCGTCCATTGCCGTCGAGAGCCATCGCCAGTCCGCGCTGCGGCCCTTCGCGGTTTGAATCCTTGATGCGAATCACGCCAGCGTCGCCCGCGCCCGGAGCTTCCACAGTATTGGTTTGCACCATGTGGTCGTATTGCTGCCAAACCCATCGTTTGCTGCATATGTTCGGGGTGGCTAGAAGCTGCTTTAGATCTTTCGTGAAGTCGTCGGTTTCGCCCAGCTTGATTTCTGCTGGCATCTCGCGTGGAACCGGCGGCTCCCACCGAGCCAGCGGACGCTTGTAGACCGGCGCATCGTCCGTGAGCGCCTGATTCGGAATTTCGGCGACGACTTCACCATGCTGCAGCACGCGCAACTTGTTGTCGGTCGTCACCTTGCCGACTTCCACTGCATCCAGTCCCCACTTTTCGAAAACGCGAAAAACTTCCTGCTCGCGCCCCTTTTGCGCGACCAGCAACATGCGTTCCTGGGATTCGCTCAGCATGATCTCGTAAGGACTCATTCCGGTTTCGCGTTGTGGCACGCGGTCGAGTTCGATCTCGATGCCGACATTCCCGCGCCCGCCCATCTCGCAGGTCGAACACGTAAGTCCCGCCGCACCCATATCCTGAATGCCGACTATGGCGCCGGTCTGCATGGCTTCGAGGCAGGCTTCAAGCAGCAACTTCTCCAGAAACGGGTCGCCGACCTGTACGTTGGGGCGCTTGGCCTCTGACCCTTCGCTGAATTCCTCGCTAGCCATGGTGGCCCCGTGGATGCCGTCGCGGCCGGTCTTCGCGCCGACGTAGATCACCGGATTGCCCTCGCCGGCGGCGCGCGCGTAGAAAATCTGATCTTTTCGGACCAGACCGAGAGCGAACGCGTTCACCAGCGGGTTGCCCGAATAGCAGGGCTCAAACTTTGTCTCGCCGCCGAGGTTGGGCACGCCAAAGCAGTTGCCGTAGGAGGCAACTCCTGCGACGACGCCTTCGAGGATGGAATGGTTGCGGTGGATTTCATTCTGCGTTGTGCCGATGGAAGCCACTGCCGAGCCTTGCTCGGCAGGACAGCCGAGGGCGGCTGTCCCCACATGAGTTTTGCTGGGCACAATGGGCCCGAAGCGCAGCGAATCCATTACCGCCACCGGTCTTGCGCCCATGGTAAAAATGTCGCGGAGAATTCCGCCTACGCCGGTGGTTGCCCCCTGAAACGGCTCGATGAACGACGGGTGATTGTGCGACTCGATCTTGAAAGCACAGGCCCAACCATCACCGATGTCGATGATGCCAGCATTCTCACCGGGCCCCTGCAGCACCAACTTGCTGCGCGTGGGCAAGCGCTTGAGGTGCACGCGCGACGACTTGTAGGAGCAGTGCTCGCTCCACATCACGCTGAAGATGCCGAGTTCGGTGAGCGTGGGCTCGCGTCCGCCTAGAAGTTGTTTGATCTTTTCGTACTCGTCGGGCGTAAGGCCGTGCTGCCGAATCGTCTCCGGAATGAAGGCTTGGGCTGAAGAGGTGCTCATGGAAGGTATGTCTATTGTCGCATTTCTCTTGGGGGCAGTAGCGAGGAATCTTGAAATTTTCCAACAGGTACAAAGGACGCCCAACCGCCAGCTGGGCGTGACGCCGCGGTTACTGTCGTAAGACGTAACAAGTTACGTCTCTACAGACGGAACGGGCCACCCTGTCTCCAAGATGGCCCCGGCGCGACTACGGTTGGCAGTGGCAGCAGTCACCAGCGGGAATCGAAGGGGGCGGTGGCGTCGATCTGGTTGAAGATCGTCTGGCCGCCCGAGGACGAGGTGGCCTGGGTTGCGGTCAAGGCGGTAACAGAGACCAGGTGGACTGCACTGCCGCCCACGTCGGCGACGGGCACGGTCAGCTTGATAACCCCGGGACTGGCGGGTGTGTAAGTGCCCTGGATGCTGTGGGCCGGGGGATAGGTTAGGAACTTGCCGTGGGTTGTGTCGATGGACGCGGTCTCGCCGTCAAAGAAAGTGGGCGCCTGGCCGCCGTCCGATTCCATGGCCGCGAAGTATGTGTGACCAGCGCCATTGGCATCCGGGACGTCCCAGCGCACCAGCCAGACGGCATTGGCTCCGCCCAGGGTGGGGGAAACGAGGAGGCTGGTGAGATCCTTCACGTTGATGGTGATCTGGTAGTGCTGCGAGTCCGGTTTCGTAATCGCCGCTGACTGGATCACTAAGTTTGCTGACGCGGGCGTGGTCGAACCGTTGGCGGAAAAGAAAGCGTCGGACGAACCTTGCGCGCTGCCGGTCGCTCCTGCCGCTCCCTTGACCTGGCCGAAGCGGGTGTAAAGGCTGGGGCCGGAGATTTGCCGGTTGAAGGCGATGACGGCAGAGGAGGTTCCACCGACAAAATTTTGATTAACCGCATCGGCCCAGACCACGTTAGCCTCACCATGCAGGCCGGTATTCACGCTCAGGAAGTCGAGCACACCGCGGTCGCCTCCGGTGGAGCATCCGATGCCCATGGTGCAGATGGCTCCATAGTGATTGGAGACTTCCGAGACCTGCGTGGTGGTGAAGGTAGGCGCGGCGCTGAGGGCGTTAAGGCTCTGGGCCATCATGACGAGCCAGTGAGCCTGAATCGCGCTCGATCCGCAGGGTTGCGCCGGGCAGGAGCCGAGAGTGCTCGTGCCGTACCAGACGATGTCAACTCTTCCCGCGTCACCGGCGGCGATCCAGGGGAAGACGTTGGTTTGCAGAGTGGGCGCGGCCGCAGTGACCTTGATTGGCGCGCCCCAGTGCGCACCGTGATCGGCGGAGGCGGACATGAAAATCTGGCTGGTGCCGTTGATGTTGCCGCTGCTGGAATCAACCGTGGCCTGCGACCAGACCGCGTAGAGATTGCCGGCACTGTCGATGGTGAAGGGAGCAAAATCCTGCCCGACCGTGACCGTGCTGTTGCCGCTGGAGTCGAGCGGGGCGCTGTATACGATGTTGGTGGTGCACAGCGATGGTTGCATCTGGCAAAGGGTTTGGCCGTTGGTCAGTGTGACGGCGGTGGCGCTGGAGTATCCA
>Ga0137391_10000395_pt1 | contig 29770 bp, 29 predicted proteins | sample 15con2h24BmetaG_FD_101399 | JGI IMG/M metagenome (GOLD analysis project Ga0137391, IMG submission 101399) | Vadose zone soil microbial communities from Angelo Coast Range Reserve, California, USA - 15con2h2.4B metaG | ecosystem: Environmental > Terrestrial > Soil > Vadose zone > Saprolite...
ACCGGGTCCTCGTTCCCCTCCGGTAGTGGAAAGAGCGTGTCAGTCGTCATGCGCGCAGTGTCGCCGCGCGAGGCGCGCCGATGCTACGGATTTCTTCACAGGCTCTTCGCCCGCGCAACCCGTTTCTGGGGGAGGTTCGGAAGGGGGCGGAGCCCCCTCCGAGTTTCCTAGCCCTTCAGGCCGCTCAGGCGCACGCCCTCGACGATGCGCCGGTTGGCGACCACGAAGACCACCAGGAGCGGCAGCGCGCTGAGCGCCGCCCCCGCCATGATCGGCCCGTAGGACTCCGAGCTGTAGGCGCTGCGGAGCAGGGCGAGGGCGACCGGCAGCGGGAACATCTCCGGCTTGTTCACCGCGATCAGCGGCCACAGGAAGTCGTTCCACGCCGAGCGGAAGGCGAAGATGGCCAGCGCGGCGAGCACCGGCTGCGAGAGCGGGATGATGATCCGAGAGAAAACTTGCCAGGGACCCGCGCCATCGATCAGGGCGGCGTCCTCCAGCTCCCGCGGCATCGTCACGAAGAACTGGCGCAGCAGGAAGACCCCGAAGGCGAAGATCATGGCCGCCTCCGGCACGATGAGGCCCTGGTAGGTGCTGAGCCACCCGAGCCGCTGGGTGAGCACGTACTGCGGGACCAGCAGCACCGCGTTCGGGATCATCAGGCTGCCCACCAGCAGGACGAAGACCAGATCGCGGCCCGGGAAGCGCATGCGGGCCAGCGGGTAGGCGGCCATCGCGCTCGTCGCGAGCACGAGGATCACGCTGCCCATTGCCACGACCAGGCTGTTGACGAAGGCGCGGCCGATGCGCGCGGTGCGGGAGCTGCCCAGCAGCACCTCGTGGTAGTGGGCGCCGGTCGGCGGCCACGGGATCCACTCGGGAGGCAGCCGGATGATGTCCGGCGCCGGCTTGAGCGAGGTCACCACCACCCACGCGATCGGCGAGAGCCAGAGCACGGCGAGGGCGAGCAGGGCCACCGTGAGGGCCACGCTCGAGCGGTCGACGGTCCGGACGCCGCGGGGCACCGCTCAGTACTCCGTGTGGCCGCGCAGCAGGCGGAACTGGAGCACCGAGAAGGCGAGGATGACCGCGAAGAGCACCCAGGCCATCGCGGAGGCGGCGCCGAACTGGAAGAAGTTCTGAAAGGCGGCCTCGTAGAGATGCTGGACCACCGTGCGGGTGGCGTCGCCCGGCCCGCCGCCGGTCAGCACGAAGACCTGGCCGAAGAGCTGGAACGAGCCGATGACGTGGGTGACCACCACGAAGAGCAGCACCGGGCGGAGCAGGGGGAGTGTGATCGCCCAGAAGCTGCGCCAGCCGGAGGCGCCGTCGAGCGCGGCCGCCTCGTAGAGGTCGCGGGGGATATCCTGCAGCCCGGCCAGGTAGATCACGAGGTAGTAGCCGGTCACCCACCAGACGGTGGTGAGGATGATGGTCCACATCGCGGTCTGCGGATCGGCGAGCCAGGAGCGCGCGGGCACGCCGAGCCGGCGCAGGTAGTAGTTGAAGGGGCCGACCACCGGATCGAGGAGCCAGAGCCAGGCCAGCCCGACCGTGACCACCGAGAGCGTGAACGGGAAGAAGAAGACGCTGCGCAGGAGGGTCCGCAGGCGGCCGCGATTGAGTGCCAAGGCCAGCGCCAGGGGCACCGCGAGGATCGGGAGCGTGCTGGCCACCGTGTAGAACGCGGTGTTCCAGAGGCTCACGTGGAAGCGATCGTCTTCGAGGAGCCGCGTGTAGTTGGCGAAGCCGATCCACTGCTCGCTCGCACGGCCGAGCCGCGCGTTGGTGAACGACAGGCGGAGGCCTTCCAGCAGGGGATAGAGGCGGTAGACCGCGAAGAGCAGGAGGCCCGGCGCCAGGAAGGCGTACGCGACGCGCGTCTGGCGCGACACGCCTAGTCCGGCAGCGCGTTGATCTGGCGCGCCAGATCCTCCATCGCGGCCTTGGCCGGCTTCTGTCCCGTGTAGATCGCCTCGATCACCGGCCGGGTGATGTTCTCGGCCGCGACCCACTTGGGCGTGGGCTGCCCGACCTGCCAGTTGGGCGCCTGGGCGAGGAGGGCGCGCAGCACCGGGTCGCCGGTGATGCGCGGGTCTGCGTGGGCCTTGCGGCTGGCCGAGACCTGCCCGGCCTTGAGCGTCCACTCGGCCACGTTGTCGGTCATCCAGCGCACGTGCGCCCAGGCCGCGTCGCGCCGGGCGCGGTCGGCCGCCCCCTTCGGCTTCGGGAAGCTGTACTGGTGCGGCATCGCCCAGACCACCGCCTGCTTGAACAGGCGCGGCACGGGCACCGCCACGAAGTCCACCTTGGCCTCGCGCAGGCCGCTGAAGTTCCAGGAGCCCGCGATCCACATGCCGAGGCGGCCCGCGATGAAGGCGTCGCGGCAGTTGGTGTTGGCGGGCGGGGCGACCTTGTGCTGGTTCGGAAGCGCTTCCCAGAACTCGGCGACTTCCAGCGCGGCGGGATCGGTGACGCCCGCGCGCTTGAGATCGGCCGCGTAGATATTGGCCCCGTTCTGCCAGAGCAGGTTGTGGAAGCCCCAGGTGTAGCGCCCGGGGTTCACGGTACCGATGGCGAAGCCGAAGGTGTCGGCCTTGGTGATGCGCTTGGCCATGGTGACGAGCTCGTCACGGCTGCCCGGCACGCGCGGGCGGCCGTCGGCGCCGACCAGCCCCGCGTCCTTCATCACCTTCACGTTGAGGTACATGATGTGTTGCGGGACGTCGAGCGGCAGCGAGTACCGCTTGCCCTGGAAGGTGCCGCCCTGCCAGGTGGCGGGGAGATAGTCCTCGCCCCGGAAGCCCTTCGCGGCGGTGGTGGCGTCGTCGATGGCCTCGAGCACGCCGTCGCTCGCGAAGTGGGGGACCTCCACGGTGTGGATCAACGCCAGGTCGGGGCCCTCGCCCGCCGGCACCGCGACCTGGAGCTTGGCGTAGAGGTCGGCCCAGGGCAGCCGCTGCTGTTCGATGCGGATGCCGGTCTCGCGCGTGAAGCGATCGATAAGCTCGTCCATCACCTTGCCATCGGCACCGGTGAGCCCGTTCCAGTAGGTGATGGTGGCCTTCGGCTGCGCGGCACCGCGGCGGGCCCACGCGGCCACTCCGACGCTCGCGGCGCCCGCGACGAAGGCCCGACGGCTGACGCTCCTGCGTTCGACGACGTTGTCGGACGTATCCATGGGGTTCCTCCGCGCGACACTCTACGTCCCCGCGCGACGTCATGTCAAATTGACAGCCCGGGACGGACTTCTTAGACTCTGCCGATGACCACGCGCATCGGGATCGATCTGCGACGACGCATCGGCACGGTGGACCGCCGCATCTTCGGCCAGTTCATCGAGCACCTCGGTCGCTGCATCTACGGCGGCATCTACGAGGAGGGCTCGCCGCTTTCCGACGCCCGCGGGTTCCGGCGCGACGTCCTGGAGGCGGCGCGTCCGCTCGCGTTCCCCATCCTCCGCTGGCCCGGCGGCAACTTCGTGAGCGGCTACCACTGGCTCGACGGGGTCGGCCCGAAGGACGAGCGGCCGCGGCGTAGCGAGCTCGCCTGGTACGCGGAGGAGTCGAACCGCTTCGGCACCAACGAGTTCATCGAGTACTGCCGGGAGCTCGGGACCGAGCCCTTCATCTGCGTGAACATGGGCTCGGGCACCATGGACGAGGCGCTGGCGTGGGTGGAGTACTGCAACGGCACCGGGAATACCTCGTGGGCGAACCTGCGGCGCCGGCACGGCCACGCCGAGCCGCACCGGGTGCGCTACTGGGGGCTCGGCAACGAGATGTACGGGGGCTGGCAGATCGGCAACCTGGAGGCGCGCGACTACGTCAAGCGGGCCCGCGCGTTCGCGATGGTGATGAAGCGCACCGATCCGACCATCCAGCTCGTGGGCTGCGGCCAGACCGGCTGGGGGGAGTGGGACGAGGTGGTGCTGGCCGGCCTCGCCGAGTTCATCGACTTCCACTCGATCCACCTCTACACTGGCAGCACCGACCACTACACCACCGTGATGCAATCGCACCAGGCCGAGCGCGCGGTGCGGATCTGCGCCGCGCTCATCGAGCGCGCGCGGCACATGCAGCAGATCGCGCACCCGGTCCACATCGCCTTCGACGAGTGGAACGTGTGGTACCGCACGCGCAGCCACGCGGACCGGGTGGGCGGGGTGGAGGAGCGCTACACCCTCACCGACGCCCTCGCGGTGGCCTCCTACCTGAACGCCTTCATCCGGCAGTGCCGGGTGGTGCGCATGGCCAACTTCGCCCAGCTCGTGAACGCGATCGCCCCGATCTTGACGAACAAGCAGGGGCTGTTTCTCCAGACGATCTACCACCCGCTCCGACTCTACGCCGAGCACACCCTGGCGCAGGCGCTCGACGTGCACGCGGACGGGGAGCGCTACACGCTCGACCCGGCGCAGGAGACCGACGCGGGCGGCGGCCGGGTGCACCACGTGGCCGACCTGGGGCCGTTTCTGCTGATCGACGCGGCGGCGAGCACGGACGAGGCGGGGCGGGAGATCGCGGTGGCCCTCGTCAATCGCGACCGCGACCGGGACCTGACCGCGACGGTGGAGGTGGCGGGCGCGGACGTGGCCGGGCCGGTGCGGGTCTGGGAGGTGAACGGGCCCGAGGTGGGCGCGATGAACTCGTTCGAGCACCCGCGCCGGGTGGACGTGCGCGAGAGCCGCGCCACCGCGCGGAGCGGCGGGCTCGACCACGTGTGCCCCGCGCACTCCATCACGATTCTCCGGCTGACCGTGCGCTGAGCGTCAGGCCTCGGCTGCGACCGTCTTGAAGGCGCGCTCGGCGGCCTCCAGCGTGCGTGCCACGTCCTCTTCGGTGTGGGCCGCCGAGACGAACCAGTTGTGGGTAGGGTGCGCGTAGGCGCCGCGCTGGGTGACGAGGGAGCACCAGCGGCGGATGCGCCGGCGCTCGGGATCGTCGGCGAAGCGGATGACCGGCATGGCGGGCTGGCCGACCGGGAGCAGCGGGACGCCGTGCCGCCGCGCCTGCTCGGAGAGGCCGTCGGTCAGGAGCCCGCCGATCCGCTGGATGCGGGCGATCGCGTCCGTCCGCGCGAGGACGTCGAGGGTGGCGAGGGCGGCCGCGAAGGCGCCACTCGCGAAGAAGAAGGAGCCGGTAAAATAGATGCGCTCGGCCGCCGCGCGGAGCGGCTCTCGCGCGAGCCCCGCCGAGAGGGCATGGCCGTTGGCGATCGCCTTGGAGTAGCAGATGAGATCGGGCGCGGCCCCGAAGTGCTCGCAGGAGCCGCCCAGGTGGAAGCGGAAGCCCGCGCGCACGTCGTCCATCGCGAACAGCGTCCCGTGCGCGTCGCAAAGCGCGCGGAGCCCCGCGAAGAAGCCGGGAGCGGGGGCGGCCCCGGTCGCGTGGTCGAACGGGGCGGTCATGACCACCGCGATCTCGCCCGGGCGCGCGGCGAAGAGGGCGCCCAGCTCGTCGAGGTCGTTCCATGCGAACTCGAGCAGATCGTCCCGGTAGTGCGCGGGCACGCCGGGGAGGTGGGGAAGGGCCCACGGGCGCGCCGCGTGATAGGCGCCCCGCACGCGGGCGATCCGCGGCCGGCCGGTATGCGCGCGCGCCACGTCCACCGCCCAGCTCGTCGCGTCCGCGCCGTTCTTGCCGAAGACCGCGAAGTCCGCGCGCGGGGTGAGAGCCACCAGCCGCTCCGCCAGCTCCACCATGCGGGGGCCCGGCAGGGGGAGGCAGTCGCCGCCCGCGAGCTGCTCGGCCACCGCGGCCTCCACCGCGGGGTGACCGTAGCCCAGGATCATCGGCCCGTAGGCGCACATCCAGTCCACGTACTCGTTGCCGTCCACGTCCCAGACGCGGGAGCGCTCGGCGCGGGCGAAGAAGCGGGGATGGCCCTCGCCGAGGGCGGCCCCGTTCTGGTGGCCGTAGACGCCGCCCGGCATGACCCGGCGGGCGCGCTCCCAGAGCGCGTGACTCGCGGCGAGCCGCGGAGGCGGGGTGTCCATGCCTCAGAGGTGCGGGAGAACGGTCGAGGCGAAGAGCCAGGTGCCTTCGGGCCGGGGCACGTCGGCGAAGTTCACGGTGAGGCGGCGGGCGCCCTGCTTGACGATGCCGAGCATGGTCTCGGTCACCTGAGCGGGGGTGCCGACGATCTGGATGTCGTTGAGCGAGCGGATCCACGACGCCTTCTTCAGCCGCTCGACCTCGCGCTCGTTCTCCGCGATCAGGATGCCGACCCGGACCACCTGCTCGATCGTGTCGTAGTCGCGGCCCACCTCGCGGCAATGGGCCTTGAGCACCTCCTGCTTGTGCGCGTAGGCTTCTGCCCCCTTCCAGACGTAGTTCCACCAGTCGGCGTGCTTGGCCACGACCCGCAGCAGATACTTCTCCCCGGAGCCGCCCACCATCACCGGGGGCACCGGGTTCGGCCGCGGCGCGCAGTAGGCGCCGGAGATCGAGTAGTGCTCGCCGTGGTACTCGGCCGGCGCGTCCGACCACATGCGCCGGATCAGCTCGATCGCCTCCGCGAGCTGGGCGATGCGCACCTTGGCGGGCGGGTAGGGAACACCGTAGGCCCGGTACTCCTCCTCGTTCCAGCCCGCGCCGATACCCAGGATGACCCGCCCACCCGAGAGCGCCTGGGCGGTCGCCGCCATCTTGGCCAGGAGGGCCGGGTTGCGGAAGCTATTGCAGAGCACCTCGTGCCCGCAGCGCTTGTCGGGATAGCGGGCGAGCGCCCAGGTGAGCAGCGTCCAGCCCTCCGCCACCTTGTTGGCGCCGTACTGCACGTGGTCCGGCATCCAGAGGATGTCGAAGGGCGCGACGGTCTGATCGAAGTAGGGGAAGGTGTTCTCGACCAGGCGCGACCAGATATTCAGCCCGACGGGAATGGCCATGGCGTGGGAGCGCGGCTAGCCGCGGAAGTGGCGGCGGTCGCCCGCGCGGAGCCAGAGGCGCACCAGGTGCCGGCGGTGTCCGGGCGTCTCGTCGTCCTTGTAAGGCGTGCGGCCGTGGACGATCAGGCGGTTGTTCAGCACCTGGATCTGGCCACGCTCCACCCAGAGATCGAGGCGATGGGCGGAATCGCTCAGGAAGGCGTCCATGAGGCGCACCGCCTCCGCGCCGTCGGCGTCCAGGGTGCGGCCGGTCTTCTCGTAGCCGCGGACGATGTGGCGCGCGTTGAAGCGGGTACGCAGCCGCCCGTCCCACGCGAAGACCGGGCGGAAGTTCGTCGCGGCGGCGTCGGCGGCCTGGTATTCCTGGTGGTCGCGGTAGAACACCTCGTAGAGCCGGCGCAGGAGATCCGGGTGCTCGGTGAGGAAGTAGTTGTGGGCCGCGGGGGCGCTCGAGATGATGCTCATGCCGCCCTTCCGGGCGGGCCGGAGACAGAAGAGGCTCACGTAGTTCGGCGGGGCCTCGCCCATGCTGCTGTCGGTGTGCATCTCGAGCCCGCCCGGCGTGAGCGCGGCGCGCGTGTCCTGCGTGTACTCCTGCCCGTCGTGGCGCACGTCGTAGATGACGGTGCCCTTCCACTCCTGGGCCACCGGCGGCTCGAGGAGGCTCATGAGCAGCCAGTAGAGCGCGATGGCCTCGTCGGGGCTCATGGCGTCCACCGGCAGCCGGTCGAGCATGACGAAGCCCGGACCCTCGTCGAGCCGGCGGCGCACCTCGGCCATGAAGCGCCCGGTGGCCGCGAGCGGGAAGTGCTCGGGCAGGAGCAGGAGGGTCGGCACCGGGGCGCGCTGGAGCTCGGCCAGCGCGCCATCGAGCTCGGCCAGCACCGCGGCCGGGAGGGGAATCATGTAGCGCTCGGCGGCCAGGGAGGGGCCATGCCAGGCGGCGGGCTCGGGAACGACGGTCGTGAGCATGGGCGGAGCGGTCGAGGTCGTCACGGCCGCTCATTTTACCCCCGTTGCGTGCCGCGGTGGCCCTTTACCTGCCGCGCGCCCCGCGATAGCATTCCGGCCGCGATGGGAGAAGTGCACCCGCGGGACCAAGTGGAGGATCGGCATGATGAAAGCCTCGATGACGCGGCGGATCGTCTGGATCGTGGTCGCGGTGACCGGGCTCGCGCTCGTGGGGTCGGCCCGCGCGCAGCAGACCGGAACGCCGCCGGCGGAGCCGCCGAAGCAGGAGGAAGAGCCCTTCTGGGCGATCGGACGCCCGAAGGCCGGCCCGGGCGCGCAGATGGCGCCGGTGCCCGCCTTCCCGATTCCCACTCCAGCCGACAAGCTGCCGCTCGCCAAGATGAGGGTGCCGGCGGGCTTCAAGGTCGAGGTGTACGCGTCGAACGTCTTCGACGCCCGCGGCCTCCGGCAGGGCGACAAGGGCACCATCTTCGTGAGCTCGCTCTTCGGCGCCGGCAAGATCTACGCGGTGGTGGACAAGGGCGGCAAGCGCGAGGTGAAGACCCTGGCCGAGAAGCTGATGCTGCCGAACGGCATCGAGTTCCACAAGGGCTCCCTCTACGTGGCCACGCCCAAGGCGATCACGCGCTACGACGGCATCGAGGACAAGCTCGACAACCCGCCCGCGCCCGTCACGGTCTACGACCAGCTCCCGGGCGACGTTCCGCACGGCTGGAAGTTCATCAAGATCGGCCCCGACGGCAAGCTCTACGTTCCGGTGGGCGCGCCTTGCAATATCTGTGAGCCCGACCTCGACCGGTACGCCCAGATCCGCCGCATCAATCTGGACGGCAGCGGCATGGAGATCGTGGCGCGCGGCGTGCGCAACACGGTCGGCTTCGACTTCCATCCGAGGACCGGCGAGCTCTGGTTCACCGACAACCAGCGCGACTGGCTGTCGGAGGATCTGCCCCAGGACGAGCTGAACCGCCTCAGCAAGGTGGGCCAGAACTTCGGCTTCCCCTACTGCCATCAGGGCGACTTCGCCGACCCACAATTCGGCTGGGGCAAGGCCTGCGGTGACTTCGTGAAGCCCGCGGTGCTGCTCGGTCCGCACTCGGCCCCCTTGGGGATGCGCTTCTACACCGGCAAGATGTTTCCGCAGAAGTACCAGGGCGCGATCTTCATCGCCCGCCACGGGCCGTGGAACCGCACCAAGAAGTACGCGGCCGACGTGGTGGCGGTGTTCCTCAACAGCAACGGCACCGTGAGGGCGGTGGAGCCCTTCCTCACGGGCCTGGTCGAGAACAATAGCTATCTCGGCCGGCCGGTGGACGTGCTGGTGCTCAAGGACGGCTCGCTGCTCGTCTCCGACGACCACGCCGGCGCGATCTACCGGGTCAGCTACGGGAAGTGACGTCTCCTCGCGGGCCGGGGGTGGGGAAGCGGCCACCCTCGGCCCGCGTCGTTTTCGTGGCTGCGCTCGCGGCCATCGGCCTCCTGCCCGGATCGGCGGCGACCGCCCAGTCAGTCGACGAGCGCTTCGTGGTGTGCCCGGCCTGCCACGGCGCTGACGGCCAATCCCGCATCCCGGAGACGCCGTCGCTCGGCGGGCAGCCGTCCTTCTTCGTGGTCGCCCAGCTCTTCCTCTTCCGGGAGGGCCGGCGGGACAGCGCGGCCATGACCGCGGCGGCCAAGGGGCTCACCAACGACGACCTGCTCGCCTTCGCGGAGCGGGTCACGAAGCTGCCGCCACCCCCATCCCCCGACGAGGCCCCGGACCCCCAGCGCTTCGCGCGGGGTCGGATCCTGACCCTGCGTCACCCGTGCGGGGTCTGCCACAACCCGGACTTCTCCGGCCGCGAGCAGATGCCGCGCGTGGCCAACCAGCGGGAGGACTACCTGCTCAAGTCCATGCGCGAGTACAAGAGCGGAGCGCGGCTGGGCTACGGCGGGGCGATGGCGCAGGAGCTGGCCGGGCTCGGCGACCAGGACCTGATCGACCTCGCCCACTTTCTCTCGCACCAGCGGGCAAAGCCCTGAAAACGTGGCGTGGGCCTAGAGCAGCAGATCGGCGATGGGGATACGCCGTCCGGGCAGCGCGAGGGGGGAGACCGAAGCCCCGCGCCCGAGCACGATGACCGGTCGGTAACGCCAGCCGAAGGGCGCCGCCGGGTCGGGCTCGGGGTCGCGGTACACCTCGAGCGCGCGCTCGGGGAGATTCAGGATCCAGTAGTCGGCGAGCCCGGCGCGCGCGTAGAGGCTGCCCTTGTGCTCGCGATCCAGGGCGACGCTGGTCTCGCTCACCTCGATCACGAGTACGGGCCGCGACGGGTGGCCGGTCTGGTAGTCGCGAAAGCTCCCGGGCACCACGGCCAGGTCGGGCTCCGGCTCGGACTCCTCATCGAGCGCGAGCGGGCCTTGGCCGCGGACGTCCCAGCCTCGGCCGAACGCGGCGCGGAGCGCCTCCTCGGCGGCCCGGACGGCGGCGAAATGGCCACTGCCCTGAGGCTCGGCGACGATGAGCTGACCACCGAGCAGCTCGACGGGATCGCCGGGCCTGAAGAAGCCGGCCTCGATCAGCCGGTCGTACTCGACCCGCTTCCAGCGCCGGGTCCTCATCTCCGTGCGACTCATGCCCCGAGCGTAGCGACTCGGGTGAAGCCGGTCAATGTCCCCTGCTGGAGACACTCGCGTGGAGCGCGGCCCACACGCGGGACGGCGACATCGGCATGTCGAGCTCGCGCACCCCGCGGCCGGCGAGCGCGTCGAGCACCGCGTTGACCGCGGAAGGGAGCGCACCCGCCACGCCCGACTCGCCCGCGCCCTTGACGCCCAGGGGGTTGGTGGTGCAGGGGACGCCGTGGTGGCCGACGCGCAGCGCGGGCAGGTCGTCGGCGCGCGGCAGCATGTAGTCCATGAACGAGGCGGTGAGGAGCTGGCCGTGCTCGTCGTAGACCACGTGCTCGCCCAGCACCTGGCCCAGGCCCTGGGCGATGCCGCCGTGGATCTGGCCCTCCACGATGGCCTCGTGGACGATGCGGCCGACGTCGTCCACCGCCGCGTACCCCACCACCGCCACCGCGCCGGTCTCCGGATCGATCTCGACCTCGGTGACGTGGCAGCCGTTGGGGAAGCTCATCTGGGGCGAGACGAACTTGGCGGTGCTGTCGAGGCCACCCTGCAGGTCGGGCGCTAGATCCGGCAGCGTGCGGGCGCGGGCGGCCAGGTCGAGCAGGCCGGTGGCGCGATCGGTGCCCTTCACGCGGAAGCGGCCCGCCGCGAACTCGACGTCGGGGACGGCAGCCTCGAAGACATGCGCGGCCAGGCGGCGGCCTTTCTCGATCGACGCGTCGCAGGCCATCGACGCCGCGCTTCCCGCCATCATCATGGAGCGCGAGGCGACGCTGGGCGTACCGGCCGGCACCAGATCGCTGTCGCCCGGCACGAGGCGCACCGCGCTCGGATCGATGCCGAGCCGCGCCGCGATCAGCGGGGGAAAGGTCGAGAGGTGGCCCTGGCCCATCGGCTGGGCCCCGGTGTGGAGCGCCACCGTGCCGTCGGCGCCGAAGCGCAGCTCCACCGTCTCGTCGAGGATGCCGCCCGCGACCTCCAGGAAGCAGCCGAGGCCGATGCCGCGCAGCCGCCCGGCCCGCTCCGAGGCCGCGCGCCGCTGCGGGAACCCGTTCCAGTCGGCCAGGGCCAGCGCCTGGTCCATGATCGTCTCGAACTCGCCGCTGTCGTAGACCGGGCCGTTCGGGGTGCGATAGGGCATGGCGGCGGCCGGGATGAGGTTGCGCCGGCGCAGCTCCACGCGGTCGATGCCGGTGGCCGCGGCCGCCTGATCGATCAGGCGCTCGATCAGGTAGAGCGCCTCCGGCCGTCCCGCCCCGCGATAGGGCCCGAGCGGCGCCGCGTTGGTGAACGCAAGCGTGACGTCGATGACGATGGCGGGGATGCGGTACACGCTCGACAGGCAGTTCTTGGTATTGTTGGTCCCGAACACCGCCGCGAACGCGGAGACGTAGGCGCCGATGCCCACGCGTGTCCGCGCGCGCAGGGCCAGGAATCGGCCGGTCGCGTCGAGGGCGAGCTCGCCCTCGAGCATGCCGTCGCGGCCGTGCGTGTCGGCGAGGAAGCTCTCGACGCGGGTGGCGCGCCACTTGACGGGCCGGCCCACCCGGCGCGCCGCGAAGAGCAGCGCCGCGTACTCCGGGTAGGCCTGCACCTTCATGCCGAACCCCCCGCCCACGTCGGGAGTGATCACGCGGAGCTGCTGCGGCGGGATCTTGAACACGCCCTCTGCTAAGAGGCGACGCACCACCGCGACGCCCTGGGTGGAGGCGGTGAGGGTGTAGCGCTGGGTGGCCTCGTCCCACTGGCCGATGGCCGCGCGCGGCTCGAGCGCGGAGGGCGCGACCCGCGTGTCGTGCAGGCGCACCCGCGCCACGTGCACGGCTCCGCGAATCGCCGCGTCCACCGTGATGGCGTCCCCGTCGGTCCAGTCGAAGGCGATATTGCCCGCCGCCTCTGGCCAGATCGGGTGCGCGGAGGCGGCCAGCGCGCGGTCCACATCCGCGGCCGCGGGCAGCGGGTCGAGGTCGAGGATCACGAGGGCGGCGGCGTCGGCGGCCTGGGCGGCGGTCTCGGCGACCGCGATGGCCACCGCCTCGCCCACGTAGCGCACGCGGTCCACCGCGAGCGGGGGAATGGGCGCCGAGGCCAGGGCCTTGCCGCCGCGGCCGGGGAAGAAGGCGGCGGGCGGGATCGCGCCCAGTCCGGCCGCGGCGAGATCGCGCCCGGTGAGCACCGCGAGCACGCCGGGCAGGGCGAGCGCCCGGCTCGTGTCCACGGCGCGGATGACGCCGTGGGCCGCGGCGGAGCGGGCGAACGCGGCGTGGACCTGGCCGGGCAGGTCCACGTCGTCGGTGAAGCGTCCGCGGCCGGTGAGGAGCGGACCGTCCTCGCTGCGCCGCCCGCCAGTGGCGGAGCCGAAGCGCAGCGCGTCTCCCGACGCGGTCAATTCCGGTAGGACGAGTCCGTGCGATCCAGCCGGCGCAGGAGGCCCGGCCATACGAGCCGGCCCTGGCCGCCGTTGCGACGCTGGTTCGCCACCGCGTTGGCGTAGCCCTTGTCCATGACTTCCTTGGGCACCGGGATCAGCTCACCGCCGCCCGACTGCGCGCGCACCTGGATCTGGCAGGAGGCTTCGAGGTAGTACATGTTCACGAAGGCGTCGGCGATCGTCTCGCCCACCGTGAGCAGGCCGTGGTTGCGCAGGATCAGGCAGCGGTTCTCGCCCAGGTCCGCGACCAGGCGCGGCTTCTCGTCCTCGTCGAGCGCGGGGCCCTCGAAGTCGTGGTAGCCCACGCTGTTGAGCACGAACAGCGAATGCTGCGAGATCGGCAGCAGCCCGGCCCGCTGGGTGGAGACCGCGACGCCGCTCGCGGTGTGGGTGTGGAGCACGCATTTGGCGTCGTGGCGGGCGCCGTGGATCGCGCTGTGGATGATGAAGCCGGCCGCGTTCACGTTGAACGGCGAGTCCTCGAGCTTTCTGCCCGCCTGGTCGATCTTGACCAGGCTCGAGGCGGTGATCTCGTCGAAGAAGAGGCCGTAGGGGTTGATCAGGAACTGGTCCTCGGTGCCGGGCACCCGGGCCGAGATATGGGTGAAGACGAGGTCCTCCCAGCCGTAGCGCGACACCAGGCGGTAGGCGGCGGCCAGATCCACGCGGACGGCCCACTCCTCGTCCGATACCTTTCCCTTGAGCGACGGAATCTCGAGTGCGGTGGAAGTCATGGGGTCCTTTCGCTCAGCGGAGGTTGTAGAGCTTGACCACGTTGTCGTAGGTGATCTTGCGCTGCACGCGCTCGGGCAGGTTGCCGAGGTTCTTCTCGAGGTGCCGCCGGGAGTCGGGCCACACGCAGTCGGGGTGCGGGTAGTCCGCGCCCCAGATGATATTGTCCTCGCCCACCAGCGGGATGATCGGCTCCAGGAACTGATCTTGTTGATAGGTCACGTAGCCCTGGCGCTTGAAGTAGTCGCTCGGCTTCATGGAGAAGCCGAGGCCGCGGGCGCGGTCCTCGTACTCGGTGTCGAAGCGGTCGAACACGTAGGGCAGCCAGGTCACCCCGGACTCGCCCAGCACGAACTTGAAGTCCGGATACTTCTCGCAGGCCCCGGAGGTGATCAGCGAGACCAGCACCTCCATGGTGTCGAGCTGGAAGAGCGAGGAGCGCACGAGCCGCCACTGGAGCATGTACTGCTGCTCCATCGCGGGCGAGTCGGGGGCGCGGAGGGCCTTGAAGCCGGTCGAGTGGAAGGCGATCGGGAAGTGGCACTCGGCGGCCGCTTCCCAGAGCGGGTACCACTCGTGCTGGTAGAGCGGGATGCTCATGCTCTTGAAGCCCAGATCGCCGCCCTTGAGGCCCATCTTGGCGCAGCGGCGCACCTCCGCCGCGGCCACCTGGGGATCGTTGTTGGGCACGATCGCCAGGGGATAGATCCGGTTCGGGTCCGACTTCTTGGCGAAGTCGGCGGCCCAGTCGTTGTAGATCGCGTTGGCCCAAGCCCGGCGCTCGCCGCTCGCGATCATGTCGTTGATCATCAGGCAGCCGTAGACCACCTCGGCGTCGAGCCCGTCACGGTCGAGATCGGCGAGCCGCAGCTCGGGCGTGGTGGGCCGAGGCCTGGCCCCCGCACGGTGGTCCCACTCGAAGCCGCACGAGGCCATCTCGTCGATCCGGGCGAAGGAGCCGGGTGTGCGCTTGAGGAAGCCCGGGCCCACGCCGTTCCACATCCCCTTGTCCTGCGCCTCCACGAACCAGTGGCAGCCGTCCTCCAGCTCCTCCACGCGCGGCACCAGCAGCTTCCACTTGGACGGCGCCTGGGAGGACCACAGATCGGGCGGGCAATAGGTGAGGTCGATGTGGTTGTCGCCGGAGATGAGCCGCTCTAGCATGACGCCCTCCTTGGGCCGGTGGGGAGCTGCCTCGTCGCCGTGATCCTACTCCTGAAGCGTGCGCCAGGACAAGAGACTCAGGAAGGGGCGGCTTGCCGGCGGGAGAGCAGGGTGAAGTACGTCTTGTCGCGCCGGTTCCGGACGAGATCGAGTGGGCTCTTGCCGTCCCGGTCCTTGATGGTCGAGTCCGCTCCGTGGCGGAGCAGCATCTCGACGTGCTTGCGGTCGCTGTTCTTCTTGAGGACCAGGTGCAGGGCGGTCACGCCCTTCGAGTTCTGGAAGTTCACGTTGGCCCCGTGACGCAGCAGCCGCTCGGCGCCCACGAAGCGGCTCCACTTGATCGCTCCCAGGAACGGCGTCTCGTCCTCGGCGACCGGGTCCAGGCTCGCCCCACTCCGGACCAGCAGGTCGATGGCCTCCACGTTGTCCGCGAAGGCGGCCGCCCTCAGGGAGTTCTCCGGAGTCGAGCCGTGCTTCAGAAGAAACCGGCCAGCGCGAGATTGCGCCCCCGCGAGATTGCGTACCAGAGCGGGGTCGCCTGGAACGCACCCTCGACGAACGCGGGGGTGCTGACGTCGAGGCCGGCGTCGAGCAGGCGGCGCGCCAGGGTGAGCGATCGGCCGGCCGTCTTCGGATCGGCGGGCAGGCTGCAGAGCAAGTGAAGCGGGTTGCGGCGACGATCGTCCGTGGCCCGGATCAGCGTGGGGTGCGCCTCGAGGAGGGAAGCGACCGCCTCGACGTCCAGCGCCTTGATGGAGCGGAAGAGCGCGGCCTTGCTCATGGTCAGCCGGTATTGCGCAGGCCGGCGGCGATGCCGTTGATGGTGACCACGATGATCTCGCGGTACCGCGCGGCGTCGTCGCCGTCCTGGTCCGCCAGCGCGCGTAGCCGGCGGAGCATCTCCACCTGGAGGTAGTTGAGCGGATCCACGTAGGGGTTGCGCAGGTGCACGGAGCGCTGGATCACCGGGTCGCCGTCCATCAACTCGGCGTGGCCGGTGGCGCGCAGGATGGACTCCCGCGTGCGCACGAACTCGCTGCCGATGCCGGTGAAGACCGCGGTGGCCAGCGCCCGGTTCGGCACCAGCTCGGAGTAGAGCGCGGCGATGCCCATGTCGGCCTTGAGCAGGGACATCTCCGCATTGTCCAGGATGGCCCGGAAGAAGGGCCAGCCCGCGTACATCTCCCGCAGCCGGCCCGCGTCCACCCGCGCCAGCGCGGTGCCGAGGCCGTACCAGCCGGGGAGGTTGAAGCGGCTCTGCATCCACGAGAAGACCCATGGGATCGCGCGCACCGCGCCCCGGGTGAGTCCGCCCGCGCGGCGCACGGTGGGCCGGGAGCCGAGCCGCAGGCGCGAGAGCTCCTCGATCGGGGTGGCCGCCCGCCAGTACTCGAGGAAGCCGGGCGTCCGCTCGACCAGGTCGTGATAGGTCTCCCGCGCGGCGCCCGCCATCACGTCCATCACCTCGCGCCAGGCGGGGTCGATCGGCGCCACCGCGTGATCGGCGTCGTCCGCCGAGGCGAGGAGCACCGCGCTCACGATCTGCTCCACGTGGCGATGGGCCAGCGCGGGGTCGGCGTAGCGCGAGGCGATGGTCTCGCCCTGCTCGGTCACGCGGAAGCGCCCCTCGACGGTGCCGGGCGGCTGGGCCCGGATCGCCCGCCCGGCGGGCCCGCCGCCCCGCGCGACCGTGCCCCCGCGCCCGTGGAAGAGCGTGAGCCCGATGTCGCGCTCCCGGCACGTCCGCGCGATGGCCTCCTGGGCGCGGTAGAGCGCCCAGTTGGCGGCCAGGTAGCCGCCGTCCTTGTTGGAGTCGGAGTAGCCGATCATCACCATCTGCTCGCGTTCACAGGAGTCGAGGTGCGCGCGGTAGACCGGCAGCGCGAAGAGCGACTCGAGCGTGCGCGGCGCCGCGTCGAGATCGCCCAGCGTCTCGAAGAGCGGCACGATCTGCATGCCCGACGCGCCGCCCGCCCAGCGAGCCAGCAGCAGCACGGTGAGCAGATCGGCCGGCCCGCGGGTCATCGAGATGATGAAGGGCCCCAGCGACGCGCGGCCGTAGATGGCCTGCGCGCGGGCGAGGAGGCGGAAGAGTCGCCAGGTCTCGGCGGCGGCCTCGTCGAGGGCGAGCGCGGAGATCTCGGAGGCCTTGGGCGGCTCCTCGGCGAGGAGCCGGAGCAGCACGGCGGCGCGGGCCGGCTCGTCGCGCTCGGCGAAGCCGGGATCGAGGGCGAGGCGGGCGAGGATGTCGCCGAGCGTGGCGGTGAGCCGGCCCGAGTCCTCCCGGATGTCGAGGCGGGCCGCGTGCAGGCCGAAGCTCTCGAGCTGGTGCTCGAGCGCGCGCACGCGATCGCCGGCCAGCGCGGGGGGGACGCCCTGCGCGACCAAGTCCACCACCGTCCGGACCTCGGCGGCGGTGATGCGCGCGGCGTGCGGAGCCTCGTCGAGAAGGCGTGCGGTCATGTCTTCCCCCGAGGCCGATTCCAGATCCGCGGCGAGCAGGGAAAGGGCCAGGCGGTACGGCTCCCCCGCGTAGCGCTGCTCGAGGTAGGCCACGTGCGCGGGCAGGGGACGGCGCGCGTCGAGCCAGGCGGTCAGCGCCTCCGGCGGGGGGCAGCGCCGGCCGCTCACGCTGAGGCGGCGGGCCAGGTCCTGCACGGATCGGCGATGCCGCTCGACCGCGAGCCCGCGATGCAGGCGGAGGGTCTCGGCGGTCACCTCGGTCACCACCGAAGGGTTGCCGTCACGGTCACCCCCGATCCAGGACGCCACCGTGAGCCACGCGGGGGGCGGCGCGAGACCCGGGTAGTGTCGCGCGACCGCTGCCTCGAGATCGGCGCCGATACGGGGCAGGAGATCCCAGAACACCTCGTCCACGAAGTAGAGGCCGGTGCGCACCTCGTCGGTGACCGCGGGCCGCGTCGTCCGCGCGCGGTCGGTCAGCCAGAGCGCGGTGATCTCGGCCTGGAGGCCGGCCAGGAGCTCCGTCCGCTCCCGCGGCAGCAGGTTCGAATCTTGGAGCCGCCGCAGCACCTCGCTGATCCGCTGGAGCTTCGAGAGCACGGTGCGGCGCTTGGCCTCCGTCGGGTGCGCCGTCAGCACCAGCTCGATACGCAGCTCGCGCAGTAGTTCGGCCATCCGCTCCGCGGTGACTCCGCGGGCCGCGAGCCGGGCGACCGCCTCCCCGATGGATTCACCGATGGGCGCCGGATGCTGCGCGCGCTCGCGAGTCCGCAGCGCCCGGATGCGGTGCACTTCCTCGGCGAGGTTGATCAGGTCGAAGTAGACCGCGAAGGCGGAGGCGGTGGCGCGCGCGGCGTCCGCGGGGAGATCGGCCACCGCGAGGGGCAGCCGCACCGCCGCGTCCATCTCGCCGGCGCGGCGCGCCTTGGCGAGCGCGCGGATGTGCTCCTCGGTCTCGAAGAGCGCGACGGACTCCTGGGTGCGCAGCACGTCGCCGAGGGCTTCGCCCAGCAGATGGATGGTGGCCGAGAGATCCACAGCGGAGCCCTCCCCGTGGCTCGGGTCCGGCGGTCTCGTTCCGGCCTCGGGCGTTGAGGGCCGGGACTGGCGGGTCTACCGCGGCCTGCGACGATGCAGGAGGGTCAGCCGGCAAGGGGGATTGTGTGCCCCCGGGCGCGGCCGAGTCAAGCTGAGCGATGGCATTCCTCTTGCTGTTTCCTCCGGGCCTGGGAGGAGGGACCGATGCCAACCTACACGATGAGCTGCACCCATTGCGCCTACGAAGTGGCGTTTCGCACGGAGCCGGACGCGAAAACCGAAGGAGTTCGCCACCTTCTGCAGTTCCCGACGCACGGGGTGAAGGTGACGCCGAGCGAGGACGCCCTGATCAGGGAAGAGGAAAGAGTTACCGTCGCTAGGTAGATTATAGGTACTGGCCGGGCTCGCGGGGCGGGCCGTCGGCGGGGCCTGGCGGCAGCCCGCGGCGGCGGCGCATCTCCTCGATCTCGGCCCGCGCCTGCATGTGCTGACTCCACAGCGCGGCCTGGATCCCCTGGAAGAGGCCCTCCAGCCAGCCGACGAGCTGGGCCTGGGCCAGGCGGATCTCGGACTCGCTCGAGTGGCTGTCGAGCGGGATCGTGAGGGTATCGAGCTCGTCCTGCAGATCCTTCGACACGCCCTCCTTGAGACCCGCGAGCGCCCGCTCGTAGACCTCGCGCAGCCGCCGGCGCCCGGCCTCGTCCGGCTTGGACTGGCGCACGTCCTCCAGCATCTCGCGGATCATCGCGGCGATGCGGATCAGCTTGGCGGGCTGCTCGATGGCCGGCCCCTGCGGCCCGGGGGCGGGCAGAACTTCCGGATGCTCCATGGGCGGATGCTCCAGGGGCGGATGCTCCTCCGGATGCGCGTCGTCGATGGGCGGCTCGGCTCCCGAGTTGGTCGGCATGCCTTCGATGCTACCACGCGCCTCTTGACGAAGCAGGCTCGCTAGGCCTTCTTGGTGGGCTTCTCCGCGACCGGGTAGCCCCGCTTCTTCCACTCGGCGAAGCCGCCGTCCATCTCGACGACGGGCTCGAGGCCCATCTGCTGGGCCACGTCGGTGGCCAGGGCCGAGCGCCAGGCCCCGTTGCAGTAGAAGACGAACTCCTTGTCGGACGCGAAGACGTCCTTGTGGTACGGGCTGTCCGGATCCACCCAGAATTCGAGCATGCCCCGCGGGCAGTGGAAGGCGCCGGGGATCATGCCCTCGCGCTCCAGCTCGCGCACGTCACGCAGGTCCACGAACACGACGCGATCGCTGCCGAGACGGCTCTTGGCCTCCTCGAGGCTGATGGTCTTGATGCGCGACTTGGCCTCGTCCACCATCTGCCGGAATCCCTTGCGCTCGGTCTTCATGTCGTCTCCTCGCGAGCAGGAAGGATATCATAGCGCCCATGCTCAACGTCCTCGTGACCATGCGTTTCGACCAGAGGCAGCTCGACCGGCTGCGGGCGGTCTCTCCCGAGATCCTGGTGTCGCAGGCGGATCCGGAGACCGCGGACTACGCCAAGACCGACGTGGTCTACGCGGGTGCCCCGCCGCGGGACCTCACCCGGGCGCCCGGGCTCCGCTGGGTGCAGCTCCACATGGCGGGGGTGAACGCCCTCGCGGACCATCCGCTCTACACCGAGAGCGCGATCCCCCTCACCACCACGAGCGGCGTGCACGCCGCCACCATCGCGGAGTACGCGGTGACCATGCTGCTCGCCCTGGCCCATCGGGTGCCGCGCATGGTGGAGTGGCAGGGCCGCGGGGGCTGGCCACCGGACGAGCAGCGCTGGCCGCTCTTCGTCCCCGCCGAGGTGCGCGGCGCCACACTCGGCATCATCGGCTACGGCAGCATCGGCCGCGAGCTCGCGCGCATCGCCAAGTCGGCCTTCGCCATGACCGTGCTGGCGTGCAAGCGCGATCCCTCGCGACGGGCCGACGACGGCTACGGGCTGCCCGGCACCGGCGATCCGGACGGCGTCCTGCCCGACGAGTGGCTCGGGCACGCGCAGCTCGATGCTCTCCTGGCCCGGTCGGACGTGGTGGTGCTCTGCGCGCCGCTGACGCCCGACACGCGCGGCATGATCGGCGCAAGGGCGCTCGCCCGCATGAAGCCCTCCGCCTTCTTCATCAATGTGGGGCGGGGCGCCAGCGTGGACGAGGCGGCGCTGGCCCGCGCGCTTCGCGAGCGGCAGATCGCGGGCGCGGCGGTGGACGTCTTCGATCGGGAGCCGCCCCCGCCCGGCCACCCGCTCTACGCGGTCGACAACGTCATCGTGTCGCCGCACGTCTCCGGCTTCCTGCCGAGCTACGACGAGAAGTGCTCGGTGCTGTTCGCGGAGAACCTGCGGCGCTTCCTGGCCGGGGCGCCGCTGCTGAACCTGGTGGACCGGACGCGCGGCTACTAGATTGTGGCGAGTGCTTGCACTAAGCTACATTGTCCTGCGCAGGAGGGGCTTTTCTCAGCGAGGTGATGATTTTATGGACGCCTTGAAGCATGGTCCTGGCGCCTCGGTCCCGCTGGAATCGGTGCTGTGTACCGAGGAATTGAAGCGGCGGCCATCGCGCCCGCCGGATTACCAGGCTGAGAACCAGGCCCTGCTTGCCCTGGCGCAGGAGCTGACTTCCTCTCCGGGAAGCGTTCTGCAAAGGCTCGTGGATACTGCGCTGGAGTTGTGCCGGGGCCACTCGGCGGGGATCAGCCTGTTGGAGGAAGACGGCCCCCCAGGTAGTCTCAGTCCGGCGGGAAATCATTTCCGCTGGCACGCGGTCGCCGGCCAGTAGGCGCCTCGGGTCTGGGACACCGCCACGCCGCGCGAGTACGGCCCCTGCGGCACCGTGCTCGATCGCAATATCACGCTGCTGTTCTCCAATGCCCACCGCTATTACACGCAGTTTGGGGGCGTTCTTCCGTTGCTGGTTGAAGGGTTGCTGGTGCCCTTCCACGTCCACGGCCAAGCGGTCGGCACGGTTTGGGTGATCGCGCACGATGAGAGCCGCAAGTTCGATGCCGAAGACCAGCGCCTACTCGAAAGCCTTGCCACGTTCGCGGCTACCGCATATCAGACGCGGTTGTCGATTGCCGCCCAGGCGAAGACCAACCAGGACTTGCAGGCGGAAATCGCAGAGCGCCAGCGCGCCGAAGAGGCGCTGCGGGAGGCCGATCGCCGCAAGAGCGAATTCCTGGCGCTGCTCGCCCATGAACTTCGCAACCCCCTCGCGCCCATCCGCAACGCGGTGGAGATTCTGCGCCGATCAGGGGGCGATGAGCAAAAGGTGAGGTCGGCGACCGAGTTGATGCAGCGTCAAGTCGGGCAGATGGTGCGCCTCGTTGACGACTTGCTAGACGTGAGCCGCATCAGCCGGGGCCAGATCGAAGTTCGCCGGGAGCCGGTCGAACTGGCCTCGATCGTACATAGCGCCGTCGAAGCCGTTCGCCCGCTCTGCGCGAGTATGAATCATGAACTATCGGTCACGCTGCCGCCGCAACCGGTGTACCTGAACGCCGACCCGAGCCGGCTGGCGCAAGTCGTGGGCAACCTGCTGAATAACGCCTGCAAGTTCACCGAGCCGGGCGGCCGCATTAGGCTGACCGTCGAGCGCGAGGGCGAAGAGGTTCTCATCCGCGTGCAAGACACTGGCATCGGCATTGCCGCTGAGCAGCTTCCCCGCATCTTTGAATGCACGATGGCGAAGTAGAAGCGCGCAGCGAGGGGATCGGTCGAGGCAGCGAGGTCGTGGTGCGTCTGCCTCTTCTTTCCACGCCCTTACCGCCCGTGCCGCGCGAGCCGTCCGGCATTCAAGCACTGGCGACGGTCCCGCGTCGGATCCTGATCGTGGAGGACAACCGGGACTCGGCAGACAGCCTCGCGATACTGTTGAAGGCGGCCGGCCACGAAGTTCACGTCGCCCACGATGGACTCGAAGCGGTAGAAGTGACGGCGACGTTTCAACCCCAGGTGGTCCTGCTCGACATCGGCTTGCCCAGACTCAACGGCTACGAAGCGGCGCGCCGGATTCGCGAACAGCAACGGCATAAGGGCGTGACGCTGGTGGCTCTGACCGGGTGGGGCCAGGAGGAGGACCGCCGCCGATCCAAGGAAGCGGGATTCGACGCTCACATGATCAAGCCGGTGGACTTCTCAGCCCTTACGAAGCTGCTGGCCGGGTCGCTCGCCGACTGAGAAGGCCGCGTGGGGGTGGCGCGCTCGACGGGGCCGAGGGCGCCCGAATGCACGGCGCGCAGCTCCACGAGGGCGCCGTCGGCCACCCCGAGCATGGCGAGCGCGCTCGGCGCAATCTCCCCGCGCGGCCCGTCGCCGGGCGTGAGCGAGTCGACCCATGCCCGCAGCGGGGCGCCGCGCGGGTTCACCAGCTCCACGATGGCGCCCGGCCCGATGCCGAGGCGCGCGGCGGTCTGGGCGTCCAGGCGCACGAGGCGGCCCCGGTCGGCGTCGAGATCGGCCACCGGGGTGAAGCGCACGCGGAGGCGGCCCGCGAGGAGCGCCGCGCGCGTGGCCGCGGTCGCGGCGGCGTCGACATCGCCGGCGCGCCAGATCACGCCGTAGTCGCGCTCCGCCGCCGCGGGGGTGACGTAGCCCTCGGCGATGTCCGCGGCCACCGCGGCCGGATCGCGGGTGAGGGGGTCGCCGAAGCCACCGCCGCCCGAGCTCTCCATCAGGACCACGTCGCCGGGCTCGAGGGGAAAGCCGCCGACCTTGCCGGGCAGCGGGGAGGGCTGGATCGGCGTCTCGCCGCGGCGCACCCAGAAGCGATTGGTCGCGCCGGAGCCACCCCCGCAGACGCCGAAGGGCGGGAGCACCGCCTTCTCGGCGAGCACCGAGAGCCGGCTCGCGGGAACCAGCACGCGGACTTCCCGGGTAAGCCCGAGGCCGCCCCGCCAGCGTCCCGGCCCGCCCGAGTCTTCGCGCAGTGAAGTCCGCTCGATGCGCACCGGGTAGAGCTGCTCCACCGCCTCGATGGGCTGCAGCGTGGTCATGTCGCTCTCGGTCCACGTGCGGACGGTATTGCTGCCGTCGCCGCCGTGGAAGCCGCCGGTGCCGCCCGCCGGGTACTCGTAGAAGATGAAGGTCTCGCCGGTCCGCGGATCGGGCCCGCCCACGTAGCAGTGATTGCCGCCGCCCTTGAGATCGCCGGCCACCCGGCCGTCGAGGGCCTGGGCCAGCGCGCCCATCACCGCGGTCTCCACGCAGTACTTCACCTCGACCATGCCGCCGCACGGCGCGGGGGGATTCGCGTTGACGATGGTGCCGGGTGGGGTGATGACGGTGAGGGGGCGGAAGGCGCCCGAGTTCACGTCGGTGCCGGGATCGAGGAACGATTTGATGATGGTGAAGGCGCCGGTGGGGGCCATGGCGGGCCCCACATTGGTGGGCGCGGCGACCTGGGGCGAGGTGCCGGTGAGGTCCACCGTGATCGTCTCGCCCGCCACCGTGACGCGGGCCCGGATGGTCAGGGGCTCGAGCCGCACGCGCCCGCTCTCGAGGTGCGCCTCGTAGGAGTAGCGGCCGTCCGCCAGCGCGCCGATCGCGCGCCGCATGCGCTGCTCGGCGCGGTCCATCAGCTCGACCACCGCGGCCCGCACCACCGGGGCGCCGTAGCGCGCGGCGAGGGCCTCCACCCGCTCGGCCGCCTTGCGGCAGGTGCCGATCATGGCGTCGAAGTCGCCCTTCCGCTCCCGGGGCCCGCGCATGTTGTGGAAGATGAGATCCAGCGCGGCCTGATTTGGCGTCCCGCGGTCCACGATCCGGATGGGCGGGATGCGCACCCCTTCCTGGAAGATCTCGGTGGCGTCGCCGGAGAGGCTGCCCGGGCTCATGCCGCCCACGTCGCCCCAGTGCGCGCGCACCACCGGGAAGACGAAGAGCCGCCCGTCCGCGAAGAGCGGATAGATCATGGCCACGTCGTTGAGATGGGTGCCGCCGGTATAGGGGTCGTTGTGCAGGAAGATGTCGCCTGGGTGGATGTCGTCGCCGAACTTCTCGCGCACCGACTTCACGGACCAGGCGATGGGCACGATGTGGAGCGGGTGGTCCTGCCCCTTGGACATCGCGACGAGCTGGGCGTCGCCGTCCATGAGCACGCACGAGAAGTCCTCGCCCTCGTAGAGGATGGAGGAGTACGCGGTGCGCACCAGGGCGACCCGCATCTCGCGCACGATGGAGGAGAAGGTCTCGCGCAGGACTTCCAGCGTGATCGGATCAACCGGGGAGGGGCTCATGCCCGGGCCTCCCGTTCGAAGCGGAGGTTGCCGTGAACGTCCATCGCGCCGCGCCAGCCCGGCGGCACCACGGTGGTGGCTCCGAACTCCTCCACGATGGCGGGCCCGCGGAGCTGCGCCGCCTCGGGCAGGCGCTCGCGGTCCCACACCGGGCAGTCCTGCGCCCGGCCCTCGAACCAGACCGGCCGGCGCTCGACCAGCGCGCCCTCGAGCTCTGCGCCCGGCGCCGCGTGCCGCTCCGCGGCCGGCTTGGGCACGAGGCCGTAGGCGGTGAGCCGCGCGTTCACCAGCTCGATCGCGGCCCCGGGATTGGCGTGGCCATAGGTGTCGCGATGCCGGCGATGGAAGTCGGCTTCGATGGGATCGAGCACGAGCTCGGTCTCGGCCGCGGGGATGTTGAGCTCGAAGGCCTGGCCGCGGTAGCGGAGGTCCAGCGAGCGCAGGAGCTTCTGCTGCTGCGGCGCGAAGCCCTCGCGCTCGAGCTGCTGGCGGGCGGCGGTCTCCATCTCCGCGAAGGCCAGGCGCAGCGCGGGGAGGCGCTCCCTCAGCAGGCCCACGCGCGTGCGGACATCATCATGCTTGATGTCGGCGGCCAGCAGGCCCAGCGCCGAGAAGTTGCCGGGGTGGCGCGGGACGAGGACCCGCGGGATGCCGATCTCCTCCGCCATGGCGAGGGCGTGCATCGGGCCGGCGCCCCCGAAAGCGATCAGGGTGAAGTCGCGCGGATCGTGGCCGCGCTGGATGGAGATCTCCCGGATCGCGGAGGTCATGCGGGCGACCGCGATCGTGACGATGCCCTCGGCGAGGGCCTCGACGCCGAGGGGCCGCGCCATGCGCGCGCCCAGGTCCGCGACGGCCCCGCGCGCGAGCGAAGGGTCGATGCCGATGCTGCCGCCCAGGCGCCGACGGGTGCCGATGCGCCCGAGCACGACGTTGGCGTCGGTGACCGCGGGCTCGGTACCGCCCAGGCCGTAGGCCGCCGGCCCCGGCGAGGCTCCGGCGCTGCGCGGGCCGACCTGGAGGCTACCGTCCACGTCGAGCCAGGCGATGGAGCCGCCGCCCGCGCCCACCGTGTGCATGTCGATCTGCGAGACCTTGACCGGGAAAGCGCCCACCATGGCGTCGGCGGTCATCAGCGGCTGGAGATCGCGCACGAGACAGACGTCGGTGGAGGTGCCGCCCATGTCATAGGTGATGAAATCGCGGATGCCCGCGGCCGCGCCCACGAAGCAGGCCTGGCTCACCCCGCCCGCCGGCCCCGAGAAGATGGTCTTGATGGGCAGACGGCGCGCGGTGTCGGTGGTCATCATGCCGCCGCTCGACGCGACCGTGAGCACGCCGTGGGTGTAGCCGGTGGCGAGCAGGCGCTCCTCCAGCGAGGTCAGGTAGCCTTCCATCAGGGGCTGGAGATAGGCGTTGAGCACGGTGGTCGAGAAGCGCTCGAACTCGCGGTACTCGGCCACCACGTCGGCCGAGCAGGAGACGGGCAGGCCCGGGGCGCGGCCCTTCACCGCGTCGGCCACGAGGCGCTCGTGGGCGGGGTTGAGATAGGCGTGGAGCAGGCACACCGCCACCGCCTCCGCGTCCCCCGCGAGGGCGCCGTCGAGCGCGCGCTCGATGGAGGCGGGGTCGAGCGGGACCAGCACCGCGCCGTCGGGGCCGAGCCGCTCGGTCACCTCGAAGCGATGCTTGCGCTCCACCACCGGCTTCGGGCGCACGAAGGTGGGGATGAACAGGGCTGGAATATTCCGCTTGGTCCGGCCGATCTCGATCAGGTCCCGGAAGCCGGCCGTGGTCAGCAGCGCGACGCGGGCCCCGCGGCGCTCGAGCACCGCGTTGGTGCCCACAGTGGTGCCGTGCACGAGGCGGCGCACCGCCGCGCCCGCGATGCCGAGGGCCGCGAGCCCGGCCAGCACCGCGGCCGCCTCGTGGCGGGGGCGCGACGGCACCTTGGTGACGACCACGCGCCCGGTCTCGGCGTCCACCGCGGTGAGGTCGGTGAACGTCCCGCCGACGTCGATGCCCACGATGTACATGGGTCAGAGCCCTGCGATCCACATGGCTACAGCCCCGCGTCGTCGAGCACGAGCTGGGCGGCCGCGACGAGGTTCGGCGCCCGATCGGCGATGTGGGCCATCCGCGGGTCGGTGGACTCGCCGCGCACCCAGCGGCGGTGGAGCTGGACCACCACCACCACCGTCTTCCAGAGCGCGAAGGCCTCCCACCAGCGCGCGGCCGCCGGATCCAGGCCGGTCCGCGTGGCATAGCGCGCGGTGATCTCCGCGCGCGTCGGCAATCCCATGTGAGCGAGGCCCGGCCGGGTCCCGCGCTGGGTGGCCGCGGTGTCCATGGGATCGGGCCAGTAGTTGAGCAGGGTGCCGAGGTCCACGAGCGGGTCGCCGAGGGTCGTCATGTCCCAGTCGAAGATGGCGGTCACGCGGTCGGGATTCTCCGGGGCGAACTGGCAGTTGTCGAGCTTGAGATCGTTGTGGACGATCGACGCGCGGCTGAGCGGCGGTCGGCGAGCGGCCAGGCGCTCGTGGATCCGCTCCATCTCGCCGGTCGCGTCCTCCGGGCGGGCGAGGGCCCAGCGCTTGGCCCAGCCGTCGAGCTGACGATCGACGAAGCCGTCGGGGCGGCCGAGGTCGGCGAGCCCGCACGCCGCGGGCTCGAGGGCGTGAAGATCGGCCATGGCCTCGACGAGGCCGAAGGCGAGCCGGCGGCCGGCCTCGGGATGCGCGCGGAGGGCCGGCGGCATCGCGTCGCGCACCACCAGGCCGCGGCGGCGCTCCATCACGAAGAAGTCGGCGCCCAGCACCGCGGGGTCGTCGCAGAAGAGGTAGCCGCGCGGCGCGCGGTCGAAGTGGTGCCAGAGGCGTGAGAGCACCTTGAACTCGCGCTTCATGTCGTGGGCGCCGGGCGCGATCTGGCCGAACGGCGGCCGGCGCAGCACCAGCTCGTGCGGGCCCACCCGGAGCAGGTAGGTGAGGTTGGCCGAGCCGTTGGGGAACTGCAAGACCTCGAGCGGTCCCCGCGCGGCCGGCAGCACCTCGGCCAGGCGAGGGGTGAGCCACGCTTCGAGTGCGGCCCAGTCGAGCCGCTCGCCGGGACGGACCGGCGCGACCTCGGCCGGCGCCTCGTCCGCGGAGGAGGGACGGATCAGGCCGCTCCTCCGTGGATGCCGAGGACCGCGCCGGTGGTGAAGCTGGAGGCGCTCGAGGCGAAGTAGAGCGCGGCGCCAACGACCTCCTCGGGCTCGCCGCCGCGGCGGAGGGCCATCGTGGTCCGGGCGCGCTCGCGGAAGGCCTCGAGGTCCCAGGCCTTGGAGATGTCGGTGAGGAAGGGCCCCGGCATGATGCAGTTCACGCGCACGCTGGGGCCGAAGGCGCGCGCGAAGCCCTCCGTCATCGCGTTCACCGCGGCCTTGGCCGCCGCGTAGGGGATGACGTTGGCGGTGGGCCGGATCGCGGAGGTGCTCGAGACCATGATGATGGATCCGCCCGCGCCCGCCGCCATCCGCGCGCCCACCATCGCGGTGAGTCGGAACGGGCCCTTCAGATTCACGTCGAGCACCTTGTCCCAGAGGTCCTCGGTCACGTTCTCGATGCGGTCGTAGAGCGGCGACATCCCCGCGTTGTTGACCAGCACGTCCACGCGGCCAAACTCCTTGTCGGCGGTCTCCGCGAGGGCTTCCACCTGGCCCCAGTGGCCGACGTGGCAGGCGACGGGGAGCGCGCGGCGGCCGGTGGCCTGGCGCACCTCCGCCGCGGTCGCCTCGCAGGTCGCGAGCTTGCGGCTCGCGATGATCACGTCGGCGCCGGCCTGGGCGAAGGCCAGCACCATGGCGCGCCCGAGGCCGCGGCTGCCGCCGGTGACGAGCGCGACTTTGCCGCTCAGATCGAAGAGGCCAGAGGAGTCGGCCATGCGGTCAGCAGCCGAGCCTCTCGGCGAGCTCCACGAAGTCGCCCGCCACGACGTCGAACGGCTGCCCCGGCTCGGGCTGCGACCCGGGGCGGCCGGGGCCGAACTCGAGCGGGCGCGGCACGTAGGCGGTGCGCAGGCCGCAGCGCGCGGCCGATGCCAGATCGGCCGGGTGCGCGGCCACCATCAGGCACTGCTCGGGCCGGAGCCCCAGGGCCTCGGCGCTGCGCAGGTACGCCTCGGGAGTGGGCTTGTAGGCGCGCGCCACCTCGGCGCCCAGGATCGCGTCCCACGGGAGCCCCGCGCGCTTGGCCATGTCCACCATGAGCGCGATATTGCCGTTCGAGAGCGTGGCCAGGGTGAAGCGCTGCTTGAGGCGGGTGAGGCCGGGGACCGCGTCGGGCCACGGATCCAGCCGGTGCCAGGCGTGGTTCAGGTGGTCGATCTCGGCCGGCGAGACGCCGATGATGCCGAAGTCGCCGAGCAGCCGCACCAGGCTCTCGCGGTGCAGCTCGTCGAGCTTCGCCCACGGCCGCCGCCCGCTGCGGACCTCCTCCATCGCGGGCTGGTAGAGCCCGCGCCAGGCGTCCGCGAACTTGCCCCAGTCCACCGAGAGGCCGCGAGGCTTGCCGAATGCCTGGCCTTCCCGGATGACGCTGGTGCGCCAGTCCACCACGGTGCCGAAGACGTCAAAGGTGAGGGCGCCGATCGCGGATTCATCCATGGTGGGTCTCCCGTGAGGTATCTCCCGTCGGGGATGCTACGACGGGCGGGATGGGGAAGGCAAGCCACCGCGCCTCAAGCGTCACCGGTGTGTGGTAATGTCGGCCGCGGCTCACCAACTCGAACCGGGGAGGGCAACGATGCTCGCGATCTGGGTGAAGGTGAAGATCAAGGCGGCGATGCGGGACAAGTTCCTGAAGGCCATCGAGGCGGACGCGCTCGGCTCGGAGCGGGACGAGCCGGGCTGCCTGCGCTTCAACGTGCTCCAGGACGAGAAGGACGAAAACGTCTACTACTTCTACGAGGTCTACAAGGACCAGGCCGCGCTCGAGGCGCACCGCAACACGCCGCACTACGCGATCTGGCGTGGGGTGGCCGACGTGCTGGAGGGGCCCACCGAGCCCACCCGCTGCAAGCCGGTATTCCCGGCCCGCGCCTACTGGGGGAAAGTGTAGCGGTCGCTGATCCCTGTTTCGAGCGCGGGCTTCGAGGCTGTGAAGGAATCGGGCGGGGTGCCGGCGGTGGCCCCGTCCGAAACATCGGACGGCCGGGAGCGGGGCCCTCGCTCCCACCTGGCGCTCGCTCGCCAGTCCGC
>Ga0137391_10000422_pt1 | contig 29032 bp, 30 predicted proteins | sample 15con2h24BmetaG_FD_101399 | JGI IMG/M metagenome (GOLD analysis project Ga0137391, IMG submission 101399) | Vadose zone soil microbial communities from Angelo Coast Range Reserve, California, USA - 15con2h2.4B metaG | ecosystem: Environmental > Terrestrial > Soil > Vadose zone > Saprolite...
CTGCCGCCGGTGCTCACCGTGCTGCGAACGAGCTATCGGGCGCGGCTGACCGCCGCACTCGCCGGGTTTTTCGGGGTGCCGCTGCTGGTGCTAGCGCTGTGGAGCTTTCAGCGACTCCGCGACGACGCCCGTCAAGACGGCGACCTGCTCATCGCGCAGACGCTCCGCGATGCAGCGGCTACGGCCGGCGCCCTCGAGCCAGGGCGCCCCACCGTGGCCGGCCGGTCCATCGTGGACCTCGCTAGCCGGCTCGACGCCGATCTCTGGCTATACAGCGACGGCGTTCTGGCCGGCGCGAGCGCGCCGGTGCTGGGGGAGCTCGGGTTGGTCGACCCGTTTCTCGCGCCGGACGCGTTCGTGCGGCTCGCGATCCGGGACGAGCTCGAGCTCACTGATGACGCGCGGACCGCGGGTCGCACGATCCGCGTCGGCTACCTGGTCGTGCGCTCGGAGTCGCCTCAGGTCCAGGAGATCCTGGCCGCCCCGCAGCTGCTCGACGACGAGCGGGTGCGGCAGCAGCAGGAAGACCTGGCGCTGTCGCTCATCCTCGCGACGCTGGCCGGCCTGGTGGCCGCCGTGTACCTCGCGGGACTCACCGCGCGCGGTCTCGCGCGCCCGGTCGCCGCGCTGCGCGATGCCGCCGGCGCGGTCGGGCGCGGCGCACCGGTTCCCTCGTTCCCGCCCGGGGCGCCGCGTGAGTTCGAGCCCGTGATCTCGGCGTTCGAGCGGATGGCGGCCGATGTGACGCGCAGCCAGGGCGCGCTGGAGGAAGCGCGCCGCCGCACCGCCCAGGTGCTCGCCAACGTGGCCACCGGGGTCATTGCCGTGGACGACGGTCTGCGCGTCACCATGGCGAACCCGCGCGCCGCCGAGCTGCTCGGGACGACCCTCGCCCCCGGCGATCTGCTCCCGCGGGCGGCGCCGCCGGAATGGCTCGTCGTCTGGAACGCTGTTCGAGGGTTTCTCGACGGCGCGCCCGAGGGCATCGTGGAGCACGAGTTCGCGGTGGGCGGCCGGCAGATCCGCGTGCAGCTCGCGTCTCTCGGACCGGCTCCCGACGGCTGCGTCGTGGCGCTCGACGACGCGACCGCGTTCACCCGCGCCGCCCGTGTGCTCGCCTGGGGCGAGATGGCGCGGCAGGTGGCGCACGAGATCAAGAATCCCCTCACGCCGATCCGCCTCGGCATCCAGCACCTCCAGCGCGCGCGTGAGAAGCAAGACGGGCCGGACTTCGACGCGACGCTGGCCGAGACGGCGGGGCGGATCCTGGCCGAAATCGACCGGCTCGACGCGATCGCGCGCGCGTTTTCTCGCTTCGCGTCGCCGGCGGCGGAGGCGTTCCCCCTCGAGCCGGTCGACGTTCATGCCGTGGCCCGCGAAGTCGTGGACCTCTACACGCTGGGCGGGGCGGAAGCCGAAGCTACGGTCGCGCTTGCGGGTGAATCCGGCGCGCTCGCCTCCGCCCGACGCGACGAGGTAAAAGAGGTCCTCATCAACCTGCTCGAGAACGCCCGCAACGCCGGAGCCCGCCGCGTGACCGTGCGCATCTCCGACGGCGGGTGCGGGCTGGCCGTAGAGGACGACGGCCGCGGGATCGCCCCCGACGTTCTACCGCGCGTCTTCGACCCGGCCTTTTCCACCACGTCGAGCGGTTCCGGCCTGGGCCTCGCCATTGCCCGCCGGCTGGTGGAGAGCTGGGGCGGGACCATTGGACTCGCGAGCACCCAGGGACGGGGCACGACGGTCACCATCCGGTTCCAAGGGTCGCCTTCCCGCTCTCGCGCGTGACGCGGCTCACGCCCGCCTGTGGCATAAACGCCGATCATTCACAATCTTGGTGCCCGGCTGAGCCCTCATTTCACGGGGAGCATCGTGCGCACATTCGTCCTCGGCTTCGGACTGGTGGTCCTGGTAGCCGGCGCCGCGGCACCGGCTGCGGCGCAGTGGCTGGTAACCGACGCACGTCGCATCGGCATGGGCGGCCTGAGCCTGGGCCGTGCAGGAAGCCTCGAGCGGTACAACCCTGCCTATCGCGCCGTAGACGCGCGTGCCGACCGACACGGGCAACCCAAGGTGACGATCCCGATCCCGCTCGGGATCATCCAGTTTCTACACGACCATCCGCACCTGTCCAGTGACCCGGCGTTCGACCCGAAGTCGACGGGTTTCAATCCGATCCTGGTCGTGAACACCATTCTCAACCCGCCGCTCTACCTGGAGATCAAAAAGGCCCCGACGCCGACGAACGACGTGGCTTTCACGATCGGGCAGGACTCCCTGCTGGTGAACCTCGGCGCGGCCGCGCAGCTCGTTCCAGAGGACCAGTTCGGCATCAGCGGCTCGAGTCGTCCCTTCTCCCCGGGCTTCGGATTCAAGGGTTTCCGGGTTGGGGTGATGGGGTGGATCCACAACGACGTGGAGTTTCAGCTGGAAGACAACCTGCTCGGCTTCCTGCGCGATTCGCAGCCCGCGCGGCACCGCACCCTCTACGGCTCCTTCGTCCACGGCACCGTGGAAGGGGGTTTCGCGCCGACGGTCAGCTACGCGGGGCGCATCGCGGGAGACAGCGCGGGGGGATTTTACGCCGGCGGCGCTCTCCATTATTACGTGGGGGTGGGATACGGGCGGACCGACGGTCTGGCCGGCTTCATCACCGGAGACACGATCTTCGGCGGCTCGAACCCCGTGACGCCCGACGGGCGGACCCTGACGCAGTACTCGAAGCCGGGGAACACGCTCGGCCACGGCATCGGCGGCGACATCGGCGTCGCCTGGGTGTCCGGGCCGGTCGAGATCGGCGTCGGCGTGAACGACATCGGCGCGACCATCACGTGGCCCGACACCCGTCTCGACAGCGCGTTCTATCATGATTCGACCTACTCGAAGCCGATCGCGAACCACGTGGAAACCAAAACCAAGCTGCCGGTGTCCTATATCGCCAACCTGGCATATACCGTCGGCAACACGACGCTCGGTGCGGACGTGCTGAACACCGGGCGCGGCAGCGTGGTCCACATCGGTGGGGAACAGCGGATTGGTCTGTTCGCGGTGCGGGGCGGGGTGGCGCGCGACCAGCGCAAACGGATCGAGTTCGGATTTGGCGGCGGGCTGCGATTCGGCGGGCTGGGGCTCGACGTGGGATTCTGGACACACACCAACTCGCTGTCGAACGAGCGCGGCATCACGATGGCGACGTCGCTCTCGATCTATTAGGAGGCAGGATGCGCGCGAAGTGGTTGTGTCTGGTGGCGCTCACTGCAGCGGCAGCCGGCTGCGGGCAAGGGCGCGCCATCTTCGATATCGACGTCTTCAGCTTCCTCCGCGCCACGAAGGCGGACACGCTGCCCTACATCGGGCCGCTGCCCCCCGGCATACCGGATACCATCCCGGTGCAGACGATCCGGTCCCTCGGGATCGGAAGCTCGTCCCTGGTGGACACGGTTCGGATCAGCGGCTCGGTCGACTTCGTGAACAACAGCGGCACCGGCAGCGTGACCTTCCAGGTGTACTTCGACACGGTGAAGAGCGCGGTGTACACGAGCACGCCGGCGTTCAGCGTGAGCGGCGCGGTTACTCCCGGCGTGACGACCACCAGTCCGTTCGTCATACCGGACCTCTCCACCGCCCTGAAGCCAATGTTCCTCGCTTCGACGGTGTACGTTGGCATCAGGGCATCGGCCACCGGCACGATAGCGGGAACGGCCAAGTTGACGGCCCTGCGGGCGAGAATCGTCATACAAGACAAACTCTTCTGACGACAAGAGACGTCACGAAACGACGTCGCGAGAAGACGTTTCAGGAAGGCGTGGGCATAGCCACGTAGGCCCGCGACGCTTCTTCGCGACGCCGTTTTGAGACGTCGTTCCGTGACGCAGTTGGTCTTATATTGAACCCGTGAAAGAGTATCACCGCAGGCAAACCGTCGTCGTCGACGTGGGTGGGGTGAAGGTGGGCGGCACCCACCCGATCGTCGTCCAGTCGATGACCAACACCGATTCCGCGGACGTGGACGCCACCGCGGGGCAGGTGCGCGCGCTGCACGACGCGGGCAGCGAGTTGGTGCGGGTGACGGTCAATAACGAGGCGGCCGCCGAGGCGGTGCCGGACATCGTGGCCGGCGTGTCCGTCCCGGTGATCGGCGACTTCCATTACAACGGCCACCTGCTGCTCACCAAGTATCCGAAGTGTGCGGCCGCACTCGCCAAATACCGTATCAATCCGGGCAACGTCGGCGCCAAGCGGCGCGACGAGCACTTCCGCACCATCATCGAGGTCGCACTCACCCACGGCAAGCCGGTGCGCATCGGCGTGAACTGGGGGAGTCTCGACCAGCAGCTCCTCACGGAGATGATGGACGAGAACGCCCGCCGGCAGGAGCCGCTCGACGCGCGCGAGGTGATGATCGAGGCGATGCTCGCGAGCGCGCTGCGCTCGGCCGAGCTGGCCGAAGAGTGCGGGCTGGCGAACGACCGCATCATTCTGTCGGCGAAGGTCTCGGGCGTTCAGGATCTGGTGGACGTGTACCAGCGGCTGGCGCGGCGCTCCGACTACCCGCTGCACCTGGGCCTCACCGAGGCCGGGATGGGGGCGAAGGGCATCATCGCCAGCACGGCGGGTCTGGCGATTCTCCTGCAGGAAGGAATCGGCGACACGATCCGTGTGTCGCTCACGCCGCGGCCGGGCGGAGACCGGACCGAAGAGGTGCAGGTGGCGCAGCAGGTGCTCCAGTCGCTGGGGCTGCGCAGCTTCACACCGCAGGTCTCGGCATGCCCCGGCTGCGGCCGCACCACCTCGACGTTCTTCCAGGAGATGGCCCAGGACATCCAGGCTCACCTGAAACAGCAGATGGCCGTATGGCGCGAGCGCTATCCCGGCGTGGAGGCGCTGCGCGTAGCGGTCATGGGGTGCGTCGTGAACGGTCCGGGCGAATCGAAGCACGCCGACATCGGCATCTCGCTGCCCGGAACCTTCGAGGAGCCCAAGGCGCCCGTGTACGTGGACGGGCGGCTCAAGGTGACGCTCAAAGGCGACGCGATCGTGGCCGACTTCCTGAAGATCCTCACGGAGTACGTCGAGAACCGGTACGGGGCAACCTCACTCCCTGTGCGGGGCGACCTGGTCTCTCGCTAAGCGATTCGGCTCCCTAAGGGCACCTCTCGCTCCGGGTGGACCAGCACGATGTCTGCGTCGCCCAGCACCACACCGAGCGTCAACACTTCGGAAAAAAAGTTCGCGATCTGACGCGGCGGGAAGTTCACCACCGCCAGCACCAGCTTTCCCACGAGATCGGCCGTGTCGTAGTACTTGGTGATCTGCGCGCTCGACGTCTTCACGCCGAGCTCCCCGAAATCGATCCGCAGCTTGTATGCGGGCTTCCGCGCCTGGGGGAAGTCCTCGACCTCGACGATCCGGCCCACGCGGATGTCGACCTTGGTGAAGTCGTCCCAGGTGATCGGGGGCATCGGTCCTACGAGAGCGCCTGGCCGGCGAGCGCGCTCGCGGTGCTGATATCGGCGCCAAGGCCCTTGAACACCGATGTCGCTGCTTGCAGCTCGAGTGCCGCGTCCTCGGGGCATCGCGTAGCGCGATACGCCCCGGCCAGGAGCAGCCTCGCGGTGGCGGTCTCGTAAGGTAGCTGGACTTCCTGCCAAAGCCTGCAGGCGCGCCGCAGGTTGGGGACAGCCGCGTCGGCAGCGCCTTCGGCGAGCTGCACGGCCCCACGAGCTTGAGCCGCGCTCGCGTGCAACGCGGTGGAGCCGTACTGCTGCGCGATGGCTTCGAGCTCCGTAGCCGTGCCGCGCGCCAGCTCGAGCTCGCCCGCCGCTAACGCGATGTGCACGCGCGCGGGGAGCAGCCGTGCCCGGTCCAGCGACCCTTCCGGTCGATCGGCTACGGCGCGATCGATGAGAGCCCTCGCCGCCTCGATCTTGCCTTCGGCCAGACGCAGCAGCGCGAGGGCCGGAACGGGCTCCCGGCCCAGCTCGTGGGCTTGGTGCAGGACCTCCTCGGCACGCTTCAGGTCGCCGATGCGCACCCGGATTTCCCCGATCTCGTAGAACGCTTCACCGGCCGCGATGTTGTACAGACCCCGGAGCTCCTGGGCGGCGCGCAGCGCCTCGGTCTCGGCGTCGTTCCACGACCCGCGGAGTCGCATGAGCTCCGCCCGGTGCACCCGACAGATGCCGGGATACCCGGACCCGGCGTGCGGCTCGCACCAGCGTCGCGCTGCCTCGCTCCATTCGGCCGCCCGCTGATAGTCGGCCAGCTTTTCGCACGTCCCCATCATGTTGCAGTAGATGCGCCCGGTGACCCTGGGGCCGAGTTCACCGCTTACGGCCGCGGCCATCGCTTCATCGATCAGCGCCATCCCCTGCACGAGCTCACCCTTCGAGACCAGCATGCGGCCGATGTCGTGCATGGCCAAGGCCTGGAGGTCGCGATCGAAGAAGCGGGTGGCGAGATCGCAGCTCCGTCTGGCCAACCCTAGTGCCTTCTCGACGTTCCCCTCACTCTCCAAGGCGAGGACCGCGTGGAGCCGCAGCAGCACGCCGTGCTCGAGGCATTCAGGGACGTCCAGCAGCAGCCGCTCTGCGCGCTTGAGCCAGCCATTCCCGATGGACTTCGCCTGTCTATTGAAAAAATCCTCGGCGAGGCGCACAGCGACTGTCGCCGCGCGCCGCGGAGTCCCCTGGTCCATGTACGCGGCGTACGCCCGTTCGTGGGCGGCGATACTGTCGTCCACGCGGCCGATCCACCACGCCGACTCGGCGAGGCGTTCGACGTCCTCGGCGGAGAGTGCCCGCATCGCTTGGGCGTTGCTGAGCGTCTCGAATGCCTCACGCCAGGAGTGGCGTGCGAACGCGGTCCGCCCGGCTTCCCGCTCCTCCTCCCCTGCGGGCGTCGCGGCCGTCGGCGCCGCGACGGCGTCGGAGCGGGCCTGCGCGGATGCTCGCACTGCCTCCGCGAACTGATGCGGGGTGGCGAATCGGTCGGCTGGAGCCCGCGCCAGGGCCTTCGTGATCGCCTGATCCATCGGCACGGAAACCGTCTCCCGCAAGCGCCGCACGGAGGGGACCGGGTCGGTAAACCGCTTCGCGATGATCGCCTGGGCGGTCGGCCCCGTGAACGGTGGCTCCCCGGCGAGCATCTCGTACAGCAGGCAGCCCAAACTGTAGACGTCGCTCCGTCCGTCGAGCGCCCGCTCGCCCGCTCCTTGCTCGGGGCTCATGTACGCGGGCGTGCCGAGGACGATCCCCGTCCGCGTGAGCTTCCCCCCTCCAGCCGCATCGATCGCCCCCGCGATCCCGAAGTCGGCCACGATGGCCTGGCCCTCGGACAGCAGGATGTTCTCGGGTTTGACGTCTCGATGCACGACGTCGCGGCTGTGCGCATAGCTCAGGGCGGTTGCCACTTCACCGGCGATCGTGACGGCATCTTCGATCGGGAGCTGCTGTTCTCGGTTCAGCCGATCTCGCAGCGACTCGCCCGCCACGTACGGCATGACGTAGTAGAGGAAGCCGTCCGCCTCTCCCGAGTCATGCAGCGGGAGGATGTGGGGATGACTGAGGCGGGCGGCGGTTTCGATCTCCCGGAGAAACCGCTCCCGCCCGAGGGCGGCTGCGAGCTCCGGCGCCAGCACCTTGATCGCCACGGGACGACGGTGCTTCAGATCCTTCGCGAGGTAGACCGTCGCCATTCCCCCGCGCCCGAGCTCGCGCTCGATCGCGTAGCCACCGGCGAGGGCGGCCTGAACGTGGGTGAAGAGGTCGTTCACCTGGGCGCTTTCGTGTGCGTAACGACTCCATCCGAGAGCCCGGCGCGATGACTGGGCGTGATGTGGGACCAGCGTGCAGGATTTGGCGCTGTGCCGCGTAACTTCGCCTACCCCGTGTCCCCCTCGCCGCCGTACCGTCCTACCCATGCTCGCCCGCGTCCGCTCCGCCGCGGTGCTGGGGATCGACGCCTATCTGGTGGACGTCGAAACCGACATCGCGAACGGTCTCCCCACCTTCGCCACCGTCGGATTGCCGCAGGGTGCCGTCAAGGAGGGACGCGAGCGCGTGTACGCCGCGCTCGCGAACACCGGCTACACGTTCCCGCTGAAGCGCATCACGGGATAAGAGAGAAGGGGTCCCGACGCTTCTCCCCCCCTTCTGAATCTTAACTGGAACCCGGTCTGCCAGCGATCGCGATCGCGTACTGACGAGTGCTTCAGCTAGGTCCCACGACTCGCGGGTTCAGGTGGAAGAGGATGTTCATGCCGTAACGATAAGCGCCGCCGTGGCGACCTCTTAGGGTATTTTTGCGGCACCGACGGGTCCGGATGCGACGCCGGAGCCTCGTCTGGACGCGTCGGCGGGGTCGGGAGGGGACAGGACGGGAGGGGCGGCCAGTCCCAATCGGGCCAGGTGACGGTACCCACGGGCGCCTCGGCGGTGAAAAGTCGCCCGAACCCTAGTCGACGACGATCAACCGGTCGTCAACGGGAGGTTGCGTTCAACTCTGGCTCCGTTCGACCTCTCCCATTATCGTGCACGGCAGCCCGACTAGAGGCGGCGTGGGGATGAAGCCGCGGCAGGACCCAGAGAAGTAGTGCACCGCCGCAGGAAGGTGCTTAGACATGCGCAGGGTTGCCTTACTCGTGCTAGCGGGCTGTGCCGCGAGCGGTTCTAGCCTGTTAAGCCAGCGTCCACCAGCTGGGGCTACTGCTCCTTCGATGGCGAAAACGGACCCGGACACCCTCGCCCGACGACTGTTAACATCCGCCGAGACTTTCCGATGCCACTTTACCGTCAACACGCTCACGATGTTAGATAGCGTGCCCCCAAAGACGCAGCGAACTAACCTGACTCCGGAGATGCCAGGGGGCGAGGACATCGTCTTTGACCGTATCGATCGGCCGCACCACCGTGCGCGGGAAATTGGCTCGTCTGGAGCTGGTCCTGTGGATGTGATCTCGGCCAGTGATGTGCTGAGCTTCGTCGAAACCGCGCCAAGCGGAAATCCGATCGTCTACACGATCTTTGGGCGGCTGGTCCCGGGATCACTTGAGGGTCCGCTGTCCGCCGAACTTTTAGCGGTCTCGTCTAGTCATATCATGGGATTTCACTTCGTCATCGCAACGCAGGACTACGGGCGATGTCGGGCTATACCGGGGTAACCCCGACGGCATGCCCAAGAAGCAGAAGCGAACGGAGGCTGAGGTCCATGCGATGATTATGAGGGACTCAGCGATGCGACTAGGCTGCGCCGGCTTCGCGCCCGACTTCACGATCCACGAGACCCGCGATCCGCGGGCCAATTGGGAGGTACGGGGTGTCGACCCGGCCGGCTGGCTGCCCGATTGCGCCCAGGCGTTCAAAGAGGCTGTCGATCGAGCACGTCGCAAGTTCGATATCACGTGGCCCCTGTAGACCCCCTTTACCGCTCCCCTGGAAACTTCGGGTCGGGTGACACGCACGGCTCCTCCTCGCCAGGCGGAGCCAGGGACTCGAGTTCGCGAGAGGCGGTGGCGAGGTAGTTCACCGCCTTCCGCGCCCTGGGGATCGCAGCCTGGAGAAGGCTCGTGTCGAACGGGCCTAGGAGCGTCTTGGCCATGTCGTTGATTATGTTGGCCGCCGCGATGAACGCCTCGAACGCCGCGTCGGCCGCACGCACATCGTCGCCGCCAGCCTCGGCCGCGAGCGTGACCGTTTCGCGCATTCGCTCCTCAAGCACGTTGATCGGATCGGGAGCAGCACCCCCCTCGTCCAGGTATCCGCCCCTAAGTCTGGGAGGGGTGTACCAGCGCGCTAGCCACCGATTCAGCGCGGTGCCATTTGAGTCGCTGACTGCCTGCCGGCACATACGGCGCGCGAGCCACGCGGCGGGCTTGAGCTTCGCACGCGCAGCCGCAAGTCGCTCGGTTTTGTGACGCGCCTCGGCAGCCTGCCGTCGATTTTCCCGCTGTGACTCCCGATGCAGTTGCACTGACGAAAAGGCCACGAGCCCCAAACCGCCGGCCGCCATGACCCAACTTGCCGCCTCAATGTCTCTGCTGCGGACGAGTTCCCAGATGCCGATCGCCAAGGTGATGAACGTCAGGGCTGCCGCGACTACGGCAGGAACGATCCACCCCCATCCCTTTCTCTCGTTCGATCCACCGGCCGGGGGTACTGCTGGCGGCCTATCTGTGGCCATTGTCCTAGACCCCTCGCATTCCCGGGGCGTCGAGCACCGGCTCGCAGAAGACACAGACCTTGAACTTCGTCGAGGAGGGTTCCTTCCCGCTTTTGCCGGTTTGCAGGATCATGTGTTCGATCGCCTTCACCCTGAGAATCTTGCCCCTCAACTCGTTCACCTCCGGCCAGCTCTCCGAGTCCCACGTTCTCGGGTTCAGGAGGTGACCCACGGCGATCGCCGGAAAGGGCTGGTCCGACTCGATGGCGATGAACGGCTCTTCTTTCTTGTGTTCATAGATCTCGAGCGTGTACGTCTTCACAGGCTCCTGGCCCCTCTGTTTAGGTAGAGCTCCATGATAGGCTGGATCGGCGAGAGGACTAGGGCGTTTTTGCGGCAGGGACGGGCGCGGATGCGACAGCCGGGACGGCCAGTCTGGTCTGCTCCCCGCCTTTCGGACCAACGGAAATGTGACAATACTACACGATTCAGAGTCTGCGTACTCCTTCCCCCACCTGCGCAAGGGAGGGTGACATGTCCCATCCAAAAACTGTGCTGCCTCTCGGTGCGTTTCTCAGTGCCTGCCTCCTGGCTGCCGTACACGCCCAAACGCCCGCCTGCGATACGCTGGCAGTCGCGAGCGATCCCGCAACCTCGGACAGCCTGTACCCGCCGACACTTGCAGACGTGCGGATCCCCAGCTCGGGCGCCCGGATGAACGGCGTGCTCTACCTCGCGCAAGGCAAGGGTCCTCACACGACGGTGCTGGTTCTGCACGGCTTTCCGGGCACCGAGAAGAATGGCGATCTGGCGCAGGTCGTTCGCCGAGCCGGGTTCAACGCCCTGATCTTCCACTATCGCGGGGCCTGGGGCAGCGAGGGGGACTACTCCTTCAGTCACGTCTTAGAGGACGTCGCTGCCGCCCTCCGATGGCTCCGCCAACCAGCCGTCGCAGACTCATATCGAGTGAACACGCGGCGCCTGATTCTGGTCGGCCACAGCTTGGGGGGATTCGCTGCCCTGCACGGCGCCGTCGCCGACAGCGGCGTCCGAGCCGTTGCCGCTCTCGCACCCGGTGACTTCGGTCGCCGCGGCGAACGCTTGAAGGATCCCGAAGCGTTCGTGGCGAGCGTGCGCCGGCTTGACCCGCAGCTCGGACCGCTGCGTGGGACGTCGGGGCAAGCTCTCGCCCAGGACATGGTCGACCACGCCACCGAGTGGCAGTTGGAGCGTTACGCGCATGTTCTGGCGGGGAAGCGAGTGCTGCTGGTCGCGGCGACACGCGATGCCGTCGTGCCTCTGGGAGAGGTGTATGAGCCATTGGGAGCGGCACTGCGGCAAGAGGGGGCTCGACACTTGACCGCCGCGACGCTCGACGCAGACCACGGGTTCTCGAACAGCCGCGTGAGACTCGCCCGCTTGCTGGTGCGCTGGCTGTGCTCAGAACAGTGATGATCACCACAGCACGGCCGACAGGCACCCGTAGCTGTCGCATAACCGTGGTCCGAAGAACGGGGGCAGGACAAGTCCCAATCGGGCCAGATGACAGTACCCACGGGCGCCTCGGTGGCGAAGGATTACCTGGATTCTAGTTGGCGACGATCAACTCGTAGTCAACGGCTCTGCGGGGCTCGGACCGGCAGGCGTTGCGTCAGGCGGCGCTGGGTCGGGTTGCGGAGCGTGTACGATGGTGAGTGCAGGCGCCGCCACCTCGCCTTCTTCCATGACGGCGAATTTTCGCTCCTTGCAGATCATGCACCTGCAGGACTTGGGGCGCGTGTAGTGCCGCAGGCCGTGCAACTTGCCGCGGGCGCGATAAAACTTCGAAAAGATTCGTCGGAAACCGTCGACTTCCTTGTTTTCCAGGTAGCGGCGAAGGGCATAGGCGCACAAATCTGTGACCTGGACACCCGAACTGGACTTGCTATCGAAGAAGAAAGGGGCTTCAATGACCCGCTCAATGTCGCGCCAGACCGTGCCCTCTTGCTGAAATAGCGCGAGCATGGCTTGCAACCGTCCGGCCTTGTGTTCGTCGCGGTCGGCCGCGATCAAGCCCCACTCGTCCGTACGTGACTTGAGAAATCCCTCGAACCTCGTGACTACTTGTACGAATGATTGTTCGACAGGGTCAACGCCAGGAATTAATGCGGCCTTGTCGATGGCCTCGGCAAATAGGTAGAGTCCTTGCCGGTGACTCCCCACAGCATCAAGGACGCGGCGATAGAGCATTCGTCGCTCGTCCAACGACAAGTGCAAGGTGGCATCCGTCGACCGAAAGTATTTGCGCCAATCCTGGCGCTTCCGTCCCGGAAGCATCGGCAACTCGTGCTCGATGAAGTCTGCTCGCACAGCGAGTACCGCGTTCCGTCGATCGACATGTGCCAGCGTCTTGAAATCGGTGACGCGGTTCTGCTCAAAGTAGGGCCGGATGAGCCATCCGGCATGTAGTTCCAGATTGTGGGGGTTACCGAGCGCGAACCCGCTCTTGATGTCGTTGATGCGCTTCTCCAACGCAAACCAGGTGCCTTCGTAGATGGCCGCGCCGAGGAGGATGTAATGGGAGGTTTGCGAGGCGTGTATCTGAGGGACCCCCGACTCGTCCAGGTACAGGATGTACATGGCCGGAAGGTACCCCCCCAACAAAGGCAAACGCCCGGGGGGGCCGCTAAGCCCCACGAGTCGCTAGGCGTCTCTTCCCGGGCGCTTCACCTACAAACGCGGGCCTACATTCACACTTCCTTCCGGCCCCGTCAAGGTACCCTTTGGCCGACCTCGGGGCACCCTCTTCCTGACCTCCACAACCCGTAAGGGGTTAGAAAGGTTCCTCTAGCCACGCCTAACCTGCCGTGCAATAAGCCTGCCGCCGCACCGGCACTGCGGGCGGCAGCACAACCGCGACCGTGATGGCCGGGACCCTCCGTTCTGTGCGTTGCGCGTCCCTCCCCGGCCGACATTCGCAAGGACGGATCGGCATTCGATCTGCCGATCGCCGTCGGGATCCTCGCCGCGACGGAGTAGCTCTCGCCCGCACGGTTGCGCCGGGTCGCGGTGCTCGGAGAGTTGGGTCTCGAGGGCGCGATTCGGCCGGTCCGGGGGCGCGCTGCGGGTCGCGCTAGGAGTCACCATGGCCACATCGCGCTATCGTCGCTCGCGCGAGTTGTATGCCGCCTGACGCCCGCAAGCACTGGTACAAGTCGATCGAGGAGCGGCTCGATCCACTCGAACTCGCGGCGGCTCGATGGGCGAAGGCGAATCCGTTCGCGTGAGTCGCTAAGCTCTCGGTCCAGCGCGTGGCCGCTCGCGCGGCCAAGTCGCAGATTCAGTCGCCGCTGAAACGCGCTATCCAGTTACGTGTGAGGCGCTGCTTCTCGTAATACCTCCCAATACCGCGGATGCGGCACGACGTCGCCCCGCCGGATCTTTGTGCACAGCGCGCGCGACAGGTCGGTAGCAGCCTGCATCTGCCGAAGAGTCATGTTCACGAGGCCCGGGAGAACATCTCGTTTGAACTGTGTCGGATCCGGCCGTCCATGGAGCCGCTCCCAGTCTCGGTTCGCGGCGCGAAGGGCTCGCATCCGTCGCGACATCGCCGACGCGTGTCTCGTCGCATCGTCCTGACCCGCGCTTTCGAACTCGCGAGTCACACCGGTCGGTCCCCGAGGCCGACAACGGGACCTCGCCCCGAACCCGCTAGACCGAGTGCCCAACCACCGCCGCCGCCTCGCTCCCCCGAGGCGATTGGCCACTTCTTGCGCGACTGGCCGCACGAGGTGGGCCCACCGCGACGCGCTGGCCGCTAGCTCGTGCGTGAGCGGCGGGAGCAGCCGGCACTGACCATCGAACAGCTCGAAGACGTCCTCTTTCGTGAAGGTCCGACGGTTCACCAGCTCGAGCACGTACCGGTCGACTGCAGGTCGGATGGGCTCCATGAGGTCACACGCCAGCGAATCGCGGTTTGGCCGATCGACGTGCAAGAGGCCGAGCACTGGGTCGAGACCGACGGCGAGGGCCGCGATCCGCGCTTCCGCTTCGAGAATGGCGTACACGTAGTTGAGCACCGCGTTAGCCGGGTTCACGGCCTTGCGCGGCGACGGCTCGGTCAGCGGAGAGATCCGGCTCCCGAAGTGGCGCCAATGCCGAGGGCGGCGCTTGGCGTCCTGCGCGTCGAATCGTACCGACACACGTTGCCACGCACGCCAGTAGGCTCGCGCGGCCAAGGGCTCGATCTGCCGCACCTCCGCGAGCGTCCTCGCGCGTCTAGCTCGCTCGCCACAGACAGCGACGTATTCCTGCGCGTCGTCACTCCCTTCGATGTGCTGCAGGACCCCCAACTGTCCATGGATTTTCGCGGCGATCAGGCCCCTAGCGATGTCGACGCCGAGCGGGCCGTCCAGCGCGCGGACCTGAGCGCGCCGTTGGGCCGGCGCTGTGGCACCTTGCGGCGTGGCGACCAGGAAGATGGTGCCGTTCGTGTCCAGGTGCATGAGCGGGACGCCGACCCCGTGGAGCCAACGGATTGCATCGAGCGAAATCGTCCCGGCATGCCCGACGATGACCAGCCGCGTCAACTGCTGATCAATCCGGCTGAAGATCTGCCGACGGCGGTCGGGGCCCACGCCGTCTTCGACCAGGAGATGACCACGCGCAACGGCAATGCGGAGGCCGTAGCCAGACACGACAAGGACTCCTGCAGCGCAGGCTGGCGGCGTCTCGGTAGGCCGAGCGGCAATGGACATAGTGATAGTCTCCGCTAAGGGGGCGAGGGCTTTGGTGCCTTTGCCGGTCGCTTTTCCGGCAGCAGTCGCACAGAACCGACCTGTAACTCAGGCTGAGCTGCCTCCAATTGTTGACCGATCAACTGCGCAAACTCCTGCAATTGTCTTTTCGAATCCTCGGGGCTCATGGGCGCGGACCGAAGGAACGCCGCTGACCAGTTCTCGGCATAACGCAGTAGCTGTTTGGTAGAACGTTCGCGCCGCAACAGTTCCCGGTATAACGGCCGCACGCCCTCAACCGCGAGAAACGTGATGGCACGATACCCAGACTCGGCCGTTCTGTAGATGACAAGCCGATTCCAGACGGCCTGAGCCTCGTCTTCTGTCACGCCTTCCGTAGCTCTGAGCTCCGCCTCAATGGTGGCCAGGAGGTGGCCGTCTGGGGTTGTGGCCTCTTGCTGACGCACCTCCGCGCCTTCACCAAGCAGAAGCCAGTTGAGATTGACGTTCCCCTCCCGCGCAAAGCGCACGAGTACGGGGACGTCGGGCACGCTGGGAGTTCCCCGTTTGGCCCAACTCTTTCCAGTCCGCGGCTGGACGCGCAGCCGCCGGAGAAACCCCGCGAAGGTTCCAAATCGGCGGGTCGCGAATTCCTTAAGGCGGCTGCTGATCGCTACGGCTTCGCGAGCGGGCAGTCTAGTGCGTGGCACTTTAAATGTCCCATTGAATGCATTTAATGTCCCATTGAATATGCACTTTCGCGCTCTCTCGCGCCAGCCGATCGTTCGGCCGCAACCCCTCTCCATGGGAGGCCGGGGATGACGAACGAAACACGGATGATCGGGCTGGCCGAGGCCGCACAGAAGCTCCGGCTCCCCTACCAGAACTGTCACCGGTTGCTGTTGACAGGTGAGCTCCGCGGGGAGAAGCGCGAGGGTCGGTGGTACGTCGCCTGGACCGATGTCGAGCGGCTCGCCCAGCAGCGACTCCGGAAAGTGGTGCGCAATGCCCGCTAAACGGCGCCGCACACCTGTCCGTCCTTCTCGGCAAGCGCTGCGGCCGGCGTTCACTGGTTTGCAGGCTGAGGCCCGCGTTCGCGCCCTCCACGCCATTGCCCTCATGCGTCGCGATGAACGGTCGCTCCGCCGCGCCGCCGCACGCGTGGGAACGACACCGCGAACGGTCCGGAAGTACGCGCGCCAAGCTCTGCGAAAACGGCACGGCACTTACCAGGTCATCCCGATCGATGAGTTGCGGCGTCCGATGCGTGTGCTCACGCCCGGTGGCCTCGTAGTGCTGGACATCCGGAGCTCGAAGAGCGCGTCCCGTCTCGCGCGGTATTGGCATGCGGTTGACACCTATCTGCGGACAGGCGATCAACGGCTGCTTGTCCCTTTCGTTGGTCAGCGCTTCCGCGCCGAGGGCCAGCTCGTGGCCTTCCTCACCGACCCCCACCTCCTCGACCGGTTGGCGAATGCCGGGCTGGTGACGTTCGAAGACCTCTATGAGGCGACCGCCTAGGAGCTACGGAGTGCCACGATGGACTACCACCCGATGAACCCCGCGCGGCGCCGGAACCGACGTCGGCAAGAACTGGGTCCCGACGCGCGCTGCGCTGGGTGCGGCGAGACGGACATTGATGCGCTGCGAAAGGTCAGACGCTCGGTGCTCGAACAGCATCATCCGTTCGGCGAGGCGCATGAGCCGGACGCGACGATCGTGCTCTGCCGGACCTGCCACGCCAAGTATTCCGCCGGGCAGTACGACGATGGCGTGCCGCTCACCCCGCAGCCCACCATGCTCGAGCGGTGGGTGGCGGTTACCGCAGCGACTGGCTCGTTTCTGCGGAAATCCGGGGAGACCCTGCTCGCCTGGGCCGAACGCGGAAAGGACGTCGTGCGGAAGCTCGATGAGAAGCATCCGGATTGGAGGGATTGGCTGTGAAGCGCGGGACCGTCGTTCGTATGCGCGATCCGGAATCGTCACCGGCGATCTTGCCCGTCGCCTACCGCGCCTATCTGCAACGCGTGCCTCCCCGCTCACCCGGCCGCAAGGTGCCCCCGGTGCTGGGGTGTCCGGAAGACATTCTCGCGTTCGATACGGAGACGACGATTGACCCGACCCAGCGCCTCTTGTTCGGGAGCTGGCGCTACGGGCATCGGGAGGCGAACGGCGCGTTCACGTGCCTAGAAGAAGGGTTGGTCTACGCCGACGATCTCCCGGAGCGGGATCCCGCAGGTTTCGCGTGCCTCCAACAATACGTGGCTACGCACGCAGCCCAAACACAGAACTCCCGGCGGATCCAGCTCCAGTTGCTCTCGCGTCGCGCGTTCGTGAACGATCGCCTCTGGAAGGCGCTCGACGGTGGCGCACTGGTGGTCGGCTTCAACCTCCTGTTTGACCTCACGCGGATGGGCATCGGCTGCGGGGCGGCACGGGGCCGCAAGTTTAGCGGTGGGTTCGCCATCCCGCTGTTTGAGTACCAAGCCCAGACGGGTGCGTGGCGCCTGGATTCCTACCGCCCCTGGTTCCGGTTCAAGGCCATCGACAGCAAGCGCGCGCTGATGGGGTTGACGCGTCGCCGGGGCGCCCGTCCCGCCGAGCGCGAGCAGGCCCCCGATGCCTTAGGGCGATTCCTCGACCTCCGCACCCTCGTCTTCGCACTGACGGACCAGTCGCACTCCCTGGCATCGGCGGCAGCGGCCTTAGGCATCGGGGGTGGGAAGCTCGAGGTCGAGGCGCATGGCCAGATCACCTCGCCGTATATCGACTACAATCGCCACGATGTGGCGTTGACCATTTCCGTGCTCCTCGCGGCGCTCGCGGAATGGGATCGGCACCCGCTCGCGCTGTCGCCCGACAAGGTGATGTCCCCCGCAAGCCTCGCGAAGGGATATCTCCGGGCGATGGGGGTCACGCCGCCGGCGGTGAAATTCGCGGAGGTGCCGCCGGAGCTGCTCGGGATGGCCATGAGCGCCTACTACGGGGGCCGGACGGAGGTCCGCGTGCGGCGCGTGTGCGTGCCGGTGGCGTACCTCGACTTCCTCTCGATGTACCCCACCGTGCACACCCTGCTTGGCCTGTGGCCGCTCCTCATCGCCGCGCAGCTCAAGGCTGTTCCGGTGACGCAGGAAGTCCAGCAGTTGGGTGGAACGCTGACGCTCGAGCGGTGCTTCCAGCCCGCGTTCTGGTTGGGCCTCCGGTTCTTCGCCAAGGTGCGGCCCGCGGGCGACATCCTGCCTGTGCGGGCGCAGTACGATCTGGCGTCCGATGGCACGACGATCGGCGTGAACCCCTTCTGGAGCGACGAACCGATCTGGGTGGCAGGGCCCGACCTTGTGGCGTCGTGGCTCCTCACGGGCCGCTGGCCCGAGATCCTAGAAGCCGTGCGGCTCGAGCCCGTGGGCCGGCAAGCGGGACTCAGGCCCGTCTCTCTTCGGGGCCGCGTCGCTATCGATCCTGCCAAGGAGGACTTCTTCCGGCGCGTGATCGAAGCGCGGACGGAGGCGAAGCGAAGCGCAGACCTCCCGCGGGAAGAACGGGAGCGCTTAGAGCGCTTTCTGAAGGTGCTCGCCAACAGCGGCGCCTACGGGATCTTCGCCGAGCTGAACGTCACGCCCCCGGACGGGGACGGTGGGGACGAGGTGCTCGTGTATGGCCGGAACGGCGGCTTCCCGAGTCACACGAGTGCCCCCGAGGACGCGGGAGAGTACTGCTTTCCGCCCTTTGCCGCACTCACCACCTCGGGAGCGCGGCTCATGCTCGCGCTCCTCGAGCGCTTGGTCCGGGACGCGGGCGGCGTCATCGCGTTCGGGGATACCGATAGTGGGGCGATCGTGGCATCGCCGAAGGGTGGCCTCGTCGAGTGCCCCGGCGGGCCGCATCGGATGCGCAACGGGACCGCGGCGATCCAAGCCCTGACCTGGGCGCAAGTCGACGCCATCCGCGCACGGTTCACGCCGCTCAAACCATATGACCCGGTGCTTGTGCCGGATCTGCTCAAGCTCGAGAAGCAGAATTTCAAGGCGGACGGCGCGCGGCAGGTGCTCTACGCCTTCGCGATCTCCGCCAAGCGGTACGCGCTCTTCACACGCGGTCCGCACGACGCGATCGCCATCCAGGTGTGCAAAGAGCACGGGCTAGGCCATCTCCTGAACCCCGGCGATGGTGATGACTGGATCGCGGCAACCTGGTTGGCGCTAATCCGCGAGGCGCTCGGCGAGCGACTCAGCCTTCCCACGTGGGCTGACCGACCCGCCGTCAGCCGTGTCAGCGTGAGCACGCCAAGCTTGCTTCGGAGCTTCGCCGCCCTGAATGCCGGGAAAGCCTACGCCGACACGGTCAAGCCCACAAACTTTGGCTTGAGTGTGACGGTCGCCCCCCTGGCTCATCCCGTCGGCGTGGACCCCACGCGGTTCCACTTGATCGCGGCCTACGAAAAGGATCCCGCGCGGTGGGCAGCGATGACGTGGTACGACAAATACAGCGGGCAGGCGTTCATGATCGCGCTCGGCCGGGACGGTCCGCCGGATCGCATTCAGGTGAAGTCCTTCCGTGACGTATTACTCGACTATCGCGTCCACGCCGAGCCCAAGAGTCTTGGGCCGGACGGGGCGCCCTGCGGCCGGGCGACGATCGGCCTCTTGACGCGGCGGCCGGTCCGCGCTGGCAGTGCCGTGTACATCGGTAAAGAGTCGAACCGCCACGAAGAGGTTGATCGCGGCTTAGTCCACGAGATCGCTGAGGTACGCGCCACCTATCGCGATGCTCGGGAGGACCCGTGGATCGTCTACGTGCTCCCGCTCCTCCAACAACTGTCGCGTCGTCGTGTGGCGAGGCTGGCCGGCGTGAGTGAACGCACGGTCCAAGCGGCACGCAACGGGCGGGATGCCTCGGCGGCTACTCGCGAGGCGATCACGCGGGTCGTCGCCCGCGAGGCCCACCGGCTCGTGCGTGGTAATAAGGCCCTGGCCGGCATCCGCGCGCTCGCCGATCGGCTGAGTCGCGCCGGCTTGGTGCCCGCCACCGCGCCATCGTCCAGGCCACAGGCGTCCCAGCTCAAACGACCGCATGTCCGCACGAAGCGCAGACCTAAGGGTCAGCCTACGGGTCAGCCGAAAGGTCAGCCGAACCTCGTGCCGAAGCCCCGGCCGAAGCGCGCGCCGACGGGCCACCGAAGGTTCTCCCAACGCCAGCCGAAGGTGCGTCCGAAGCCTGCTGGAGGCGCGCCGAGGAGGTGACGTGAAAGCTCATGGTCGAAGACCGGCCACTCGGCGGACCCAGAGCGGCCCGCCAGCGGTCACGCCACGGACATCGTCAAAGCGAACGCTGCCTCAGCGGGAGCGCGTGGTGCGCACGCGCGTGGCGCGGGTGAACCAGAAGATGGTCGATCGGATGGTCAAGCTGCGCCAACAGGGGTTCTCCTACGAAGAGATCGGTCGCCAGGTGGGTTGCTCGGAGCGCACGGCCCGTCGGCACACGAAGGGCGTCTCACCCCGCCTGGTGCACGCTGGCGACCCTAAGCGCATCGATCTGTTGACCTGGTGCGCAGCGCACATCTTCGCTGTTAAGGACCGATTGAAACTCAACGTACAGGAGACAGACGTTGCCATGAAAAAGGCGCGCGAGGAGGTCTCGAAACTGGATCCGCTGACCAAGCAGCGACTCGAACGAGACCGCGAGATGCGGATCGACTTCCTCCTCAACGTGGCCCTTCCGTCTGCCGTGCCGGAGATCCGGTCCATGCGCTTCATCGAGCGGATCGAGAGAGAGTTCGGACCTCTAAACACGGATCCTGAGAATGCGGACTAGCGCTCATGATTTGCCTCGCCACGGATCCCACCACCGCCTCGGTGATCCAGATGCCATATTGTCCCACGAACGGTCCACCCACGATCCTGTACGGCCCGCCAAGGTGCGTTCCCGAGAGGGCTCCCGCCCACCGAATCACGTCGCCCGTCTTCGACACCGAAGTGAGAATCAGCGAGTCGCCGAGCCACCCGGCTGTAAACGGTCCGCTGCCTCCAAGTGGAGGGCCAATAACCAGGCTTCCTCCGATTTGATTTCCACGGAGTGTGAAGTCAACGTCCAATGTCGCCGGTGCTTGCGGAAAGGAGGCATTCGCGACAGAGCCGTGGTAGCGAGCAACGACCTGTGAACCGTGCCCGCGCGGTGTTAAGGCAAGGGAGGTGGGAGAATGCAGACGGGCCAGCAAGGGGCGTAAGTACGATGCCGGAATGACAAAGTTGAGGTTCTGACCCTCGGTGAAAGCTGCAAACGCGACACCAATCACTTCTCCCTGACGATTCAAGACGGGACCACCACTACTTCCGGGCGAGATCGGTGCTGTGAATTGGAAAACGGTATCTGAGCGGTAGGCACGAATGCCGTCACGATGCCCTGCGAAAACGTACCCTCCAATCCCTCTGGATTTCCGACAGCATACACCTCGTCACCCACTGCAACCTTCGAGCTGTTACCGAGCGTTAGTGACGGTGCACTAAGGCCCCCGACCGATACAAGAACGATGTCTCTCCCAGTATCGGCGTTTACAATGCCGACTATCGGGTATTCTCCGTCCCGCCCCACAAGCTTCGCAGATGCCGCAGCAGCGCCGGTTAGAACATGCCAGTTCGTCACAATCACGCCGTCGCGGACAAGGAAGCCGCTGCCTTGCGCGAGCCGCCTTCCCCTGCATCGACCATCACGAGTATCACAACAGAGGAAAAACTCCTCTGCGCGATTTGTTGCGGGGTTTGGACCTGCGCGCCCGCCTGGGCGGCGTGTAGGGCAGCTAGGATGGCTACGACTAGCATCTTCACGGCTCCATTCCGTGCTCTCAACACCCGCGTGATCTTGACCTACGATAGCCAGCCCGTTGCGCCTCCTCCTCCGATTGGAAGTAGATGAGGTTTGCAGGCGACAGACGGTTCGCCGTACTGCATCCGCGCCGATAATAGGTATGCCCCCGCGATGAAGCGACCCACGCCATGCCTCCCTTCGGGACGACAGCGGTCGAGTCACTGCGGGCGGGCACGGTTGAAGTAGTCGGCGGCGTGGAAGGCGTCCCGACGTGACAGACCTTGTTGGCCGCGATGCAAGTGTTGCCGCAGGGGATGCCCTTGCGACAGTTCTTCTGACCTTCGGCGTTGCTTGCGAGTAGTAGGCTAAGCCCGAGAAGCGTGAGCAGTGCGCACCGCACAGGACACCTCCAGCGGAGAAGAGCTTCCCGTTCTCTTCTTCAACAATCCGCGACGGCCTGCACCTTCACCGTCTTGGCAGTGATCGGAGAGAACGCATTACTGACGACCAAGTAGTAAGTGGCGGGTCCGGCAAGCCGCGCCGAAATGTTCGTCGCAGCCACCTGCCCACTCTGCCAGTAAGCCTGCGCTTGATGATTCGTTTGCCAGTTCAGGAAGCTGTTTTCGTCCATTATCAACGCCTGAAAATCCCTATTCCCACCCGCTAGACCGATAATGCGCCCGCTGACCGCGCACTGTACCGCGTTCACCTGGAACTTGTAGTAGACGAAGCTGCCCTCGCGGACGATCTGGGCCTCAGACTCGGCGACCGCATAGCGCCTCACCTCAGGCGCGGGAGCGGGCGAGGCAGCGACGGAGACTCCTTGGGACGGAGTGGGACGAGGAGCAACCGTGGCACGCCCTGCCTGACTGGTCGAAGCATCAGTCTTGGTTGGCAACGTACTAGTGTGGTCGTGAATCACCTTCCACTCGCCCCCGCTTTTCTGGAATACGAGTGTCATAGCGCCCCGCTGCTGCATATCGCCAGCGTCAGCATGTACCGTGAGCGTGTAGGAGGTGAGGGCCAGCGCATTGCTCGCGCCCATCGGCACAACGTCTATCGAGCCAATCGACAGCTTGAAGCGTCCTTCCACACCGACAAGCGAGTCGTAGCGTTCCCGGATTCTGTCCCAACCCCGAATAATCTCCCCGTCGCCCACGGAGGTAACGCCAGCGTCGCGGCTGTACATCTCGACGAGGTTCGATGCGTCTGCTTTGTTCCAGGCGTCCACGTAGGTGCGGACGGCCTGCTGAACCTCAGTGCGGACACTGGCCGCACTCGGTTGCTGCGCCGTGAGACAGCGCGGGCCACCCACGACGAACGTGGCTGCCGAGACCAACACGATGATGCGCGACATGGCGTACCTCCACGGGGCAAGAAAGCCAACTAAGCCCTAACATAGCGGTTCGATGGGCTGGACAAATAGGGCGTTTTTTGCGGCGCTGACAGGCGGATTTGCGACACGTAGGGAGGGTGCTGCCTAGCTTATTACAAACACCCTTAGCCTACTTCGCGTCCGCAGATTCGGGGTCAAGTTTTGCCATGACTCCTTGCGTGAGCAGCCATTTCCTGTCCTTCTCGTCAGCGTAGATAGGATGTTGTGATCGAAAACTCAGAGTATTCAGCAGATTGCGGAATACCTCTTTGTTAGCTTCGAGATAGACCCCGCGTTCCTGACCGCCCTCCGTGAAGCTGATCGTGACAAAGTGGTGCCTACTCTTGTGAAAGATTCCAAACAGGGCAAGTGGGGCCAACAACACGCCGACCGCAACCCACCGGCCTACGTGCCGGGTCGCTGCTTGTCCATACTCAATCTTCGTGATGTTCGCGCACGCGAAACCCGTGGGGTGGAAAGCGGAATCGGCGAAGGCCATCAGCACGCTGTCGGCTGTTATCGTCATCATGTTGTCCCAACTCTCATGCCCCTTGAAGTCGGGAAAGCCGACCCCGCCGAGGTACTTGATAGTGCTGTCGAACGACTGAACCTCCATGCCTTGCGCTGCGACGGGCACTATGGCAACCATCGACGCAATGACGGGCTGAAGAACCAGACCAACGAGCACGAGTGGCCGCATGGTACCGACCTCCAAGCAGGCGAAAAAAACGGGGAACGGGCAGCGATTCTCTTTGGATCAGGCCGCCTGCGTGATTCCAAATGTGTGCCTCGGAGGGAGCATCTGTTAGGGCGTTTTTGCGGCGCTGACGGGCGGATTTGCGACACGGAGGTGCGGTGCCGCCGCAGCACGATGGAGCAGGCGATCCACTATACTTGAAGCAGACGACGAGTCCCGACGAGGTACCCATGAACTCACGACTTGCTTCCCTGCTTGCTGCCACGGCTCTCGTGGTCGCCTCCGGACCTGGGAGCATCGCTCCGCCCACGAGCGCCAACCTTGTTGCCGACGCTTCCGTGGCGGTTATGGCTGTTCCCGTTGCCGCCGTTAAGATCACTCCGTCCGTGAGCAACCTTGTCGACACTACGCAGCTCTACGCTACCGTCGAAGACGCAAACGGCAACGTGCTGACAGGCCGCAGTGTCAAGTGGTCGAGCAGCAATGCATCGGTGGCTATGGCGAGCCCCGCTGGTCTTACAACTGGTGTTGGCGTAGGATCGGCTCTTATCACTGCCGAATCTGAAGGTTTCTCCGGCGCTGCCGCTGTCAGAGTGAGTGCCGGTCCCCCGACGCTCCCTCCAACTCCCGCCATGCCCGGACCTTCCTCCGCCTTTTGGCTCGATATTGTTGGAACCGCTCTCGGAGCACTTCTGGTCCGTTGTTGCCAGTGGCTCAAAGAGGCCATTCAATCCCGCCGGGACGAGCGCGAACGACGCAAGCGCCGCCGCATCGGATTCCTTGTGTTGGTCCTTCTGGTGTCGGTCCTTCTGCCAATCGTCGTCGAAAGTACCTCGGCCACGCTTGGCTACGTCATCTTCGGTGCGAGCGCCTATGGTCTTGCTACTCTCCTACGCCGGAGGCTCAAAGGCTGGCGGCACAGCCATCAAACCGCGACAGCCTGAGCGAAGCTGCCCAACGCGCAGCAAGGCATTGACGGTGCGTTGATCCCCCCACACATGATCGACGCGGCCCTGACCCGCGAGAAGCGTCCCATGTGTTTCGTCATCTGGCCCGACTGGCCCTTGCCGTTACCGCCGCTCAATCCGCCCGCACCGCCCCCTGCACCATCAGAGCACCCTGACGAAGACTTCGTGTCGCATCCGGACCCCTCCGTGCCGCAAAACATCCCCTCGATGCCGCATTTTCGCCCTAACGTCTCCTGAACTACGCCTATACCGTGGGACATCTGTAACAAGACGACTCAACGCTCTGAGAGGTCGAAATGATTGCCTACGACAGCAAACTGCTCTACGAGTTCGCCGATCAACTGTACAAGGAGGCTGCTAGGCTGCTGTGGACAGCGGCGCTCGGAGGGCTTCTGGTGGGGACGATGCTCGGGCTCCTCCTCGCGGTCGCAGCCATCGCTGTTCGTCCCGACTTGAGGGGGAGTCCGCTGAGTGGTTCGACGCCTACCATCATCTTCGCAATCATCGGTGGGCTGATAGGCTACTCAAATGCGCGACAGAAGGCGCTCCTACTCAGGGTCCAGGCTCAAACGCTGCTGTGCAACGCGAAGATCGAGGAGAACACGCGCAAATAGGAACCTGACGCCCAGGCGCTCTGCGTCGAGTGCCCAGGAGGCTGTTGCTCGTGTTGCTTGAGCCATGTGGCAAGGTCGCGCAGCGGCTTTTCCAGCGACACCGCGCCCCGGGTCGCCTGGAGTTGCGTCTGCATGAGCGCGGCGTCGCCGTGCCCGCTCGGCACCCAGTTATTACGGTTGTCCTCCGCGATGGCGAGTTCGGCAATGGTCACGAGGCGCAGGAGATAGTCCGCCTGAGCCCGCGTAAGCGTCAGACCGTAGGTGCTCTGGATCGGTGCCATGCGGCGCAATCTACCGCCACACACGCTTCCCGCGCTCTCAGGAGTGCCACGACGAGACCCCAGTGTCGCATCCGGACCCGTCCGTGCCGCAAAAAACGCCCCTGTAAGGCGGGCACCGTGGTCACATCCTCGGTCACCGAACGAGTCACTTGGTGGGCGAGCGGGCTCACTTGTTCAGGGAGGGTGCTATGTCTTCGGAGACATTTCACAACGTCACCTCTGGCATTACACAAATCCTCGCCCTCGCAGGCGGAACTTACTGGGCGATCTTCGTCTTTCCCGATCTATCTGAGGCAAAGAAAGGGTGGCCTAGTCACCCTACCGTCGATGGATGCGTCGCTGTCCGAACGCACGGGCTTGGAAGTTCGGCGCACTACGTCGAGGCCGGACTCACCGTCGCGAACAACACAGGGAAGGACGTCAAGATCGACTCCGTACACTTTGAGGTCATGTCGGGCTCGCTGACTCCTGAGGCGGCGAAGGCAGCGAACTACGACGTTGAAGACGGGCAGTTTGTCGCCTTTCGACCCCTCCGCGAACTGACGATGACCGTCAGTCCCGGAGCCCAACGGGCCATCTCGGGCTTCATTGTGAGGCCAAAGGAGATCAAGTATTACTGGCGCGGCCTTCTACTCAAGAATGATCCTGCTTCCGTAGGGCCATACGAGTTCATTCTTCAAGCCTTCGTCCACGACGAGGCCAATCCCTTTGGCGTCGGTCGCCCCATCTGGCTTAGTGACCAGACCGGCAGGTGTCCGTGGAACGCCTCACCAGTGGACCGTTGAGCGGCGGCGTCAGTCGCTATGGATCGCACATTGCGACAAAGGGAAGTAAGCTCCTATTCCGCTTCACTAGCGAGGCTGTGATGCGTCGGTTTTCAGAGCGTTTTCGCTACCAGTCGATCCGAACTGTTGTTCAGATCGATGAAATGGACGACGAGCTTCGCAACAGCCTTTGGAACCTCCTTGTTGAGTACTACTTTACGAGGTTTGCACCTACTGATACCATGACCGGATACCCGCACGCCACCAAGGAACTACAGCAGCTAGTACACCTGATCTGGCGGGACCTGTTCAAGCAGCCTACGGATACGGTGGGGGCGACTTGGTCGGCGGTCTATGTTCAGCTGCGCGAACACTTCCTTACAACAACGTGGAACGGCGTGTATGACTTCGTCGAGTTTGTCCCGAATAACTTTCCCGATGACTACTACCACTCGAACGCAGGATTCGTGGCAGCGTGCAATCAAGTGTTACTGAGGGAGCTTTCGGGGTGGCGGTTCTCAGGAACGACCTTGGTGAAGATCACTTCGGAGGAGGAGCTTTCGGCGATTGACGAGGCACGGGAGCTACCACGGTCGATGAAGGTCGTGGGTGAGCATCTAAACCGGGCCCTGCAGCTAATATCCGACAGGAAGAAACCGGACTATCGAAACTCCATTAAAGAGGCCATAAGCGCGGTAGAGGGATTCTGTTCTCTGTTGGCAGGGCAGGACAAGGCTGACCTCGACGCGGCCCTCGACGTGTTGGAAAAGCGAATCAAACTGCACAAGGCTTTGAAGAAAGCCTTCAACAGCCTCTACGGCTACACGAGTGACGCGAACGGAATTCGCCACGCTCTCCTAGACGAGGCGAATCTTACGTTCGACGAGGCCAAGTTCATGCTGGTGTCGTGCTCTGCCTTCATCAATTACCTGAAGGGCGCAGCAAGCGGGGCAGGCATCAAGCTCTGACCTTCTGCCATCGGGGAGGTCTTGAAACAACATTGTGAGTATGGTGGGTCTTGAAGACCCACGATGAACATGACGGGCCTTGAAGACCCAGCATCAGACCTTGCGGTTTGGCTATGGGGGATCGTGGATGAGCATCTTGAACGCGTTGATAGTTGCAAGGCCAAAGAGGGCAGCAGTTGCTGCGTCACCCAAGATGCTTGGCCAATCGTACCGGATCCACCATTCGGACCCGCTGTGCTTCCGATCCGCTATCCACCGACCTATTCTCTTGAGACGACTCGCATTGGCGGGCAACGGGGGCAGCGGCTCAGCCGCCCAACAGTAACCGATCCAATCAGCGTATTTGTCGATTATAGCCAGGACGACTTGAACGGCTATTCCCGCCAAGAAGGTCTCACCAACACGCTCAAGCCCGGGAGCGTTTTGAACTCGCTTCCAAATGTGCTCGTTGCCTAGGAACAGAACAGGCCCGCCAATGCCATAAGCGAGGAACCAATGCCTAAGTGCAGCTGTGTGCTGGCGGTATGCCTCGGCGTAATCCCGCTTCGTTCGGGGCGGCACTGGGGCCTCCAGAGAATCACCTTCCCTATCCTTAACGGGTAGTCCTCGGTCGTCGCAACTACCTAACTGAAAGCAATGGTCCCGAGCGGGTCGAACCACAGGATTTCTGCGCGATGGCGTGCGCGGTCCAACGGGTCGTCGGAGCTAGAGGAGTCCTCCCACATCCCCAGTCGATGGGTCTTGACGACTACACCATGAGGATGATCAGGACGCTCTGCTTGGCAGGGGGGAGAAGCGTCGGGACCCCTTCTCTCTTATCCCCTGAAGCGCATCACTGTCAACCTCGCCCCCGCCGACATTCGCAAGGACGGGTCGGCATTCGATCTCCCGATCGCCGTGGGCATCCTCGCCGCCACGGAGCAGATCTCGGCCGAGCGGCTGGGGCGGGTCGCAGTGCTGGGCGAGTTGGGGCTCGAGGGCGCGATTCGCCCGGTGCGCGGGGCGCTACCGGTGGCGCTGGCGGTGCGCACTGCGGGGCTCGAGGCTCTCGTGCTGCCGCGCAAGAACCTGCCCGAGGCGGGCGTCGTTTCGGGGGTCCGCGTGCTGGGCGCCGGCAATCTGGCCGAGCTGGCCGACTTTCTGGACGGCCGGGCCGAGTTGCCGGAGGCGCAGGTCGATCTCGCGGGACTCCTGGCGGAGCGAGCGAAGCACGAGGTCGATTTCGGGGAAGTGAAGGGGCAGGCGCACGCGAAGCGGGCGCTCGAAGTCGCGGCGGCCGGGGGCCACAACATCTTGATGATCGGCCCGCCGGGCAGCGGCAAAACGATGCTCGCCCGGCGGCTCCCCACCATTCTGCCGCAGATGAGCCTCGAGGAGGCCCTTGAGACGACAAAGATCCACTCGGTAGCGGGGGTGCTGCCGGTCGGCGAGTCGCTCGTAGCACGACGGCCGTTCCGCGCACCGCATCACACCATCTCGGACGCGGGGCTGATCGGTGGCGGTTCGTACCCGCGGCCGGGCGAGGTGAGCCTGGCGCACGGCGGTGTGCTGTTCCTGGATGAGCTGCCCGAGTTCCGCAAGAACGTGCTGGAGGTACTGCGCCAGCCGATGGAGGACGGCGTCGTGACCATTGCGCGCGCCGCCATGAGCCTCACCTATCCCGCGCGCTTCATGCTCGCCGCCGCGATGAA
>Ga0137391_10000425_pt1 | contig 29003 bp, 23 predicted proteins | sample 15con2h24BmetaG_FD_101399 | JGI IMG/M metagenome (GOLD analysis project Ga0137391, IMG submission 101399) | Vadose zone soil microbial communities from Angelo Coast Range Reserve, California, USA - 15con2h2.4B metaG | ecosystem: Environmental > Terrestrial > Soil > Vadose zone > Saprolite...
CTGGTGAAAGGGGCCAGCGGCAGCGTCGACTGCATGGTGCTGGAACCCGTCGATGACCAGGCCCCGGTCGCGGTGTGCACGGTGTGGCAGACCGAGGCCGATGCGGCGGCGTATGAGGCAAGCGGCACGGCCGGTGACGTTGTCAGCCGGGTGCGGGAATTCTTCCTCGGGCCGCCCGGACTCCGCTCGTACCGGATACAGCGACCATAACGCGATCAGTCATGGACCCCCCCGGGGGCAAAATAAAAATCCCGCCAGTCCCGTAGGAGGGCGGGGAGCAATGCCATCAGAGTAGCGGCACTACAAGCCTGCCCGCAAGCCCACGGCATCTCCAAGTATCAATGGCATTACGCTCGGTAGGAAATCCCAGCGCCGTCGGCAGCCTGCTCCACCGGCAGGTCTGTGGTAAGCACCCCCGGGCCGGGCTCAGGCTCATTAACAGCTGCCCCGCCCCGCCCGCAACGGGCCTCCCGCCCAAGCCCCAGGTGCCAGCGCCAGCGGCGGCGCCACCGTGAACTCAAGCCCGCGCCGCCGGGCCACCGCGCGGATCACCACAGCTGTCCTCGCGTCCAGCGCGGCGTCGATCGCGACGCGGGGTCAGGGTGCGGGGGCTGGGTCGAGGGCGGGCTCGGGTGCCGCTGCGTCGGCAAGGTCTGGATGGTCCTCGCGCCGCAGCCGCGCGAGCACGATTCCGGTGACCAGCGCGGCGACACCGGCCAGCCCGCTCGCCAGCGGGATGGTGGTATCGAGCAGGGCGAGCTCCGACCGGCCGCTGGAGTCGAGCTTCACGACGGCGCGCAGGCTCGACGGCGTCACCGCCAGGTCGCCGTCGTAGAGCAGCAGGCTGCGGGCGCCGGCGGCAAGGGTCAGCTTCTCGCTCTCGTTCACGTCGAGCAGGGCGCCCGTCGCCGGATCCACCCAGTAGATGATGTTCGCCTGGTAGTACTCGGGCAGCGTCACCGACGACTGGCCCTTGAGCCCGGCCAGCGACCCGGGCAGCGTCTGGGTACCGGACTGCGTGGTCGTCACGTGCTCCGCGAAGCGGTAGGCGGGGACGCCGCCGATCGTGGCCGTCCCCTCGTACCGGAACGGCACGGGCTTGTTCAGGATGGTGTCGAAAACCTGGTAGGTCTTCTTCTGGGTGCCGATCGGCCACACGTACCCCACCAGCCCGGTCTGGCGGATCGCCGTGTTGCCGTTGACGCTTGCCCCGCAGCAGCTGACAAGCTGGCCGGTGCGCCGGTCAAAGGCGAAGCGGCGGGTCGTGTACTGGTACGTCGTCGCGTGGGTGGTGTCGTACACATAGGAGAACTCGTTCCACACCGCCGTCGACGACGTGCCCGCCTTGCGGTCCCCCTTGATCGTGTACGTGGCCCGCATGGCGACGCCTGGCTGCACGGTCAGCGTGCTCGGGCTGAAGTAGGAGACCCTGCCCGTCAGGGTCGCCGTCATGTACTCGTCCAGCGGGAACTTGACGATCTTGCCGCTGATGTAGGTGGGCAAGAGCAGCGCGGCCACGATGAGGAATGCCCCAAGACCGGCGAGCGTGAGCCCGATGACACGGCGCATCGATCCTCCTGAAACGGCTGGCCACCATCCCTGGGGCCGGCAACGGCGACGTTACCTTGGAGTAGTCTGCTGACACCTTCGCACTAAAATCACACGCGATCCAGACACATAACTGTAACAAGTTCTACTTCTTAACTGTAACAAGTTCTACTGACGTTGGTAGATCATAGGCCCGGGGATCTGACCGGCCAGGGCGGACGAGGGCGGCCCGCAGCCGACGGGTGGACCACGGCCCGATGGGCATCGGCATCGAGATCATGACCTACATCGCCGATCACTACCGCCCGCCGACGCGCCACGCCTTCGAGCGCATGGACGCAGACATAAGCTTGCGCGGATGGGATGCCGGAAGCCATCTTCGCGGCTCTCGGCTGCTGCGTTTCCGCCAGCGAATATGCCAATGTTCTTGAGCAAGTGCTTGCAGATACGGGGAGTGCACCCTAGTGACTAGCCGGCCGTACATCCTTCTGAGCTGCGCCGCGTCGATCGACGGCTACATCGATGACACCACCGGATCACGCCTGCTGCTGTCCAATGACGCCGACTTCGACCGCGTCGACGAGGTGCGCGCAGGCTGCGACGCGATCCTGGTCGGCGCCACCACGATCCGCAAGGACAACCCGCGCCTGCTGGTGCGGTCCCAGGCCCGCCAGGACGCCCGCACGGCACGCGGGACCACCCCGACACCAGTCAAGGTCACCATCACCGGGCACGGCGACCTCGACCCCGGCGCAAAGTTCTTCACCGCGGGCGACACAGGCAAGATTGTCTACGCTGCCTCACCCGCGCTTGACAAGGCCCGCGAACGGGTCGGCGCGGTCGCCAGCGTAGCGGACGGCGGCGACCCGGCCGACCTGCACCGCGTCCTGGGCGACCTGCACGCACGCGGCATCGGCAGGCTCATGGTCGAGGGCGGCGGCACGATGCACACCCAGTTCCTGGCGGCAGGACTGGCGGACGAGCTGCACCTGGTGATCGCCCCGTTCTTCGTCGGGGACGCACGAGCCCCGCGCTTCGTCCGCGACGGCACGTTCCCGTGGAACCCCGGCCACCGTGCCCGGCTGGCCGAGGTCACCCAGATCGAGGATGTCGTCCTGCTCCGGTACGCACTGTCCGACAGGTACGACGGGCAATGAGCGCGGCCTACCCGCGCTGATCGAAAGAGCAGCTGAGTACGCCCGCACAGTTCGCCCAGCCTGGCCGCGTGTACTACATGTAGTCCCGACGTTCAGTGGAGTTCCCGGCTTCTCCGAGCAGGTGAGCGAGCTGCTGGCCGGATTCGGTGGCGATGACTGATCCTCTTCCCGTTGTCATCGCCGGCACATCGGCCCTGATCGCGTTCTTCAACGAGACTGACAAGCACCACAAGGCGGTCCGGGAAGGCATCGCGCAATGTGGTCACCTCGTCGTCTCGCCGTGTGTCCTGACCGAACTCGACGACCTCATCGCCACCCGGCAGGGACCGCGTACCGCCAGCGCTGCCCTCGGCTACATCGTCGGCCGCGCGGCGGCCGGCCGGTGGGAAGTACCGGCGATCGGCCCATTCCTGCTGGCTGCGCGCGCGGTGCTTGACGACTATCCGGCCATTGGGCTGGCCGATGCGATGAACGTCGCGCTCGCGCGGGAGTTCCGCACCGATGTCATCGCGACATTCGATCACAGGCGCTTCCGGATGATCCGGCCGCTAACCCCGCACAGCGCCTTCCGGCTGCTTCCGGGCAATGCACCGTAAGGTGCCCCGGCTGGCTGCTCTCACGGGTCAGGGCGGATGAGTGCCGCCGCCAGCCGTCCGGCGATGACGAGGCAGATGATCTGGGGGGCCGTGTTCCCGAGTGTGGTCACGACCAGTCCGGAGTTCCCGGCAAGCAGCAGGTGCTCGCCCGCCGCGCCGCAGGCCGACGCGGCGAGCACCAGGCCGGCCAGCACTCGCGGACGGGCGAGCTCCGGCCAGAGCCGACGGGAACCCCGGTAGCTGGCCGAGGCCACGAACAGCCCGGTGGCGGCGGGCAGGATGGCCGCGCCCGGATACCCGCCCAGCCAGAACCCGATGCACAGCAGCAGCCCGCAGGCGACCGCTGCCCGGATCACGACCGCGGCGGATCCAGGACCCTGACGGACGCGCCGCGACCGGCCAGGCGCGGCGGTGTCCGAAGCTCCTCGCGGCGCCAGCCGTCCGGGCAAGGCCAGCCGAGCCGCCGATCCCGGCCGGCCGGGCGCTCCCGGCCACACCGCGACGAGCAGGACAAGGACGAGGGCGGCCAGCCCGCCGGCGATCGCGTCACGGTAGAGCGCGTCAGGCGGGTAGGTCAGCGTCACTACCCCGACGGTGCCAGCGGGCAGCACCCATGCCTGCTTCCACCCGTCCAGCCGGACCGCCTGCAGCCGCGTGGCGCTCGCGCCTGGCCTGGCGCTCGCGCTTGGCCTTCCGCTCGCGCTTGGGCTGCCGCCGATGACCGCCTGCCATCCCGCGTTGAAGTTCTCGTTCACCACCAGGTAGGACCGGGTGCGTGCGGTCACGCGAAGCACCCGCCTTGATGACGTCCACGACTCGACCTGGGCCGGGGCGCTGAGCGCGGGCGCGCCCGCGCTCAGCGCCCCGGCGCCAATACTGTCGAGCACGACGTCCTGGACATCGAACGCGTCCCCGGCCGGCTCGACCACGCGGTTGGCACCCGCGGCGGTCGTGACCCTGGCGCAGGCGGTGAACCGCAGAGGCCGCCCGGTGAGCAGGGCGGCGAAGGTGCCCGACACCCGTGTCGGCACGGCCGTCCCATTGAGCGTGACAACGGGCCCGAGGCCGCAGGCCAGCCCGAACGGCACCGACGGCGTGCCAAGCGACGGCACTCCGGGGATCACCACGTCAGAGATCTGCAGCGGCACCGCCAGCGGGGTAAACCTGAACGTGAGCGCGCTCGCCCGCATCGGCGCGAAGCTCAGGGTTCCCGTGGGGCCGACCGTGCCGCCGCGGACCTGGCCATTGGACGAGGCGACCAGGACCTGCAGCAGGCCCGACGCGCCGGGCGGGCGCTTGATCGTCACGCGGCTGACCGTCATGGTGTACCCCCACCGGATCGTGAGCCTCGGGTGCGCGTCGACGGGACTGGCGATCCAGGTGGTCGCCGGGTCACCATCGAACGCGGACCTGGCCTGGTCCTGCGGGTCAGGGGTATACGCCGACGACGCCGTCACGCGGGCCCGGCCGCCGAGCCGCGCGTACCTCTGGACCAGCGAGGGGCTGGTCAGCACCGCCGACCCGGTCAGCAGGGCGCGGCCCGCGGCCGGCTCGGTGAACGACTGGTCGAAGCCGTACTGCTCCTCGGCCGGCGTGACAAGCAGCGGGGAGCACACCCACCGCAGCGAGGTGAGCATGCACCCCGACGGCCGCGGCTGAGCCTTGGCAAGCACCACAGCGGTCGGGTCACCACCGCCGCGTGCTGGCCCGGGGCGGGCCGGCACGGCAGGCGCGGCGATCGTCCGGCTGGCCTGGACCCCGGGCACCGAGATCTCCGAGATGCCCGCCTGGGCGTCGAGGGCGGGATCTGGCCGCGAGGCGAGGCGGGTGATCGTGATCCGCAGCCAGCCGGACGCGCCCGCGGGCACCCGCAGCGGCTGGGAACTCCCGGTGACCCGCACCCGGTCGGTGACCTGGCCCGCGCTGGTCGCCACCGTAACCTCGGTAACCGCCGGCCCGAGCACGGCATCGTCGGCGAAGGCCACGTGGATCAGCCCGGGATCGACCGGGGAATCGAAGTCGAGCTGGATCCACTGGCCGGCCGGCCCGGTCAGGCTGCCCGATTCCCACCTGGTCCGCAGGTCCCCGTCGACCGCGGCGTACGGCAGCAGGCCGCTCGCCCACCGGGCGGGATTGGCGCCGATGTCGGAGGCGGACGACGAGGCGGTCACGTTCCTGATGCCGTGGTACCGCGCCACGCTCAGGTCCGGAGTCCAGCCCGGTTCCGTGTAGTCACCGGTCGCCTCGAGCGTCTGGGCTGGCTGGGTGGCGGTCAGCGTCGGCGAGTAGGTCGTCCGCAGTTCACCGAGGTTGCGCACCCGGCGCCGCAGCGAGTCCGTCACCGCCGAGGTGGCGGCGGGCAAGGCGGGCGAATCGGCGTTGAGTAGCACGGGCCTGCTGTTGAGCAGTCCCTCGTCGGCGAGCGTGAGCAGGGCCTCCGGGCCACCGTAGGCCCGCAGCGTGCCAGCGGCGGGCTGCACGGTCGCCACCGGTGTGGCCCCCGCCACCTGGTAGATCTCCACCGGGGGGTAGGGCGTGTCGAAGTTGGTCGCCGCGTCGTCCGGCGAGACGCTGCCTACCGGATAGCCGAACTCGGCCACCCTGGAGAGTCCGGGCGAGGTGTCGAGCGCCTGGTTGACCAGGGCCGGCCAGGTTCCGTTCAGGACGGAACGGTCCAGGTCGCTGCGGACCACCACGTACTTCACGCCCATCCTGGCGAGCACCTGGGTCAGGCCGGCGGATCCGTCGCCCGCGGCCATCCGCTGATCGATCGCGTCGAGCAGCCGCTCATTGCCCGGCGACCCGATGGTGGACAGGTTCCGCTCCGCCCAGTCGACGGTGGCCAGCGGCTGCAGTACGTCGTCGAGGGGGCTGCCCCACAGGTACTGGCCGAACGCGGCGCCGGGGACGACGAGCACGGCCTGGTGGCCCGCGTGCCGGTTCAGCCAGCTCGCCGCGCTCACCCAGTAGGACGGGATCTGGCGGAAGGAGCCGGAGCCGGCCAGCCCCCTGACGTAGGCGGGCAGCGCCAGGCCGCCGATGGCGAGCGCGGCGACCGCGATCACCCCGCGGTGCTTGCTGGGCTGCTGGCGCAGCATGGGCTTACCGGGCTGCTGACGCGGCATGGGCTTACTGGCCTGCTGACGGAGCACGGGCTCGCTGGGCCGCTGGCGCGGCATGGGCAGCCGGGGCCGCGTCAGCGAGGGCAGCCGCACCGTCGCCAGCAGGTGAGCGAGCCCGAGCACGACCGGCAGGCGGATCATCGGATCGAACTTGCGCACGTTGCGGAACGCGGCTGCCGGGCCGTTGATCAGGTGATCGACCGGCCCCGCGAGGGGGTTTCCCAGGCTGCCCACGTACCCGGCCGAGATGATGACCATGCCCGCGAGCAGGACGCAGAGCAGGAAGCGCCTTCCTGGGAGCGGCTGCGAGGAAGGGCCCCGGTGAATCAGCCCGGCCAGGCCGAGGCCGGCGATCAGCCCGGTCAGCAGCGTCGGCAGCACCCCGGTGGCGATCCGGTACCCCAGCTGCCACCAGGGCCGCCCGTTCACCACCAGGTAGGCGACCCAGTCCTCGGTGCCCCGCAGGGTGTTGGAGAGGCTGGTCGCCGACGTCGTGATGGCCGCGCTCTCGGTGTACGGGACGATCGAGACGCCGTACCGGGAGAGTAGCAGCGGGACCGACCACCACCCGGTGGCGAGCACGACGGCAGGGCCCCACCAGGCGAGGATGCGCAACCGCGGCACCGGCCGGGCCTGGATGAGGACATAGCCGACCGCGGGAACCAGGACCGCGATGGTCGCGGCGGCGTTGACGCCGCCGCACAGGGCGACCGCGATGGCCGACCTGGCGGCGGCGCGTCCTCGCCTGCCGCCGCGGGCCGCGTCGACAAGCGGGACCAGGATCCAGGGCAGCATCGCCGCGGGAAGGAACTCCGAGGACAGTTCGCCGACCAGGGTGAGCCCGGCGGGTGACATGGCATAGGCGAGGCCCGCGGCGATCCGCGTCCACGGCGTGCCGATCCCGAGCCGACCCGCGAGCACCACGATGCCGAGGAAGGCCGTGATCAGGACCGCGGCTATCCAGAGCCGCTGGATCACCCACGGCTCCAGCCCGGTCAGCCTGCCGAGGGCGAAAAACGGCCCCATCGGGAAGAGGTAGCCGACCGCCTGATCCTGCAGCTGGCCGAACTGCCGCGGATCCCACAGGTTCAGCGCCCGGGCGAGGAAGCGCGCCGGGTCGACCGCGAGGTCGAGCTTGGTGTCGGCGATCACGTTGCCGGGGGCGGTCAGGAACGGGAGCGCCGCGAGCAGCAGGCAGGACGCGAGCAGCCGGATGGTCCGCCGGATCCGCTCGTCCGCGCCAGGCTCGCGGGACGCCGTCACGGCGCTTCCGTTCGGTATAAATGGACTAAGCAGCCGCCTGCCGCGGAGCGTATGCAGCCTGCCAGGTGCGGTCACGCCGTCCTGATCCCGGCCGGGAGCGCCTGCGCCCCGCCCGGGAGCGCCTGCGGGCAGGCATGGGGCACGGCACCCGGCAGCGGTGCCCGTCTCGCCGCGGCGCGGTCGGCCCGCGACCGCATCCAGATCGAGGCGACGTCACGGAAAGCGGCGGCTGAGTGACGCGGCACGCAGAACGTGGAGCCTGGCACGTCCCGCCAGCGCACCGGGATCTCGGTCAGCGTCGCGCCGAGCCGCTGGCAGCTGGCGATCAGCTCGACATCGAAGGCAAAGCCAGCCGTCCGCAGCGACAGGGCCGCGGCCCGGACCAGCGGGCCGGAGAAGAACTTGAACCCGCACTGGGTATCGGTGGCGTCGGGTACGACCCGCCGGGCCAGGGTGCGGAACGCGGCGGCACCGACCTTGCGGGTCCCGCTGTGCCTGTCCTCTGCGACCGAGGCGTCCAGCGCGCGCGACCCGACGACCAGCCGATTCCCGGCGGCGAGCAGCCGGACCGCGACGTCGAGGGCGGACAGGTCGGTGGCCATGTCGGCATCGCAGAACCCCACGAAAGGGGCCTGGGTGGCCAGCAGGCCCGCCCGTACCGCGACCCCCTTGCCCGCGCGCTGGCAGCGCAGCAGCCGGACCGGCACCGGGCCCGCGGGCCAGTCCCGCACGACGTCGCCCGTCGGGTCGGTGCTCGCACTGTCCACGACCAGGATCGCCGTGCGCAGCGGGAGCGTCGCCGCCTTCCCGCACAGCGCGGCCAGCCCGCCGGGCAGCCTGCGGGCCTCGTTGCGGGCCGGAACGATGATCTCGATAGACACCGGAGGGATGCTCCGCTGGCCCTCCGGCGCCGTGTTCGCCACCGCCCGGGGCCGGGTCAGCGTGTGCCGTAAACGAACAACTGGGCGTTGCTCGGCGTGCCGTTGGCCACGCCGGTCAGCGCGTTACCCACCAGGGCGGCGGACCCGATGGCGAGCACGGCCCCCACGGCGATGGCGACGAGCAAGCGGACCACGGCGCTCCTCCTTCGGAACGAGAACAGATTTCGATGGCTGGACAGTAACCGCCGTCCTAGGCAACCGACTAGTAATGTGATTGAAATGTAACAGGTTCTACTTATTGCTGGGCGGTTCACGCCGTCTGATCGGCGATGTCGTTCGCGGCCACGTAACCGAACGTCATGGCCGGGCCGATCGTCGAGCCCGCTCCGGCGTAGCTGTGCCCCATGACCGCGGCGCTCGCGTTGCCTGCCGCGTAAAGCCCGGGGATGACCGTGCCGTCGGCCCTGAGCACCCGGGCGCGGGCGTCGGTGACCATGCCGCCCTTGGTGCCGAGATCGCCTGGCACGATCTTGAACGCGTAGAAGGGCGGCAGCCACAGGGGGGCAAGGCAGGAGCTGGGCACCACCGCCGGGTCGGTGTAGTAGTGGTCGTAGAAGCTGACCCCGCGGTTGAAGTCGGCGTCCGTGCCGGTCAGCGCGAAGCCGTTGAAGCGGGTGACGGTGGCTTGCAGGCTGGCGGGGGAAACGCCAATCGCCGTGGCCAGGCCCGCGATGGTCGAGGACTTGAAGACGGCCCCGGCGCTGTACCAGGAGGCAGGGAAGGGCAGGGTGGGCTCGACGTCCTGGAAGAGGTAGCGGTCGCGGTAGTTCTGGTCGACGATCAGCCAGGCGGGGATGTCGGGCGCGGTCGGGTTGAGCTTGTACATGGCGTGGACGACGTCGCTGTAGGGGGCGGCCTCGTTGGTGAACCGCTGGCCGGCGGCGTTGATCATCAGGCCGCCTGGCTCGGTCCGCTCGGCTAGGCAGAAGTAGGGCGCGTCGGGCAGCGGGATGGCGGGGCCCCACCAGGCGTCGTCCATCAGCGCCAGTGCGGCTCCGGCCTGGATGCCCGCCAGGATGCCGTCGCCGGTGTTGGACGCGGCGCCGACGGTCCAGCTCGTGCCGATGGGCTGCTGCTGGTACTGGGCGCGCATGGCGGCGTTGTGCTCGAAGCCGCCCGCGCCCACGATGACGCCTCCCGTCGCGTTGACCAGGGCCGGAGATCCGTTCTTGGAGATCACGACTCCGGTGACGCCGCCGCTGACGACGTTCAGGCTGACGAGCGGGGTGGCGAGCCACACCGGCACGTTCGCGGCGAGCAGCCCGGCCCGCAGCCCGGCGGCCGTTGCCTGGCCCATGGTGAGGGGTGCCTGGCCGAGGAGCGCGGCCTCGGCACCGCGGGCGAGGCATTCGGCGGCGACTGCCGCGCCCTTGACGTTGACCGTCGCGAGCTCGAGCCACTTGTAGTCGGCGCTGTAGACCACGAGGCCGGCCGGGACGGGTATGTAGGGCGGATTCAGGTTGGCTAGCTCCGCGCCGAGGATGTGGCCGTCCAGCATGGATGGCTCTATGGACCGGCCGTTCGGCATGCCGCCGGGAAGAGCGGGATAGTAGTCGCTGTAGCCCTCCATCCACTGGAACTCCAGCGGGCTATTGCCGATGACGAAGGAGATCATGGCCGGCCCGTTGTCGAGGAATGCCTGCTGCCGGGCGGCGGGCACGACGCCGCCGACGACGGCGGCGAGGTACTCGGCGGCTTTGGCGGGGGTGTCGGGGACCCCTGCGGCGAGGATGACCTGGTTGTTGGGTATCCAGATGCCCGACCCTGACCTCGCGAGGGAACCGCCGAACGTGGCCGCCTTCTCGACCACCAGGACGGAAAGTCCTCGCCTGGCCGCTGTCAGCGCGGCGGTCATCCCTGCCGCGCCGGCCCCGACGACCACGACGTCGTAGGTTCCCGCGACCGGTGTGGCCGCGGCAGCGGCGGCCGCGTCGGCCCTGGCCTGGCTCAGCAGGCCGGAGCCGAGGGCGAGTCCGGCACCGACGGTGGCAGCGGTAGCGGTGGCGGCGCGCAGCACCTGGCGGCGGGACACCTGCCCCTCGGGATCACGGGCGGGACTCCCGGGATCACGGGCGGGACCCTCGGGATCACGGGCGGGACCCTCGGGATCACGGGCGGGACTCCCGGGATCACGGGCGGGAAGGGCGTTCTCTGGCATGCTCAGCACTCCAGCGTGTGAGGTGGAAGGGGACAGGGGCGGTCATCGCTTCACTCGGGCGATGACGCTGTCGGCGAATCCGCGCAGCTTGGCGATCTTCTCGGCCAGCGGCTCGGTGTCAGGCCCGGTCTCGTACGGCCAGCGGAAGCCGACGATCACGTCGGTCACCCCCTGCTCCTCCAGCCGGCGCACGCCATCCACGCTGTAGGCGTCCATGGAGATCACGTGCACCTCGAACGAGCGGCCGGCGGTGCCTTCCTGACGACGGAACTCGCCGAGCCTGGCGAGCAGGCCGGGTAGCTGCCCGGGGTCTCCCCCACCGTGCAGCCAGCCGTCCCCCACCCTGGCGGCACGGCGGAGGGCGGCACCGGAGTGACCGCCGACGAGGATCGGGAGCGGCTCGCTCGGCACGGGAGCGATCTTGACGGGCGGCAGGTCGAAGATCTCCCCGTGGTATTCGAAGTACCCCCCGGCCGACAGCCCGCGGATGACGGCGATCTCCTCGTCCATGCGCCGCCCGCGGCGCTCCCAGGGCACGCCGAGCACCTCGTAGTCTTCGCGCCACGGGCTGGTCCCGACGCCGAGGACGAGCCGGTTGCCGGTGAGAACGGCGGTCGACGTCGCCTGCTTGGTCACGAGCACCGGATTCCGCACCGGCAGCTTCAGCACGAACGTGACGAATCTGATACGGCTGGTAACCGCACCCAGGGCAGGGATGAGCGAGAAGGGCTCGAGAAAGGGCTTGTCCTCGAGGAACTCGCGGGTGCCGTCGGGACTGAACGGGTACCTGCTGACGGCGCGCTCCGGGTAGCAGATGCTGTCCGGCACCACCACCGAGTCGTACCCGGCCTCCTCCGCGGCGCGGGCCAGGGGGCCGTAGAACGACGGGTCGATCATCGACTCGGCATAGGAGAATCGCACGGGACCTCCGGTTGGCAGTGCGGAAAAAGTAGAACAAGTTCTTGTCTAAAGTCAATCAGGCGGCAAAGCTTGTGACATGGACCTTGTCGCACTCGAAGAGATCCGCCGGGTGAAGTACCGCTACCTACGCTGCGTCGACCTGAAGCGGTGGGATGAGCTGGCGGACACGCTCACCCCTGACGCCACCGCGGACTACGGCACGCATGTCTACAGTCAGCCGCTCACGATCGCCGGCCGGGACGAGATCGTCGCGTTCATGCGCGCCAAGCTCGGACCGGACATCATCACCGTGCACTTCGCGAGCCAGCCGGAGATCGACATCGACGGCGACGGCAGGACGGCCAGCGGCACGTGGTGCTTCGAGGACACCGTGATCGCGACCGGGCACCGCATCGTGATCAAGGGCTCGGCGTTCTACGAGGACCGCTACGCGCGCGGCGAGGACGGCAGGTGGCGGATCGCGCACACCGGCTACGTGCGCACCTACGAGGCGATGCTGTCGCTCGAGGACCTGCCGAGCTTCCGGTTCACGGCGAATCGCTGGGCGCCGCAGCCGACCGCGTGACCCCCGTCGTTGACGTATTTCTAGAACTCGTTCTACCATGATCGAGTCAATCTTCAGCTGCCTGGCACACATCTGCGCCGGGCGATCGAGGGGTCGAGGGGTTGCCGGTGCTCACCCAGCCGTTCGCGGACGCGGTGGTCGAAGCCGAGAAGATCATCACTGGTGCGCCCCACATCCAGGCCGACCAGGACCTCGCCGAGGGATACGACTACCTGGCGGGCAACATCCAGGCGTCGCTGCGGCTGGCGTGGGCGTACCAGCGGGACTTCCCGTACTTCGTCCAGTCGACAGGTCCGTATACGAAGATGGGGCTGGACAACCCGGACACCCTGTACTTCCACTCGTACCTGCGCGATGACGCGGAGTACGTCGTCACCGGCCAGCGCGGCAGCACCGTGGACCTGAGCTTTCAGGTGCTGAACGGCGACTATTCCCCGGTCGAGGTGCCAGACAGCCTGACGGCGTTCGACGACCGGGCGATCGAGATAGCCGCGGACGGCACGTTCGAGCTGCGCTTCGGGCCGCCCAGGGACAGCACGGCCAGGGACAGCGCAGCCAGGGACAGCACGGCCAGGGACAGCGCGGTCAGGGACGGGCCGGAGCGCAATTACTTCACGCTCGGCCCCGGGTCGGCCATGCTCCTGGTACGCGAGGTGTACAGCGACTGGAGCAGCGAGCGCCGTGGCACCATCAGCATCCACCGCGCCGACCGGGCAGGCCGCGCGCCGTCGCCGCCGGACGCCTCGGCTCTTGCCAGGCGCTACGGCGTGGCAGGCAAGATCCTGCTGTCCCGGCTCAGGACGTTCCTCGCCTTCCCCGAGTGGTTCTACCTGCGGCTGCCGGTCAACACGATGACGCCGCCGCGCCCGACGCCCGGCGGCCTGGCCACGCAGTTCTCGTCGGTCGGCCATTACGATCTCGACGACGGCCAGGCAATGATCGTGACCGTTCCCGCCGCGGCCAAGGACACCGCGCCGTATCAGGGAATCCAGCTCGGCAGCATGTGGTACATCTCGCTTGACTACATCAACCATCAGACCAGCCTCACCGCCGATCAGGCCCGCACCGACCCGGACGCCCGGCTGCGCTTCGTGATCAGCGAGCATGATCCCGGCGTCGCCAACTGGCTGGAGCGAACCGGGCACCGGCGCGGCTACGTGCAGATCCGCTGGCAGCGGCTTACCCGGGACCTCGAGCCTGCCGACGGGCCGGCCGTCGAGGTGGTACCAGCCGACGAGGTCGCGGGCCGCCTGCCGTACTACGAGCAGGCGCGGGTGACACAGAAGGAGTACGCGGAGCGGATCGCCGCCCGCCAGGCCGCCATCGCCGCAAGGATGCTGAGCTGTTGACATCCTCTCCGGCGTGAATGCCGGGGATTCCAGCTACTCACATCCTGGCCAGGAGGTAAGCAGTTGAGGTTCGCGGTTCACCGGCCCGGTAGTCCGGAGGCCTTCCCGCGCAGTCACCGCATGCCCTGCGGCGATGTTGGTGGCCGCGTTCACGTCGGCGTTGCAGGCATGTCCGCAGGCCACGCAGGCGAAGAGAGCTTGGCTCTCGCGGCTCTTCGCTGCGATGTGCCCGCACGCCGAGCATCGCCGACTAGTGTACGCAGGAGGGACTTTCTTGACCCGGCCGGGGGCCTTCTGCTCCAGGCGTCTGACCAGCAGACCCCACCCGGAACCCAGGATGCCCCGGTTGAGGCCGGCCTTAGCGCTCACGCCCGTGCCTGGCTCGGATATGGTGCCGTGCGCCGACCGGGTCATGCCGCGGATGTTCAGGTCCTCGACACAGATCACGTCGAACCGTCGGGCGAGGTCAGTGGAGACCTTCTCGCACCAGTCCTTGCGCGCATCGGCTTCGCGGGCCTTCAATACCGCGATGGCCAGTCTCACCCGCTCGCGCCGGTTCGAGCCGCGTTTCGCGCTGGCAAGCCTGCGCTGGAGCAGGTGCAAGCGGCACTTCCGACGCGGACTCAGCTGCGGCACGCTCAGCAGTTCCCCGGTGGACAGGGCAGCCGAGACGGCAATGCCCCGATCGATGCCCACCACCGCGCCGGTTCCCGGTCCGGGAACCGCCGCGGGGATGACAGCGAACGCGATGTGCCAGCGGCCCGCCCGGTCGGTAGTGATTCGGTAGGACTTCACTCCCTCGGGAACGTTCCGGGACCAGCGGAACCGCACCCAGCCGACCTTTGGCACCCAGACCGCACCGGTCTTACGGCTCAGCCTGCGGATGTGCCCCGCCCTGACCGAGACGACGCGAAAACCCTCGTCCCGCCCGGCCTTCCGCCACGACGGCCTGCGGTGGGTCCCGGCGAAGAAGTTACGCATGGCCTGAGCGAAATCCCGCAGCGCCTGCTGCTGCACCATCTGGCTCCCGGCCCGCAGCCACCCGAACTCCGCGCGCGCCGCAGTCAGCTGACGGCACTGCTCCAGATACCCCGGCGCGCCCGCCCGGCCCGGACGCCACCAGGCGTACTGCTCACACGCCATGTTCCATACGAACCGGGCATGCACGCATTGCTCTCGCAGCACCGCTCCCTGAGCGGATGTGGGTTGGAGCCGGTATCTGGCCACACGTCGAACATAACATCGACTACCGACATTTCCGGGGAGGTGAAGCGGCGTTGCCTCACCCGCCCCAAGGCGGGCGTTTCCACGCCGCGATTTAGATGCTGCTGCAGGACAAGGTGATTGTGATTGCCGGCCTGGGCCCGGGGCTTGGCCGTTCCATCGCGCTGCGCAGCGCGATGGCCGGCGCGGACGTCGTGCTCGCCGCCCGCACGGCGTCCCGCCTGGACGATGTGGCCAAGGAGGTCACCGCGCTCGGGCGCCGGGGCCTGGCCATCCCGGCCGATCTCACCGACAGCCAGGCGGCCGAGCACCTGGCCGAGGCCGCGCACGATGCTTTCGGCCGGGTCGACGCGCTGGTGTACAACGCCCTGGCGATGCCGCCCATCACCGATCTCACCGATGTCAGCCTGGACGCGATCCGCGCCAGCTTCGACGCGAACGTCGTTGCCGCGCTGCGGCTGACCCGGCTGTTCATCCCCGCGCTCGCCGCGAGCAAGGGATCGGTGGTGATGATCAATTCCATGGTGGTGCGTTACTCGCAGCGCACGATGGGACCGTACAAGCTGGCCAAGGCGGCCCTGCTCGCGCTCGCCCAGAGCCTGGCCACCGAGCTCGGCCCGCAGGGAATCAGGGTCAACTCGGTGGCGCCCGGCCACATCTGGGCCGACTCCCTCAAGTGGTATTTCGGCTACCTGGCCAAGAAACGCGGCGTGGACGCGCAGCAGATCTATGACGAGACCGCGGCAGCCATCGACCTGGGCAGGCTGCCGGAACCCGACGAGATCGCCGACGCGGTGGTGTTCCTGGCATCCGGCATGGCCCGCGCGATCACCGGCCAGTGCCTGGACGTCAACTGCGGCGAGTACCACCACTGAGCGCGGATGCCGGGAATCCGCCTCCCGAGGCAAGCGAAGCGCCCGCGAGGGAGGCCATGAGAGAGCGCGGCGAGCGGGACAGCGTCGGCACCGTGGCGGACCTGCACGCGTCAGCGACCAGGATCACCGGCCTTGAAGACTTCGGTGCCGATGACTACACCGACGGCCTGGCGGTCCTGCTGGAGTCCTACGCCAGGGACGCGGGCCTGACCCCGCTCGGCAGGAAGCTGAAGCGGGTCTTCCTGCGCGGCGCGCTGGTGGCAAGGCTGCTCAGCGAGGCAGCGTGGCAGGCGCACCCCGGGTACGCCAGCGTCGGCATCCGGCGGCCGGTCTTCGTCACCGGGCTGCCTCGTACCGGCACCACCGCCCTGCACCGGCTGCTCACGGCCGACCCGGCGAACCAGGGCCTCGAGATGTGGCTCACGGAGGCACCGCAGCCCCGCCCGCCCAGGGAAACCTGGGCCGGCAACCCGGTTTTCACCCGCGTTCAGGCAGGCTACGAGCGGCACCACATCTCCCACCCCGAGTTCATGGGCGTGCATTACATGGCGGCCGACCAGGTGGAGGAATGCTGGCAGCTGCTGCGGCAGTCGATGCGGTCCATCTCATTCGAATGCCTGGCGCACCTGCCGGCCTACTCCTCCTGGCTGCGCGGGCAGGACTGGACAGGCGCCTACCGCAGGCACCGGCGGAACCTGCAGCTGATCGGCCTGCCCGACCGTGACCGCCGCTGGGTGCTCAAGAATCCCAGCCACCTGTTCGCGCTTGACGCGCTGCTCCGGGCCTACCCCGACGCACTGGTGATCCAGACGCACCGCGCGCCGGGGACCGCGATCGCATCCGTGTGCAGCCTCGCCGCGCAGGCGTCCGCTGGCTGGTCGACGACGTTCGGTGGCGACGTGATCGGCCGTGACCAGCTGGAGCTGTGGGCCCGCGGCCTCGAGCGCTTCACGGCCGTGCGCGCCCGGCATGACCCGGCGCAGTTCTACGACGTCGGCTACGACGATTTCGTCGCCGACCCGGCCGGCACCGTCGAATCGGCCTACGCCTACTTCGGGCTGCCGCTCAGCGGCGCCGCCGCGGACGCCATGCGGGCCCTGCACGCACGCAGCGCCGCGGGCCCGGCCACGCCCGCGCCCGCGCACCGGTACGCCCTCGCCGACTTCGGCCTGACCGCCGGGGAAGTCGACGAGCGCTTCACCGGCTACCCGCACGCCCCCACCTGACCGTCCGACCAGAAAAACCAGGCAAAAGATAAAGCCCCTGATTCCGAACGGGAGCGCGGTGACACCCCTGCGACCGTCACCACTCTCCTCAGAGTGCGCCGGCCAGCGCCGGACCTGGAAGGTTATTCAAAAGCCCTTCATGCCGTGATCTTGCCAGGCCGCGCGGCGGGCCCGGCCCGGGCGCCGCACCGCCGCAACTACAGCAGTGGTCCATTCACACACACCAGACTGTGTGAATGGACCACTGCTGTAGTTCGCTGCTGACCGTGGCGAGGATCGCCAGGCTGCTGATCTTCATCAGAAACTACTTTGAATGACCCCTCCTGGATGGAGCCCTCGCGAGCTTGTGGTGCGCGAGAGACACAGAGCGTTATTCAGAACCACGCACCGGCGCAGGCACGGGCAGTGCTAGCCCCGGGGGACGACCCCCGGGATCCCCCGCAGGGCATAGCCCCGGGGGACGACCCCCGGGATCCCCCGCGAGGGAGCCGTAACCGCGAAGCCGTTCTGAATAAGGCTCCTGCTTGAACTCGCACGGCCATATCCCGACATACATTCACAATTCGACGTTAGTGGCGTAAAGGTTGATTGATCGGGCTTGATTATATAGAGCTGCTGCGCGCCGAGATATTCAAAGGTGAGTCGAAATCACGTGCGATCAAGAAAGCAGCGTGCTAATATATTCGATGGTGCCAGTCCCCGCCCTGCTGCTGGCCATCGCTGCCGCGCTTGCCGTCGGCGCGCTGGCCGGCCTCTATCCCGCGCTCAGGGCAGCCCGGCTCTCCCCCGCCGACGCCCTGCGAAGCGTCTGAGCGACGCTTCAGCCCGGCGGCTCGCTCTCCACGCGTGGGCGGAGAGAGCATTCCGGGAGGGGATTGGTTCCGGCCCGCGCCTTATCGTTGCTGCACCGGGCGATCAGCCGTTTGCCATGAAGGTAGGCCATGCCGAAACTAGATCCTTCACGCGCACTCGCGTCCCTGGTACCGGAGCCGGGCCCGAAGCGGGTGTACGTGCTGTCCATCCTGGTCAACACCTTCGGCTTCGGGCTGATCATGACGACCATGACGCTGTACGCCACCCGGGTGGTGCACCTGTCTACGGGACAGGTCGGCCTGGGCCTGACGATCGCGGGCCTGGTCGGCCTGCTGGCCGCCATCCCGATGGGCGACCTGGCCGACCGGCGCGGCCCCCGCGAGATGGTCCGGGCGGTCATGCTCCTGCAGTGCCTCACCATGACGGGCTATTTATTCGTTCGCGACTTCGCGGGATTCGTCGTCGTCGCCACGGTGGACATGCTGGCCATGAATGCGTCCCTGTCGGCCGACGGGGCGCTGCTGCGGAGGGTCGGCGGCGAGGATGCGACCGCCTTCCGCGCGACGACGCAGGCGATTACGAACCTGGGCATCTCGCTCGGCGCGGTCGGCTGCGGCGTCGCGGTGCAAATCGACACCCCGGGCGCATACCGCACGCTGATCATCGTCGACGCGGTGACCTTCCTGGCCGGCTGGACGGTCTTGCGGCGGCTGCCGCATTACGAGCCGCTGCCCAGGCCGGAGGCCGGGCCGCGCTGGGGTGCTCTGACCGACAAGGCGTTCGTCGCCTACACGGCGCTCGCCGGCGCCATGTACATCCAGTATTTCGTGATCATACTCGCGCTGCCGCTGTGGGTTGTCGGTCACACCCACGCGCCGCGATGGAGCATCTCGCTGTTCCTGCTGATCAACACCATTATGGTCGTCTTGTTCCAGGTCCGTGTCGGCCGGAACGTGCAGACCATCCGGCAGGGCGGGGCCGCGCTCCGCCGGGCCGGGGCGATCTTCCTACTCAGCTGCTCCGCGATCGGCCTGGCGGCGGGCCTTCCCGGCTGGGCGGCGCTGCTCCTGCTGGCCGGTGCCGTCGCCCTGCACTCCTATGGTGAACTGTGGCATGGCTCGGCGTCGTTCGCCCTCGACTTCGGCCTGGCCCCCGCGCATGCCCAGGGGCAGTATCAGGGCCTCGTCGGACTGGGCAACGGCGGCGGCCAGGCGGCGGCCCCTGTGCTGCTGATCGGGTTGTGCCTGACCTGGGGCCGCGCCGGCTGGATCGGGCTCGGGGCGTGCTTCGCCCTGCTCGGACTGGCAGCCCCGGCGCTGGCCCGGTGGGGCGAGCGCACCCGGCCTAGGTCGCCACAGCCGAGGTCGCCACAGCCTAGCGACGCGACCCGCGCCGCCCCAGTGGACTGACACCCGGAACGAGGCGAGCCAGCGGCTGGGCAACCGGGAAGATGCCGGCGGTGGTTAGCGGGGGGCGGCGATCCCATAAAACGACGGGGTCGGCGGCCGGGGGCCGGGTCACAGTGGTTGCGAACGGCCGGAGTGGCGATGCTGAGAGAATAGGAAGGACCAGCAGATGAAGAAAGTCAGCCTGCGAGTCGCAGCCCTTGCCGGGGCAGCCGCAATAAGCATCTTAGGCGTGCCCGCGGCGGCCAGTGCCTCCGCCCACCCGCAGGCCGCCGCCGGCGGCTTCGGACACCAGGGCGTGACCCCGATGAGCGGCATCCGGGGCTCGCATGCGACGGCGCGCACCTACGCCAGTCCGCTGACCAGCGGCGGGTGGTCAAGCCAGGCCAGCGAGCCGGTGCTCTACAACTACGGCCTCATCTACTACGGCTCCGTGATCAACCCGCCGTCGAACATCCCCCCGGGGGCCGTGATTACCAACATCTGCTGGACGTGGAACTACACGTACCCGCACCCGTCCTCCGGGATCTACATGTTCCTCTACGACAGTGCAGGCTACTACTTCTATAACACCAGCGGAAACGAGCTTGGATGCTCCACCGCGGACAATGGCCAGCCAGCTAACCAGAAATTCCAGTTCGGCTTCGGCTCACCCGGCGGCTCCGGCGGCTACTATCCCCCGATCCTCCCGCCTGCAATGCCGAGTGGCCCATCAACGATCAATGTCAGTTATTCGTACTGATACAGTGTGTCTCAGGAATCCGGGTCGCTAAGACTGCCACCCCGCTCCCGTTAGGTATAAAAATCTTTAATATGCCGAACGGGAGCGGGGTGGCGGCGACTACCAGGACCGGGCGCGCTAGGGACGCGGACCGTCCTCGCGAGAGGTCGCAGATGGCAGGACCGGACGGCCGCCTCAGCCACTTCTACCGCCGCCTGACGCAGCGGCGCGAACGCGCGCTCACGACGTTCCTCGCCGCGCCTCGCCGCACGAGCCGCGGGCGACCAGTGTCGGCTCGAAGACGAGCCTGACCGGCTCGCTGGGGCGCCCGACGACGAGCCCGGCCGCGTGCCGGCCCATCTGGTACGAGGGCTGGGCGATGACGGTCATCCCGAGCGCGGTGGCCCAGGGAAAGTCGTCCATGGTCAGGAACGCGATGTCGTCCGGGATGGCAATGCCGCGAGCGGTCAGCGCCGAGTGGACCGCGACGGTCAGGCGGCCGGCGGTGCAGACGATCGCGTCCAGTGGCTCATGGCGATCATGGGCACGGGCGAGTAGCGAGCCGACGGCATCGCTGACCTTCTTCCCGGTCTCCGCGACGGTCACCGCGTCCTCGGGCAAGGGCAGGCCGAGCCCGGCGAGCGCTCGCCGCAGCCCAGTCGTGCGCTCGATCTGAGAGGGCCGGCGCCCGGAGGTGACGACACCGATGGACGACCGCCCGCACCCGGCCAGATGCGCGGCCATCAGCCGGCCGGCCCCGGCGTTATCCAGGCTGACCGAGTGCATGCCGGGTGGCGGGTTCTGCACGGTGCGCGCGACGATCACGCACGGCGTGCCGCTCCCGGCCATCCGTCTGGTGCGGCTATCGGTCGTCTCGCCGGTCGTCACGATCAGCCCGCGCACCCTCTGCTCGTCCATCGCTCGCACCTGGGCGAGCTCGCGGCCCGTCTGGTGGAACGTGCTGGCGAGCGTGACGAGGCTGTCGCTGGCGGCTGCCACCTCGTCGATGCCGCGGATCAGGTCGAGGTAGAAGGGGCTGCTCAGGTCACGGGTGACCACTCCGATCGTGGTGGAGCGCCCGGCGAAGATGCTCCTGGTGAGCGCGTTGGGGGTGTACTCGAGACGAGTGATCGCTTCCCGCACCCTGGTGGCGGTCGCCTCGGCGACGGCGCCGCCGTTGAGAACCCGGGAGACCGTGGCCGTGGACACGCCGGCGTGCGCGGCGACGTCGCCGATAGTTGCTCGCTTCACCGTGGTTCCCCGGGTATCCCCTGCCGGTCAGAGCCGCTCGAACCGGAACGCCGCCAGCGCGTCGCCCTGGTCCTCGCCGAGTGCCTCGGCCGCGACCAGGTCACCGGCGCGCACGCTCAGGGTCGCGCCGCTGTGCGAGACGGCGAAGTGGAAGTTGGGCACCCCGGCCGCCCGGCCAAGTACCGGCAGGCCGTCGCCGGGGATGGGCCGTTCACTCACCCGGACGCTTTCCACGGTCGCGGCCCGGATCCCTGGGTAAAGCGCGCGGCCCGCCTCGAGCACGTTGTCGACCGCCGACTGCTCAATGCTTTCTGTGCGCGCCTCCGGCACGACGCCTTCTGTGCGCACCTCCGGCGCGACGCTGATCTCACCGGTACCGGACACGTGCGCCGCACCGTCGATCTCGGAGGTGTGCAGCAGCAGCCGCCCGGCGCCGTCCGGGCGCAGGTGGATGTGCGGGGCGTGGATGACACGGGACACCGAGACCGCGACCGGCGAGGTGTAGATGAGCACGCCGCGGGTGTTACGCATCGGCAGAACCAGCCCGGCGAGCCCGGCGATCCTGGCAGCCTGCGGCCCCGCGCAGTTCACGACCGCAGCCGCGGAGAGCTGCCGCCCCGAGGCGAGCCGGACAGCGCGCACCACGCCGGCGGTCACCTCCAGGCCGGTGACGGCATCGCCCGGCACCAGCTCGGCACCACCGGAGACCGCGCCCGACAGGAGATGGCCGATAAGGCGGGCCGGCTCGATCCAGCCCTCGCGCGGGAAGTAGGCGATCTCGTCCGCCGGCAGCCCTGCGGGGTCCATGTCCGGTTCGAGGCGCAGTGCCTCCGCCCGGCTGAGCCAGCGCGCCTCGTATCCGTAGTCGAGGACACCAGCGACCTTCTCGCGCAGCTCCGCGCGCCCGGCGTCGCCGACGGCCCACTCCAGGTTGCCGCCCTCGTGGTACCAGTCGCTATGGGGCACCTCGGCCGCCAGTTTCCGGTGCGCCTCCATGCCCGCGACACTGAGATCGTGGTAGGGCCGTGGCTGCTTACCGCAGGAGTTGATCCACGAGAACGTCGCACCGGAGGTGCCGCCCGCCGGCGCGCCGGCGTCCACGACGGTAACGCGGGCACCCCGCCGCGTCAGCGAGGCAGCCACCGCCGCGCCGTAGACGCCGGCACCGATGACAACTATGCGCTCAGCCATTATGCGCTCAGCCATGCTCCGCGACCTTCGGATATGTAACTAGTTTCAGTAACTAGTTACAACCTAAGCATCGCGCGCCCAGCCCAGTCAACTAGCCCCGAAGTCCGGACGGTACCGCAGCCGCTGTCGCGCCATCCCGCAGACACCGCTGCGCTCGTTGTCCGCTGCGGCCTGCCTCGCCTGATCGAGGTCGACCGGGGTCAGCAGGACGTTGGAAAGCAGGAAGCCGACGAGATCACGTGCGTGGCCCCGTTCCTTCCATATGAGGCCCTGAAGCAGCTTCTTGTAGTCAGACACCGCGCCTTCTCCGCTGAGGTCCAGGGCGATGACCACATCAATCATCGGCACTGTCTGCGGGGCAGCAAGGCCGAGGATGAATTCCTGGTAGTAGTAGGCCATCGCCATCCGGGCTGTGGTATTTCGCTCGAAATAACCGCGCACCCGGGACCCCGCATCCTGCCTGGGCGAGCTTCCCCGCCTGGACGGAGAGATCCTCGCGAGGACTTTTCCGTCCTGGGTGGGCGGCTGCCTGTCGCCACCCGGGGCAGCCTGCCCGGCGTACGGGCGCGCCGGGATGTCAAGCCGCAGCCGCAGCACCCAGGTGCCGACACTGACTAGCCACGGCCCCTCTTCGAGCACTACCGCCAGCGACTCGTAGTGCGCCGGGGCCACCGGCAAGACGTGGCGCGCCTTGCTCTGCACGGCCTCGGCGCTGACGGGAGTGCCGTCGGCGTACGGCGCCAGGTACACCCGGTAGCTCGTGTCGCGGCTGAACAGCTCCCACTGGTGATGCACGTAGCGAAGGCCGCCGCAGCGCGGGGCCCGGTGCAGCGTGAGATCCTCGTTATCACTGAGCATGCCCCGGTCCAGCCAGGTGACCTGATCGGGCGGGCAGCTCACCCACTCACCGCGCGCGGCTGACCAGAGGAAGAGCTGGCCCATACCACCCCGAGCCTACCGCCCCCGAGCCGCAACCTCAGCTGATCTCGACCCGGGACAGCAGCGCGTCCGGCCTCGTTCCCCAGCGAATCGAATCACCGTCGCTGAGTGGATGCTCACCCGCCGCGGGGGCGCCATTGATCGTGAGTCCGTTCATGCCCAGATTGGCGATCCACCACTGCCCGTCGGAGAACGTGAATCTAGCATGCTCCCGGGACACTGTAGGCACATCGGGCAGCTGAAGGTCAACGGCCCCCCGCCCCGCACGGGCACCCGACATCCGGGTTTCCGCAGTCGAGTCACCTGTGACGAGCCGCAGCAGCGGAATGGGATGACGGGCCCGTTCCATGACTGTCAGCATGCCTTTGCCGGAAGCCTGGCTCAGCACAGGCTCCGCGCAGGTGCTCCCATCGTGGCCAGCGAAACCCGGGTAGGGCAGCGCATCGCGGGACGGCTCGGGCCTGTCGCCCACTGGCTGCCCCTGCCGCAGGTGGTAGCGGCCCGCCGGAACCGACGGGCCGGCGATGACACGCACGTCGATCGGACCGGGCTGGGCGAACCTGGCAGCACGCGCGGCAACGTGCTCTTCGTAGACCTCGGCCGCGCTCGCACTGATCAGGCCGGGCTCCATCCGCTCGCACAGCGAGCGGAGGTCATCAGGGTTCAGCTGCACTTCGACGACGTTCGGCGCGAGCAGGGACCCGCTTGGCGTGACAACAAACACATCGGACAGATGCCGCAGGGCAAGCTGCAGCACATCCTGTCCGTCGCGCCATGGCCGGGCGGCCATCCGCCGTACCCACGGGTGATCCCTGGTGACGCCCAGGGCCCGCAGGCCAGCGACGCCGACGACGCCGAGTGCCGCGATGACCGCCAGCGCCACGACTGCCCCGACCGCAGAGCCCGTCACGGCCAGCAAGACCACCCAGCCCGCCGCGACGCCGCCTGCCACCGCCCACCGTTTCCGGCTCCGCCGCGGCAGCGGTGCACCGGCCGGCCGACGCACCGCTTCCCTGCGCTCAGTCATCGAATACCGTCCTTGACCCATCCGCTGCATGCGGCCGCCTGGCTCGTCAGTCGACGATGAGGCAAACCCGCGCGCCAGTCAACGGATCACAGGAAGCTTCCAGACACCTGGAATTTCGCTGGCATGATCAGGCGCAGGCCGTGAACATCTGCCGTTCCTCCCTGACGATGGGTAACGGGACACCCCGCGGGTCAGGTGCAGGCGGCGCCGTTGACGGTGAAGCTGGACGGCGCGGTGTCGTTGCTGGTCCAGGTGCCCTGGAAGCCGAACGAGGTGCTGCCGCCCGGGCTGATCGTGGCGTCATAGCTGGCGTTGGCGGCAGTGATGCTCTCGCCGCTCTGGGTGACGGTCGCGTTCCACGCGTTGGTGATCTTCTGGTCGCCAGGGAAGGTGAACGCCAGCGTCCACCCGCTGATCGTCGAGGTGCCAGTGTTGGCGATGGTGAGGTTGGCGACGAAGCCGCCGGCTCACTCGCTTGACTTGGTGTAGGTGACGTGGCACGTGTCGCCCGGGGCCGGGGTGGTCGGCGGCGGGCTCGTGGGCGGCGGCGTGGACCACGCGATAGGAAGAGCGCTAGCGATCCGACGTCGTCATCCATCTGGCGATCTGGGCTCGTGAGCTGAAGCCGAGCTTGTTCATGATGCTGCGGACGTGGCTCTCGACGGTGCGCTCGGAGATGAACAGGCGCCCGCCGATCTCCTTGTTGCTCAGACCGTCGGCCACCAGCCGCGCGACATCGGTTTCGCGCTGCCGGAGCACTCCGGCGCTCCCATGATCTGAAGCGGCGACGGCCGGAGGAGCGGCTTCACGGAGCGCGAGCCTCGCCGCGGCATCTCGGCTGAGTCGCTGTCCCGCCTTGAATTCCGTCGCGAACTTCGATGGGCCGAGCGCCGCCGTCACCGATGTCGTGGCCCGCGCCAGTGCGGGAGCCATTCCCGCATTGATGGTGGCCCCCGCTTCGGCGCGGAGGTTCTCCATCGCCCCGAAGAGCTGCGCGGCCAGCCGCGGCTCGCGTGACCCTGCCGCACAGCAACCTAGCGCACCGAGCAAGTGGCACTGTGCCACCCGGTCGTCGAGCTGGCGGGCGATCCGCAGGCCTTCGGCGAGCCGCTGCCCGGCCTCGCGAAGGTCCCCGGAAATCAGCGCGGCGAAGCCCTGGTTCAGCAGCATCATGCCGAGGCTGTACAAGTCGCCGGCCTCGCGACTGAGCCGGGCGCCCTGCGAGGCCGCGGATCTGACGGCGCCGAGATCGCCGTCGAGGAGGCCATTGAGCGCCCGGGCCTGGTACATCATGAGCGTGGTGCCCAGGTCGTTCAGACCGTTGGCGACGACCCGCGCCTCGTCGAGCAGCCGCCTCGAGGACGCGCGATCACCGGCCATGTTCGCGGCGATCGACGCCATGGCGAGCGATTGCGACAGCGCATCCAGCTGCCCCGCTGCCCGGGCCGCGGTCACCCCGCGTTCCAGCGCCGGCCTGGCAGCCGCTGGATCGTTCTGCAGCACGGCGAGGAAGCCGCGAACAAAGTACACCCAAGAGCGCTCGGCAGGCATGGCCTCTCGGGCGAGCAGCTCGTCGAGCCACCGCACGCCCTCAGCCGTCGCGCGAGTGATCCAGTACCAGATCAGGCAGGTGGCAAGATCGATGCCGCGCCGGGAGTCCTCGTGGTCCATGCAGCGCCGGAGGACGGCTCGGATGTTGTCGATCTCCAGCTCCGTCCATGCGAGCCACTGAAGCAGGCGATGTCGTCCCTCCGCCGCAAAGTGCATGCACCGCGACAGGTAGTAGTCGGCGCAGCGCAGTTCGACGGCGTCGTCCTCGCCCGCCTCGTGCAGCCTGAGCCGCGCGTATTCCCTCATCGTCTCGTGCTGCCGGTAGCAGGCGGCGCTGGCGGCGTCCTCCTTGATCACCAGCGACTTGTCGATCAGCGACGACAGCAGGTCCAGCGCGCGCGCCGCCGGCACGTCGCCGGAGCAGCACACCGACTCGACGTCTTCCAGCGTGAACCGGCCCGCGAACACGCACAGCCGCGTCAGCAGCGTCCGCTCGGCCGGGATCAGCAGGTCGTAGCTCCACTCGATCGTGGTGCGCAGCGTCTGGTGGCGCGGGAGCGCAGCGCGGCTGCCGCCCGTGAGCAGGCCGAACCGGTCGCTTAGGCGGTCGCGGATCTGCTCGGGTCCCAGCGCCCGCGTCCTGACGGCCGCCAGCTCGATCGCCAGGGGCAGCCCATCGAGCCGGCGGCACAGGCCGACGACCGCCGCCTGGTTGGAGGCGGTCAGCTCGAAGCGGCCCGATGCCGCCGCCGCCCGCTCGATGAAAAGCATGACCGCCTCGTTCTGGCGCAGCTGGGCGAGCGGCTCAGCGGCGTGCAGTGAAGGCAGTTCGAGCGGCGGAACGGGCAGCACGTGCTCACCAGCCACCGAGAGCGGCTCCCGGCTGGTCGCGATCACACGGACCCCCGGCGCCGCCCTGATCACCTCGCTGACGAGCTGAGCGGCCGCTTCAAGCAGGTGCTCGCAGTTGTCAAGGACCAGCAGCAGCTCCTTGTCCCTGAGGTACGAACGAAGCAGGGCCAGCGGCTCGGTCGCGGCCTGGTCGCGGAGGTCGAGGGCGGCCATCACGGCATTGCTGGCGAGCGCCGGATCCTGGAGATCAGCGAGCTCGGCCATCCAGGCGCCGCCCGGGAAGCCGCGTCCGAGGCTGGTCGCGATGCGGATCGCAAGGCGGGTCTTACCCACGCCGCCCGGCCCGGTCAGGCTGATCAGACGCGCAGCCGCCAGCTTCTTCCTGGCTTCGGCCAGCTCGTGGCGGCGGCCGACGAAGCTGGTCGCCTCGGCGGGGATGCTGCCCTGTCGGTGAGTGGGCCTGGGCACGAATCGAACGTACTACGACCTCGGTGCCGCCCGCTCAGTGCCGGTTCAGGGATTTTACTGATGGCAGCGCGCCGCGTGCTCCCTAGGCTCCGGAGCATGATCGCAAGGCATCCGACCCAGCGAGTCGAAGTCAGTTTTGCCGGCACGCCCCCTGTGCGGCAGATCGAGCGGGCGTCCGGCGTCAGCGAGGTCGACGTCGACGGTCCGATCGTGCGCTGCCTGGTCACCGGCACCTTCCAGCCATTTCTCGAGGCGCTGCGCGGTCACGAGGTCATCACCCTGCAGTCGACGCCGGCGGCATCTAAACGAGTCAAGGAAGGTCACTGATGGATTCCATCGCGGGTGCCTCGCCGCGCCAGCTGGCAAGAACAGCCGGCGCGCTGTACCTGATCAACATCGTCTTCGGCGCCTTCGCCATCGGCCTGGTTCCCGCCATGCTGATCGTGCCCGATCTGGCCGTCACGGCCCACAACATCCAGACCCACGAGCTGCTGTACCGGATCAGCCTGGCGGCGCACGTCGTCGTCACCATGACCAATGTCCCGATGGCGGTCATCTTCTATGACCTGTTCAAAGTGGTGAACCGAAGGCTTGCGCTGCTGGACGTGTTCTTCACCCTGGTCGCGACCTCCGTGGAGGTCGCCAGCCTCCCCAGCCAGTTCACCCCGCTGGTCCTTCTGGGCAGCAGTCACTATACGAGCGCTCTTCCGCCAGCACAGCTGCACGCGCTGGCGTACCTGCCCGGCGACCTGTCGGGGATCGACTACAGCATCTACACAGTGTTCTACGGTTTTGACATCCTCTGCGGCGCATACCTGGTGTTCAGGTCGACGTTCTTGCCCAGAGCCATCGGCGTCCTGCTGGCGATCGACACCCTGGCCTACCTGGTCGACGGCTTCACGGACTTTCTCGCACCAGGGGTCGCTGCCCATCTGGTTCCCTGGATCGGGCTGCCCACGATTATTGGTGAAGGATCGCTCTGTCTGTGGCTCCTCGTGGCCGGCGTGAACGTCGAGCGATGGAACGAGCGGGCGAGCACGGCAATCCGGATGCGCTCCACCCAAGTGGAGGAACTGGCATGAAGCTGTCATCTGCCGCAGGCCTGACCGGGCACAGCCGCAGCAGGCATTGACCGCGCCGCGTCCGGGCGCGACGAGGTTATGCCCGGTCCGGTGTGACTGAGCGCTTGAGTTGGCGAGTTAGTGCTTCGGCTGGCGGGACTGCGCGCTGGAGTTGGCGGGCAGGTGAGCCGGGACGCGTTACGTAGTTGAATCTGGCCACGATGGTTGGCACTGGGTGTTGCCCGTTCATCCAACCGGAATCCTCTCACCGGCGGTGACAGCGTCGTGACCATGGTGGCCATCGGGACTGTCCGGTGACAGCCGTCAAGTCGGGCAGCGACTGTCACGGAACGTAAGCGTTCGCGGCGCGCGTTCGTGCAGATCGCCGACTATTTCCGGCTGTATGCGAACGGGGACAGCCGCGCCCGCTCCGCCCGGCCACCGTCACGCTCTCCCAGACCGCCGCCTCAGTCATCAGCGCACCCGCCCTTCCCTGCCGCCCAGGCCCGGAAAAATCACCGGGCCGCCGGAGTGGACACACGGGATGCATGCTCGACTCAGCGGCGGACGTCAAGCCGGGACGCGCCGCCAGCGCGGCCCGTCCGTGGCCGTCCGTGGAAACGCCGACGGTGCTCACCGACCGCCGCAACTGTGCGCACCGACCGTCGTAACTGTGCACGCCGACCGTCCTTACGGCACGGACGCCCGTCCGCTATGCGTCCGTGGACAGCGCAATATGACGGCCTGCAGCGCGACAGGGTGACACACGCCGGGACAG
>Ga0137391_10000426_pt1 | contig 29000 bp, 36 predicted proteins | sample 15con2h24BmetaG_FD_101399 | JGI IMG/M metagenome (GOLD analysis project Ga0137391, IMG submission 101399) | Vadose zone soil microbial communities from Angelo Coast Range Reserve, California, USA - 15con2h2.4B metaG | ecosystem: Environmental > Terrestrial > Soil > Vadose zone > Saprolite...
GACACGCTGGAGATCCTGGAGGTCTCCGTGCCCGCCGACATGGGCACGGTGCCGTGTGATCCGCCCCAAGGACGGCCGCAGCGGGCCTGAGACTGCCGGCGCCTGAGCCGCTCCGGTAGCACCAACGCCATGCTGGCCGAGCTGTGCGAGCGCAACGCCAGGGCGGGATCACAGTGCCGGCACGAGCGTGAAACAGGCCGGTCCCCGACCCCAGCTCACGGGCTCAGCGGCACGGGCGGTGGCCTGGTGCGAGTATCTGCAGGGGCACGCGCGGCGCCTCTACGCGAGCGTGACCGACCAGGCGCGGGTGGCGGCGGCGCTGCTGGCGGCCCAGCTCACGCACGGCCGGCTGCCCAGCCCGTTCACGGCCCGGGACGTGTACCGGAACGAGTGGACGGGCCTGACGGAGCCCCGGGTCGTGCAGGGCGCGCTTGAAGGCCTGGCAGAGCTCGGCTGGGTCCGGCCGGAGACCGTCCGGGCCCGTGACGGCGGGCGGCCCACCGTGCGGTTCCGCCTCAACCCGCGGCTCCCGGCGGGCAGGCATGACCGATCGCGCCGCGTGCCTCCGGAGGCGTCCGAGAGCCCCTGACGTCGCCCCGGTGGCAACCGCCCGACTGGGGTTTTGTCAGTTTTGTCGGTTCCTCGCTGGCCTCATGATTGGAGGCCGCACCCTCGTTTTTAACGCGGCGCGTAACGCTCTTACCACGGTCCTTACCACGCTACTACCACGCTAATCAGGCCTTCGCGTGCGGGTCATCTCGCCTTGCCGCTCGTCACCCTTCTTCTCGCCTGCCTTGGTGTTGCAGGCTTTCATCTTCTCTTGCTGAGTCATCGGCGAGGGGGCGGATCAGCACGTCCGCCGGCGCATGGACTTCCGTGTGGTCCGCGACGAGTTCTTAGGCCAGCGCGGGCCGGCCTCGACCATGGTCGAGGTCAGCTCGCTCTCACACCCGGACTACCTGATCGAGGTCGAGGCAATTGCAGTGCTGTAGACGGCCGCCCGGCCCCGGCCGGGTCACACGCCGGACGGCGTCTCGCTCCTGGTCACCGACAAGACCCGGGGGCCCGAGCCCTGGTTCGTGCTGTCGGTCCACCTGGGGCTCGGCCATTGCGACCCTCTTCCTCGCTATCGTATGCTGCGTCATTCCCACATCTCTCTCACGGGCGATTCTACAGGTCGACCTCTGAGCATAGGCTACCGGCTGGGTTTGTCGAGCAGTTCCCACGCGTCCAGGAGGCCCATCATCTCGGAAGGAGCACGTGGTCGAAACCCTCGGCATACGTATGGCCCTTTGCCTTGCCAAGGGCCGCAGCACGCGTTCGCATCCGCGCTTCCACGCTCTTGAGGTCGCCGACCTGACTTACGTGACAGGCGATGGCCTTCAGCTTGACCTCCATCGTGTCCGTGATGTCGGTGAGCAGGCTGGGCTGCTCCCACTGGATTAGGTATACCTCGCGCACCTGGTGAGGTTCGCACTCGGGGAAGAGCTCCGGAAATGCAAGGTGGTCCCTGGCAAGAGGGTAGACATCCCCTGACGGCGCTTCGCACGAGCGACCCTGCGTGGGGTGGGGTGTGGCTCGATTGGTTGCAGTACGCCGCCGTGAGGGCCGGCCTGACCCCGCGCCGGGCGCAGGGGCTACTGAGAAGGAGTCGGCCATAAGCAAGAAGCGCAAGCCTTCGAAGAAGCAGAAGCCAAGTTTCAAAGCTCCGGCTTCTCCGAATGTAGCGAGTGCAAACAAGCCATCGAAGAAGACTCAGCCGAGTCTCAAAACTCCCAATGTGACTAGCGGGAGTGAGAGCAAGCCCTCCTTCCCCGCCTTCACCGATTCTGGCGAAAGATCTCCCGAAGCTGATACCTACGCCGCCTCTCTGAAACTGGGCGAAGCGCCCGAGCTAGCGCGATGCCATATACGACAGAACAGTTTGTCCGCCGCGCTGTGGGCGAACTCCTTCGCGGGGACATGGCCAAGACGGGAACCCTCTTTGACCATCCCGGTGCGCGATGTTTGGCCGCCCGCTCTTGACGCCGCCCCGGTGGCGCGCAGCCCAACCGAGGTTCTGTCAGTTTTGTCGGTTACTCGTTGTACCTCATGATTGGGCGCCGATTCGTCAAGGCTACGTCGTTTTAACGCGGCGCGTAAGGCCCGGACCAACGATCTCGAATGACTACTTGGCAACTACTTTAGTTATTCCCCCGTGGTGGCGTCGGCGATCTTCACCTCTGAGAGGCCTAGCTTCATCCTTCGCGTTACCGCGGTTGACGTCTCCATCCTTGCCACGGTCGGCGTTGCGCCCGTGCCCATGACGCCGCCCGGTCTGCACTCTGGTGCGGCTCGACACGGCCGGGCCGGCCGGACCGTGATCGCCGACCAGTACTGGCGCATCCCTCTCCAGGCATTGCCGCCGTCCTACCAGGACGGCGACGACGAGGCCTACGTCTATCTCCTGAATCCAACCGGCGGGGTCGTCCAGGGTGACCGGCTCCACACTGCGATGAGCAGCCGGAGCTTTGAAGCTCGGCTTCTGCTTCTTCGAAGGCTTGCGCTTCTTGCTCATGGCCGACTCCTTCTCAAGTTAGGCCGGGCGTTTCTTCCTCTTCGACCAGCGAGCCCGCGCTGCTTTCTGAGCAATCGCCTCCTCGGGCAGGCGCTGCTGGCACAGTGGACGCTTCTCGTATATTGCATCGTGATCGTCACGCTCTTGTTCATCATGTGCGCTCCCTCCCGACAGGGGAGCGAGTGACCGGTAGTCTACCCCCGGCGGCGGGCGCTCGCTACAAAGTGGAGCGGACCACCCGCCACGGGCCGTCTCAAAAAGCTGGGCGTGGACGGGCGGGCATCGTGAGCGTGCTGAGGGACGATGCTCCCCCTGACCAGCCTGGAATTGCAGCCGACCTGATCAAAGGTCTTCGCGACGTTGACCCAGAACAGATCACCCGATTGACGCAGGAGCGCCACAAGGCTATCGCTGGACCGCACAAGCGCAATGGGCAGGAGCACGAGCGTGCAGAAGGGTGAAGGCCACCACCGCGACACGAAGTGGGCTAACCCGCTGAAACAGCCCGCCGAGATAGAGGTCTCGCACGGCCGCGAATATACGAAAGCTACTGAGACAAGGAAGCCGGCGGCTTCCCGCCCCTGGTGCCATCCCATGGAAATGGGTGGACGATTTCGGCGATTGCTGGCCCGCGATTTGAGTGAAGGGCCTTGACGTCCTTTGGCACTCCGCGTAGAGTCCAGCCACGACCTCACGCGCAAGGAGGCGAATATGTTCAAACACATCCTCCTGCCAACAGACGGTTCCGTTCTATCCGAAACGGCCATCAAGAAGGGGGTGGCATTCGCCAAAGAGATCAACGCGAAGGTTTGCGGGCTTACCGTAACCAAGCCGTTCCACGTCTTCACGACTGACGTGATGGAGCTCGAGGACACCAAGGGAACCTACGCCGAAGACACGAAGGCCTTGGCTGATAAACGCCTGTCGGTGATCGAGCAAGCCGCCAAGCAGGCGGGGGTCAGTTACGACGGGGCCCACAAGATCGGTGACCATCCGTGGGAGGAAATTATCAAAACCGCGTCGGATAGAGGCTGCGACGTAATCTTCATGGCCTCCCACGGGCGGCGCGGGGTAGCGGCTCTCGTGATCGGCAGCGAAACGAACAAGGTTCTGACGCACACGAAAATCCCCGTGCTCGTGTATCGCTAACGCAGCGGGTGGTGAAGGTACCCGCCCGGTGCTCGGTCTATCAGCGCGGGCATCCTTGCCCTCGCCGGCTCGCTGGCCGATGATGCCGATGATCAAGGAGGTCGGCGCGCTCCACGAGGCGCCGTGACCCTCCGTTGGCCAACTTTCCCTACCTGGTCTACGGCGCCAACGGTTACACCGGCCGCCTGATCGCGCGTTACGCCGTCGAGCGCGGGCTTCGGCCGATCCTGGCCGGGCGCAACGCCCGCGCCGTGGAGGCGTTAGGCTCGGAGCTTGGTCTGCAATCCCGACTGTTCGACCTCAGCGATCCTGTCGCAATCGATCGCGGCCTCGCGGACGTGCGGGCGGTACTCCACTGCGCGGGGCCGTTCGCCCACACGTCGCGTCCGATGGTCGACGCCTGCCTGCGCAATCGCGTCACGTACCTCGACATTACGGGTGAGGTATCCGTGTTCGAGACCTGCGCGGCGCGTGACGCGGAGGCGCGTGACGCGGGTGTCATGTTGATGCCGGGTGCCGGCTTCGACGTCGTGCCCTCGGATTGTCTGGCCGCGCATTTGAAGCGGCGGCTGCCCATGGCGACCGAACTGGCGCTTGCGATTTCAGGTCTGACCCGGGCGTCGCACGGTACCGTCGCCACCATGATCGAGAGCGTGCACCGCGGTGGCCTCGTCCGCAGAGGAGGCGTCCTCACGCCCGTGGCGCTCGGGCATCGGAGCCGCGTCATCGATTTCGGGCGCGGCCCGGAGACCGCCGTCGCGATGCCATGGGGAGATGTGTCGACGGCCTACCGCTCGACCGGGATCCCCAACATCACGGTGTACATGGCGATGCCCGCGGCTGTACGCGCCGGTGTCGCGTTTGCCGGGATGATGGCGCCGCTGCTAGCAAACCCCATCCTTCAACGCGTGTTGAAGACGGGCGTGCGAATGGCGCCCGCAGGGCCCACCGACGCTGAGCGCACGCGCGGCGCAAGCTATCTCTGGGGTGAGGTCGCCGACGCGGCGGGGCGGCGCGCCGTGAGCCGGCTCCGCACGCCGGAGGGTTACACCCTCACCGCGCTCGCGGCGCTTGAGATCACCGCTCGCGTGCTGGGCGGCGTCGCCCCTATCGGCTACCATACGCCAGCGTCCGCCTACGGGCCGGACCTGATTCTGGCCATTCCTGGCTGCGAGCGGCAGGACGATCCGATGGTGACATGAGAGAGCTTGATCGTCGTCGGTGATTCGGGAGCACCGCACCTGACCTCAGATCTGCCATGAGCTTGGTGGCTGTTAGACGATCTACCAGTCGCTGTTCGTGCAGGCGCGCGGGGCGCTCCGCAAGGAGCTCACGCGCTGCCTGCGCACCGGGCGCGCCCAGCGCCGGCCGCACCGGCGCACCGACCGGGGCGGCCAGCTCCTGGATATGGGGCTGCTCTCTGCGCGCCCGGCCGAGGTAGAGGACCGAGCCGTGCCCGGTCACTGGGAGGGGGATCTGATCATCTCCACTGGCACGCCGATGCCGGCGTCGTTCGGATCGCTCGATCTCCGATGATGAGGGCGCCGTTGAACCAAGGGGGGGCTTCCTGGGATTTACCGCAGATCGCTCGTCAGTTTTATGCCAAGCGCCCTGGCGATCCGCACGAGATCTCGAATGGACGGGGATCGCCGTGGCCCCTGCTCCAGCTTCGAGAGATAGGCCGCGCTCAGCCCGGTCTTCGCAGCTAGAGCTGCTTGGCTCAAGCCACGCTCCTCTCGGAAGTCCTTGATACGCTGCGCCAGCCGGCGCCAGTCCATCTGACACTCCGGGCACTTCGTTCCTGAGACAGGTTCCGCGCCTTGCTCCCATCGATAGCCGCAGTCGGGGTTCAAGCACGCAATCGTGTAGTACCGCGTTCCTTCCGACTCCCTGCTCTGAGGCGTGACGCTGAGGCCTTCTCCCATGGGTAGTGCTGCTCCTTCAGCCGTGATGCTCCTATAGCTCTGAGAGTATCAGGCTACTGGGGTCTGCCGTCTCGGCTCCCACCCCCGCTCGCCCTCGCCTTAGAGGTGGATGGGTACGCTTCTGTCCCCGGTGTAGACTCGGAAGTGCCCATGAAGCGCTGGCTCGGGATCGTGTTGCTCCTCGGACTCCTTCCCGTATCGCAAGCCCAGGCCGTCGAGTACTCCACACCACGATTCGCCCGCCGCAGCGCAGGCCTGCGGTCGCCTTCTACGAGGAGAAAGCCGACCAGATGGGCTTGAACGAGTAGGACGCGCGGCGGTGGGTTCGAGCAACATCTGAATGTTTGCTCATTCGCTGCGAGCGCCGGCCCGCCTTCGCCTCTCAGCGCTGCTACACCGCGGCCGAACTGGCGGGCAGATTCCATTGCCCTAGGCTGCGAGGAGGTCGCTCGGCAATGTGACAGCCGTGCGCTCAGCGAGGGCGGCGCGGGTCGCCGTGAGCAGATAGCGCATGACACGCCCTGCGCGCGTCGTGGGGCGGCGAGCCCAACCGTGACCGGACGCGATAGCGATGCCCGGAGACCGGTGCCCGGAGTGCTCTCGGTTACCTTGGCTGGACTCGCGGGCGATAATGCCGCTCCGCTGCCAGTAGTTCGGCGGGCGCCTTGACAGAGGCCCGGGGATGGGGGTCTACTAGGCGCGCGATGAGGCAAGACGGCTCATCGTGGTAGTGCACCATGGAGGTAGGGATGGACACTCCACCCGACCACGAGGTTGTGTCATCGGCGAGGTAACAGGCCGCCGATGACGCCCCGGCAGCGCCGCTGCCTGCACTAAATCCCGACTTGTGCCGGGCCGCGCAGCGGGAGCTGCGCACACACCAGAGGGACCCGCGGGCGGGGCGTTCGCCTCGCCCGCCCCCTCTACCATCGCGTCGCTCTGCGCTGTGCGTCATGCACTCGCATGGGGCCATGCGCTCAATTCTCCGCGAAGCGGAATGCACCGCCACCTTCCTTGGAAGAGCTGCCTAGGCTCAAGATTCGACACAAAGGGAGTGACCAAACCCGAAGGCACCCGGTCGCACAGGCCCCAGGGTTCACCAGAAGGATTGCGATCAACCGGTCGGATTGAACTGCTCGGTGGACGCCGCCACCGGAGGGCGGACATCGGTCCATATCGGGAATCCCGGTCAACAGCCGTTTATCGGTCAAGGAGGACCCCAGGAATGGACAACTCAGAAGACAAGGACGTGACTCCCTCCCAGCAGGGCCTCGATCGCCGCGCCTTCCTCAAGACCGCGGGGACCGCGGCCGTCGTGGCGGGGGGCATCGAGGGCATCCTGGCCGCGCGCCGCGCGCCGGCTTTCGCCCAGGGAACCAAGCTCCACTGGGTACGCTGGGTGGACTTCATCCCCGAGTCCGACGTGGAGCTGAAGCGGCAGATGCCGGAGGCGTCCAAGGCGCTCGGCGCCGAGGTCGTGTTCGAGACGATCAATGCCAACGATCTCCAGGCGCGCATCACCGCGGCCATCCAGTCCGGGTCGGGCGCCGACATCTTCAACTTCCAGTACAACTGGGCCCAGCTCTACGCCAATGCCTGCGTGGACGTGAGCGATGTCGCCAGCGCGATCGGCCAGGCCGAGGGCGGCTTCTACGAGATCTTCCCGCCATCCTGCCAGGTCAACGGCAAATGGCTGGCGGTGCCGCACTCGATCGTGGGCAATGCCGTCGCCTACCGGAAGTCCTGGCTCAAAGAGGCCGGCGCGAGTGAATTTCCGAAGACCTGGGAGGAGGCCCGCAAGCTCTTCCCGGCCCTCAAGAAGAAGGGTCGGCCGTACGGCCAGACGCTCGGCCACACCTTCGGCGATGCTCCCACCTTCACCTACCCGATGCTCTGGAGCTATGGAGCGGCCGAGACCGACAAGACGGGCAAGAAGGTCGTCATCAATACCAAGGGCGCCGTGGAGTCGGTGAAGTTCATGCAGGCCTTTTGGAAAGAGTCCTGCGACGAGGGCGGGTTGGCCTGGGACGACACCAACAACAACCGCGCCTTCCACGCGGGCGAGATCTCGGCCACGCTCAATGGCGCCAGCATCTACATCGTCGCCAAGCGGCAGAAGGACAAGATCAAGGATGAGAAGGGCGAGCCCATGTTCCAAGACATCGGCCATGCGCCGCTGCCGGCCGGGCCCTCGGGCGCCTTCCTGCTCTTCTTGAACCAGTCCCACGCGGTCATGAAGTACGGCAAGAACCAGAAGCTCGCGAAGGATTTCCTGCGCTGGCTGCACAAGGGGGAGAACTACGGGAAGTGGTTCAAGACCCAGGAAGGCTACAGCGTGGGCGCCACGAAGGAGTGGGAGAAGAATCCGATGTGGGCCACGCTGGACGAGCCGCTCAAGATGTTCCGCACCGCCGCCCGCACCACGCGGCTGTTCGGCTATGCGGGGCCGTCCACGGCGAAGTCCACCGAGGCGTTCACGAAGTACATCATCACGGACATGTACGCCAAGGCCGTCCAGGGAATGAAGGCGGAGGACGTCGTAAAGTGGGCGGAAGGCGAGTTGAAGAAGATTTACGAGGTCTAACCCCTCACTTCTCGAGCCCCTCCGGCAGGGGGTGCGCCATGCGTTCGGCCGGTTCGGCAAGGACGTCGCCCGGGGGCTGAAGATCCGCTGCGACTGGCCGCAGTACATCGCGGATGCGTGGATCAGCGAGGTGAAGTGGCTCGGATGACGATCACGCCCTCGTACGTCGGGGAGCCGGAGTGCAACGGAGTGATAGAGCGCGTCGAGACGCTCGCTGAGGCGCAGCGGATCATCGGCGAGTTCATCGCCCGCTACAACGCCGAATGGCTCATCGCGAACGGCTCGGTCATCAGACGCCGGCGGGCGCTCGGGCCGCGGGGCTGGCGGCATGACCATGGTCACCCTTGAAACGCGATCGCGCAGTGGCGTCAGGATCGACGATCGTCGCGGGGGGCATACCCTGACATCCCCCTGCTGGTGTCCAGCAAACCGGGTGCGGTACAAGGGCAATGTTACGCGTTTGCCGCGGGCGGGTGGTATGTGGGTCCCGGCTACAACGGCCCCTGGATCGCCGTGGCCCCCGCGTATGTCCCCGCACCCCTCCTGCGGTCCCCGTGCGCTACTATCACGAGCCACCCGGGCATTGGCGGGACTGGCATCCCGAGCAGCGGCCCCGCTGGGAGCACGAGTATGGTCATGATTGGGACCGACAGCGGGTAGGGTGGCGCGGCGACCGGGATCATAGCGAGCGTGAGCACCACGAGGATCATCGCCGATGAGGGAGCGATGCGCGGGCGCCCATAGGCCCCAGGGTCGCCGAGTGTGACTGGACGTCCCGAGCGTGCCAAATGCACGCCGGGGCGTTCTGCCGTGTGGAGGAGAACTGAGGAGCATTCGTCTCCCGCTTACTTCCCGCGCCGCTCGTCATCCTGCTGAGCTCCGCGCCGATCCTGGCGGCTGCCGCGGCCCAGGACCACCAGCGGGCTCCAGTCCCCGGCACGGTGGACGCCCACGTGACCCAGGCCACGATCCACGCCACGATCTGTCAACGCGGCTACACGGCCAAGGTGCGTCCACCGCGGAAGGTCACGGATACCATCAAGCGCCGGCTCATCAACGGACTCCCCGGCTACTCGCAGGACTACGAATTGGACCATCTCATCCCGCTCGGGCTGGGTGGGCATCCCACGTCCTCGAACAACCTCTGGCTCCAGAACTGGCCGGAGGCGGCGATCAAGGACCGGGACGAGCTACGGCTGCATCGAGAGGTCTGCTCGGGGCGGATGACGTTGGAACAGGCGCAGCACGACATGGGGGCCGTCGTGATGACGCCGCAACGCACCACGAGCGTCGAGTCCCCCTCGACGCTCACAGATGTCCACGATGAGCATCCGGCATCTAAAGCAGGAGTTGCCTACGGCCCCTCCACGAATCCCCAATCGGTGCGGAGGACAGTCACGTTGTACGAAGTCGCCCCGGCGGGTCTGTCGAGCCCCTGAACCCTGATCGCGACACTCCGGGCTGGTACTTGCCCGACGTTGCGCACGTCGCCGCAGACCGCCCGCCATCCCTCAGTCATGGCATTATCACTCCACGACGGGACGCAGCCTGCCTTCGGAGACTGCGCTCACCGTCTGGGCGGCGGACGCGCTGCTCAGTGCCAGCACAAGCCCAGTTGCGAGCAGCTTCGAGAGAGGATTGGCGCCCATCCTGTAGCCTCCTTTCCGGCATCGAAGGCCTTTAGGGGTCCTGGAGACTGCACGCCGGTCTTCACGATCACCGACCTCTCGGCCGTTGGCACCGGCTACCTATTCGAGGCCTTTAGCATGAAGAATGCCGCTCAGCAAACCCCCGTAACAGTTGGATTCAAGTCGGGTCCGACCTTTAATGGGTGGGCATCGTGCCCGCGGCCCCACGAAGAATGCCTGAAGCGCCCATCAGAACGATCCCCATGGGCAGCCACTTGATCGAACCGTCATCGTCAACATGTCCTACCGGCCCACTGGCCAGGAAGGCTTTGATGCCCTTACCCGTTGGTCCTGCTCGTAAGTCTACCCACAGTTCTTAGCCGGCGGCCGGAGGGCAGCGCACAATACCGAGATGCGCGCCAACATGCACGCGGCCTCGGACACGCGGCAGGGTGCCCCCGGATGAGACGCGCGGTGCTCACGGGCCTGTGTGGGGCGCTGGTGGCCCTCGTCCTTCTTGTCCCGGCCAGCGCCCGCCCAGCGGCGATCTCCCCGAGCGAACTCCTGGCCGATCCCGACCGATTCGACGGGCAGGCGGTGACGCTCCAGGGGACGGTCGAGAAGTTCCGCGAAGGGGTTTCTCCGGACGGGGCTCCTTACTACAAGTTTCGCTTGAGCGACGAACAAACCGCGGTGCGGGTGTTCTCATTCGGCGCTCGCCGTGCCGGAACGGGATGCAGGCGACGGTGGACGGCATTTTCGAGAAAGTCAACCGACTCGGTCCGCGCACCCACTATAACGAGGTCACGGCCACGCGCGTGACGTGTCGCTGAGGACTGCGCGCCCGGCTGCTTCGACATGGCCAGCCGTTGAACTCGCGGCAGAGGTCACTCGCCTCCGGCTACACGACTATTCTGGATCAGTCCCCCTGGCCAACAGCGCCGGAACCGGCGCATGAATCGGGCAGTTGAACCGTCAGAGCAAGTGATGGTGAGTGCGGCAAGGAGGGCTCTATGATGCGGAAGCTAATGCTGGCCCTGGTGATCTTGGCGGTGGCAGCGCTGCCCATGCCGGCTCTGGCCCGGGACGGTGGGCATGACGGCAGGCATGAGTTTCGTAGCGGCCACGAGCGGTTCGAGGGCCATGGGCGATTCGAGCACTTCCGCCAGCCCTTCATCGGCTTCGGCTTCTATCCGTATCCCTACTACGCCTATGCGCCGCCCGCCTGCTACTGGCAGCCGGGGTACTCCGTGAATCAGCCCTACGTGGACGCCTGGGGCCGCTACACCTACGTGCAGCAGTGGGTGCCGGCGCAGTACGTGTGCTACTGATGCTGGGCTGATCGGGGCAGTCTGAGCAGAGGAACGCCCCGGCGTGGTCGTGGTGCACGTCCGGGGCGAGGAGAACGGGCTTCGCGGAGATGCGCAACGTCCGCTGGACAGTTCGCCCAGTCAGAGTCTACCAAGCCGGTCTTCGCGCCGCTCCTTCGTCTGACGCGACGTGCTACTGGCGGGCGGTGGCCCAGCTTTCTCGCCGCCCGTCAGTAGGGCGTCATCCGTTTCTGCGCCCGCCGAATCTGCCACGCCAACCGCTCACGTTGTGCCTTGCGCTCGCGGAGCGGCCGATCGTCATCGTGTCGAAGAAGACAGGAGCCTGTGTTCAGACGAAGAATCTCAGGACACCTTCCGATTGGCTGTTCGATACCGAGCAAAAATCAGACGAGGAGGGGTGCCAGCTTGGCGCGGCTTGGATCGACCGGCATGGCTTAACAGCCTGTGGTGAAAGTTGATGAGAAGTAACAAGTTGCTACGCGCCAGGCTACTTCACCGGAATGGCCAGTGGCTGACCCTTCGGAGCGATCATGACGACGACGCTCTTATAGGGTTCGGTCTGACTAGCGTTCCGGGGCACGAGCACTTGCCGAGGCCGCGCGCAGTGAGCGTCACCAGCTTTCATGTTGACCGGTGGTTCTCCCTCCTTTTCGAGGATCAACGAGCCTTCCAGGACATAATTGCACTCGGTTCCCGGGTGATAGTGTTTTCCCCCGACGACGCCCGGCCCGATGTCGGTGCGCCAGATACGCACTTCGTATCCTTCAATCCCGACTAAATCCATGGTGACGAGCACTGTCCGCTTCTCCGCTTCCTGCTGGGCGCCGAGGGTCCGAACGCCGATCGCACCCGCCGCCGCACCTAGAATCACGGCTGCGGCAAGCATCAAAGTGATCTGTCGCATAGAAGCCTCCCTTTAATAGCTTCCTGGCTAAAGTTACTGAGAAATCACTCGTCATCAGCGATGGTATCACCGTAAAGTGCGGCCCATGGCGATGGGCAAACGCACGAGCGAGCAAGCCCCGATGTGGGTTTCGGCCACTGACCTGCCGGTCTCGCCGGGCCATCCGTTCTACGCGCGGCTGAACACCATCCTCGACGAGGCAGGCTTCGACCGATGGCGGCGCGATGGGGCCGAGGCCGGCGAGCAGCGATGGCGTCACGGGGCGCGTCATGGGGCGCGCAGGGCGGCGATGGTGTCGGCGGTGAGCCGAGAGATGTCGACCATGGCCATCTGCAGATCATAGGTCGTGCCGAAGCGGGCGATCACCAGCCGCTGGGACGGCACCACGACGACCGTCTGGCCGTAGATGCCTTGAGCCATGAAGGCGTCGGCGGGCATTCCATGGTCCCGGCGGAAGCGAGCGCCCTGGCTGTCGCCCTGGTTGATCCACCACCCAGCCCCGTATCCGACGAAAGCGTTCGGCGTGGGCGTCGTCGAATAGCGGACCCACCCCTCGGGCAGGATACGCTTGCCGCCCACGACGCCGTCCTCAAGGAACAGCATTCCGAAGCGCGCCCATTCCCGTGGCGTCGCGAAGAGGCCCAGCCCGGCAATAGGCGTGCCGGTGGAGTCGAGCTCCAGGGTGGCGCCGCGAATGCCGAGTGGCCCGAACAGCTCGCGCCGCGCGAAGCGCAGCACATCCACCGCGTGGCCGCCGACCCGGTCGCGGACGATGCGCGCCAGGATCGCCGGGTTGCCGTTGGCGTAGGCCCACTTCGTCCCCGGCGCTGCCTTGAGCGCCGCGAGCTCGGAGAATCCGGCCATGTCCGGCTCGTTGAAGTTCATCCGGGCGGACGTATCCCAGGCGGTCGAGAAACCGGCGGTGAGTGAGTCCCCCAGGTCGAGCCCGCTCTGCATGCGCAGCAGGTGATCCGGCGTGATGGCGCGGCGGAGATCGCCGGGAGCCTGCCAGGCCGTCACCGGCGCCGGATCCTCCATCTTCAGCTTGCCCTGGCGGACGAGAATCCCGAGCAACGCGTTGTTGACCGACTTGGTCGCGGACCAGCCGTGCACCGGCGTGTCCACGCCGAAGCCGTCGGCATAGCGCTCCGCCACCACGCGCCCGTCGTGCACGATGACGACCGCGTGGGTGCGTCGTGCGGGCTTGCCGTCCGGCTCGGTGAAGGCCGCGTCGACCGCCGCCTTCAGGCCGGCCCGGGCCGGCGCGACGATCTCCGGTCCCGCGATGTCGGGGAGGAGCACCGGGATCGGCCCATCGGCGTCGATCTCGGCGCGGGTCGGCGCGGCAGGCGCTGGCGTCCCGTTCAGGTTGAGGCACCCCAGACCCTCCCGGTACACCGCGCGACTCTCGAACCCGCGGAACGCTCGCGCGATGACCTCGCGCCGGTCTCGGTCGACCTCGTGACTGAGCGCCCACCTGAACCCGCCGAAGACGGGATTGCCCGCGATGTCTTCCTGATTCACCCGCCCCGGGTCGAGCCCAGAGACGAAGACATAGGAGCAGACGACGTGACTGATGTAGCCGGTGGCGATCCGCGCCGGATGGCCGGATCGGGGCGAGCAGCCGGAGACAGCCAAGAGGGCGAGCAGCGCGGTGACGACGTAGACCTTCATCAGGCGCGGCCGGCGAGCGCTCGCGTCAGCTGGTCGAGATGCTCGTCGTCGTGCTCGGCGATCAGGGCGACCCAGTCGTCGAAGGTCATCCGGCCGTCGAGCAGATGCCTGCTCGCGCGCTGCCACTGCGCGGCCGTCAGCCGCCCGAGGAAGATCAGGGACTCTTCGCGGCGCGTGCGGAGCGTGCTCAGCGCCAGGACCGTGTCGTGTCGGCGGTACTGCCGGTCCTCGGCCCATCGAGCGGGATCGAGCGGCATGCCGATGCGCCCGCCGATGCCCCACCTGCCATTCATTGACCCCATTGTTGTAGAAGGTGTGCATGCGGTAACTCTGGCTTTGGGCGTCATTGGCGATCATCTCGATGCACGCGGCCTCGCCGTCGCCCACCCGCCCTCGAAGCGATGCGGAGGACTCCCTCCACTCGCGTCCATCGCCGCTCACCGCCTGTTGAGTTCTTTGATGCCTCAACCGGCTTTGGGGTCTCTAACGCGGCGCGTAGAGAACGACCGCTTATGAGTTTCTTATGGGGTTTCTTCCTGCACTACTCCTCCCGCGAAGCGCTACCGACGATGCACTTCTTCGGCTAGCGTCTCGAAGAAGTCCGCGAACTCGTCCTTCGCATTCGGAGCGTGGGGTTCCGGCGGATCAGGAGCGTCCCGAAGTGGAAGGGCTAGCCGCCCGCCCCCTCGACGAGGGGAGGAGGTGACCGGGGGGCTCCTGCTCCAGGCCGTCGTCAGCGGCTTTCGAGAACCTGGCCCTCGTCCTCTGGCAGGGCGACTTCCGCACCGTGAAGGTCGCCTACTCGGGCGCGTCCTTCGTGATCGGCGAGGCCCTCGTCGAGGTGTCACGGCTCGTCGCCGCGGGCGGCGCGGTGCTGATGGCGCTCGGGCTCTTCGTGTTCCTCCGCACGACGGACGTCGGCAAGGCGCTCCGGGCGGTGGCCGAGGAGCCCGAGGGGGCCGCGCTCGTCGGCATCAACGTCGCCCGCATCCGCGCGGCCACCTTCGGCCTGGGGTCGGCCTGCGTCGCCGTCGCAGGCGCGCTCATCACTCCCTTCTTCTATGTGGCGCCGGATGTCGGCGAGTCGTTCAACATCATGGCCTTCGTCGTCGTCGTGCTGGGCGGCATGGGCAACTTCGTGGGCGCGCTCGCGGGCGGCTTCATCGTGGGGCTCGCCGAGTCGCTGGGCGCGGCTTTCCTGCCGGGCTCGCTCAAGCAGCTCGTGGTTTTCGTGATCTTCGTGCTGGTGCTGCTCTTCCGGCCCCAGGGCCTCTTCGGCGGCTCGCGTGGGCGCTAGGCTCGCAGGCGCGCTCGCGGTCGCGGCGCTCGTCGCGCTGCCGCCGCTCCTGCCCAAGTACCACCTCGAGGTGCTGATCAGCGTCGTCTTCTGGGCCTACCTCGGCATCGCGTGGAATCTCCTCGGCGGCTACGCGGGGCAGTTCTCGTTCGGCCACGCAGCCTTCTTCGGCATCGGCGCCTACACCTCGACGCTGCTCCTCCTCCAGGCGGGGCTGACGCCGTGGGTGGGCATGCTGCTGGGCGGCGCGGTCGCTGGGGCGTTCGGCCTCTTCGAGGGCTATCTCTCGTTCCGCTACGGGCTCAAGGGCCCGTACTTCTCCCTGGTCACGCTCGCCTTCGCGGAGATGCTGCGGGTCGTGGCCGTGAACACCAAGGCCGTCGGCTCGTCGCTGGGCCTCGTGGTGCCGAGCGCGAAGGCCGCGCCCGCCATGTTCATGTTCTCGAACAAGCTGCCCTACTACTACATCATCCTCGTGATGGGAGCGCTGGCGCTCGCGCTGACGTGGAAGATCGGGCGCTCGCGGCTCGGCTTCTCGCTGGCCGCGGTGCGGGAGAACGAGGATGCCGCCGAGGCGGCCGGCGTCGATGCCCTCGGCATGAAGCTCCGCGCCATGGCGCTGTCGTCCTTCCTCACGGCGCTCGGCGGCACCTTCTACGCCCAGTACTTCGCCTACATCGACCCGACCATCACCTTCGGACCGGCCGTGTCCATCGGCGCGCTCCTGCCCGTCATCGTGGGCGGCGCGGGCACGGTGCTGGGGCCGGTCCTGGGCTCCTTCGTGCTGACGCCGCTCTCCGAGCTGACGCGCTACGCGCTGCGCGGGCGCGCGGGTGCCGACATCATGCTGTACGGCGCCATCCTGGTGTTCGTGATCTCCTTCCTCCCGCAGGGGCTCGCGGGCTTTGTCCGCGACCGCCGGGCGCGCGTCGGCCAGCGATGAGCCTCCTCGAGATGACGGGGCTGTCCAAGCGCTTCGGTGGGCTCCTCGCCGTGAGCGGCTTCGACCTCGCGCTCGACGCGGGAGAGATCGTCGGGCTCATCGGCCCCAACGGCGCGGGGAAGACCACGGTGTTTCATCTCGTCTCGGGCTTCCACTCGCCCACTGCGGGAGGAATTCGCTTCAAGGGCGGCTCCATCGTCGGGCTCAAGCCTCACGCCATCTGCCGACTGGGATTGGCGCGCACCTTCCAGATCGTCCAGCCTTTCGCGGGGCTCAGCGTCATCGAGAACGTCATGGTCGGCGCCTTCAACCGCGAGCCCGACGCAGTGGTGGCCCGGCGGCTGGCCGGCGAGATCGTCGAGTTCGTCGGGCTCGGGCCGCGGCGCGACATGCCGGCGCGGAGCCTGACGCTCTCCGACCGCAAGCGGCTCGAGATGGCGCGCGGCCTCGCCACGCGTCCGGAGCTGCTCCTCCTCGACGAGGCCATGTCGGGGCTCAATCCGACGGAGATCGACGAGATCATCGGTCTGATCCGGCGCATCCACGCGCGTGGCGTGAGCCTCCTCATCATCGAGCACGTCATGCAGGCCATCATGGCGCTCTCTCACCGCCTGGTCGTCCTCCATCACGGAGAGAAGCTGGCCGAAGGCGCCCCCGGCGAGGTGGCGAAAGATCGGCGCGTCATCGAGGCCTATCTGGGGGAAGGAGCGTGAGCCTACTCGAGCTTAGCTGTGTCGAAGTCGCCTACGGCGACCTGCCCGCCCTGCGCGGCGTGTCGCTAGCGGTCGAAGCGGGCGAGACGCTCTCGGTGGTCGGCGCCAACGGCGCCGGCAAGACGACCATGCTCCGCGCCATCTCGGGACTCCTTCGCCCGCGGGCCGGACAGATCCTCCTCGACGGCAAGAGGCTCGACACCCTGCCGAGCCACGCCATCGTCGAGCGGGGTGTCGTCCAGGTGCCCGAGGGACGCAAGATCTTCCCAAGCCTGACGGTCCTTGAGAATCTCGAGCTGGGCTCCTACATTGCCGCAGCCAAGGTATGGCGCCGGGAAGGCCTCAAGCACGTCTTCACGCTTTTCCCCCGGCTCAAGGAGCGCGAGCGCCAGGCGGCGGGGACCATGTCGGGAGGCGAGCAGCAGATGCTGGCCATCGGCCGGGCCCTCATGGCGCGCCCGCGCCTGCTCATGCTGGACGAGCCGTCGCTGGGGCTCGCGCCCATCATCGTCAAGGAGATCTTCCACATCATCGGCGAGATCAACCGCTTGGGCACGACCGTGCTCCTCGTCGAGCAGAACACGCGTCAGGCGCTGGCGCTCTCGCGCCGCGGCTATGTCCTCGAGAACGGGCGCGTGGTGCTCGAGGGCACCGGGGCCGAGCTCCTCGGCAACGAGCACGTCAAGCGCGCCTACCTGGGGATGTAGCGTGGCAGATTGGACGATCGCCGCGCTCGCCGAGACCATCAGGGCGAAGAAGATTTCGCCCGTCGAGGCGACGCGCGAGTACCAGACGCCCATCGAGCCATCGCCCGCGGCCCGCCCTACGCCATGGCCGGCGCCGACGTCGTGTTCGTCGAATCGCCCGAGACGGCAGCGGAGATGCGCGCCGTGTGCCACGCCATCCTGGCGCCCTGCCTCGCCAACATGGTGGAAGGGGGGGGCCGGACGCCTCTGCTGCCGCAGCGGAACCTGGCGGAGATCGGCTACCGCATCGTCATCAACCCGAATGCGCTGACCCGCGTGTTCGCGCGGGCTGGGCTCGAGCTCCTGGACGAGCTCAAGCGCAGCAGTACCACGGGCCGGCATGCTGCCGCGCATGCTCACTCACGGCGAGTTGTGGGAGCTATTCGGGCGAGAAGAGTGGGGCGACCTCGAGCGCCGGTTCGTCGGCGACATCAAGCTTTTGGAGGAGACGCAAGCTATGTTCGCGCCGCCCCGAATCATGGAGAGCCGCGTGTTCGCCCGGGTGCCCGCCGCCAAGCTCCTGGAGGGGCCGTCCTTCGACCGTGTCGGCAACCTCTACGTCGTGGACATCCCCAACGGACGGGTTTCCCGCATCTCACCGAAGGGCCGTGTCCCGGTAGCGGCTTAGCAAAAGTCGAGGCCGACATGGCGCGGGATGCCAAGAGCGGGGTGGGCGGCCGGCCTTACATGCTCCAGGACGTGATGACGGGTCGCTGCACCGAGATCAATTACCTCAACGGCTATGTCTCGGAGCAGGGACGGCAGGTCGGCGTCAAGACGCCGCCCAACGACAAGATCGTCGAGCTTGTGAATGCCTCGAGCGTCGGGCTACTCAAGCCCGACCCGAAAAACCTCGGTGCCCCACTAGCCAACGGGCGGCCGCTTACGGGAGAGCGCTGCCTCCTGCTCCCAGGCGTGAGCGGCGCGGAGGACGGTGGGCTCGCCCATGGGGCGGGCGATCAGCTGAAGCCCGATGGGCAGGCCGGCTGCTGTGAAGCCGCAGGGCACCGAGATTGCGGGCACGCCGGCGAGGCTCGCCGGCGTCGTGTAGGAGCGCCGGGCGAAGAAGCGCTTCGCGGCCTCCTCCTTGCTCGTGACCGGCGCCGTGTGGGTGGCGATGGGCGGTGCCGGATGAGGCGAGGTCGGCGCGAGCAAAAGATCGAAGCGCCGGAGCGCGTCTAGCGCTTGCTCCCGGATCAGCGCGCGGGCACGAGCCGCCTGATGAATCGAGAAGCCCGAAATCAGTCCCGCCGTGACGAGCCGCCTCCTCGTGCCTGCATCGTATTCCTCGGGTCGCTCGGCCAGCCAACGCTTGTGATAGCCCGCCGCTTCGGAGTCACAGAGCGCCATGAAGACGGCGCCCGCGTGCGGGATCAGCGGCAGCGAGACATCCTCCACCGCCGCGCCCAGGGCCGCGAGCCCTCGTGAGGCCTGGATCACGGCGCTGCGCACCTCGGTGTGGGTATCAGCACCATCAACGAGCTCGATGATCACGCCGATCCTGAGACCCCGCGCATTCCCCACGAGCGCGGCGCGGTAGTCGGGGACCGGCTCGCGGCTCGCCAGCGAGTCCTTGGAATCCCATCCCGCGATGATCCCGAGCAGGAGCGCTGCGTCCTCCACGGTGCGCGTCAGGGGGCCGACCTGATCCATGGACCACGCGGCAGGGAAGCAGCCGTGGCGCGACACGCGCCCCCAGGTCGGCCTGAGACCCACGGCGCCGCAGTAGGAGGCGGGGCTTCTCACCGACCCGCCCGTGTCCTCACCGAGCGTCGCCGAACACAGCGCGGCGGCCGCGGCGATGCCCGCGCCCGACGACGAACCGCCTGGATCGTGCTCCGGGTTCCACGGATTGCGCGGCTGGCCGTAGGGGAAGCGGATGGTGCCGCCCAGGGCGAACTCGGTCAGGTTGAGCTTGCCCAAGAGGATGGCGCCGGCCGCCTTGAGCCTTGCCACGACGGTCGAGTCCTCGGATGGGATGTTCGCGCGCAGGAGGGCCGATCCTGACGTGGTGAGCACGCCAGCGGTGTCGAGCTGGTCCTTGACCGCGAAGGGGATGCCGTGGAGCGGCCCGAGCCAGTTGCCCTCGTGTGCTGCAGTCTCGGCTCGAGCGGCCTCCTCGAGGGCGCTCTTGCCGCAGACGGTGATGAAGGCGCGGAGGTGTCCGTCCAAGCGCTCGATCCGCTCGAGATAGGCCCGCACGAGCTCGACGGGGGACAGCCGCTTCTCGCGGACGAGCGCGGCCTGGCGCGCAGCCCCCGCGAAGGCGAGATCGTCGTCGGCCGAGCTCACGCCCCTGCCTCGGGGCGCGTCGGCCACGGCTCCACCGACTGGAGCGGCAGCATGTCGAGTGCGGCCAGCGCGTCCAGGAAAGCGTTCAGCCGGTGCGTGACCTCCGCGACGTCGTCGTCTGTCAGCGGCAGCGACAGCGAAGCGGCGAGATGGCGGACGTGCTCGGGCGCGAGATCGGCCATGCAGGGGAGTTATAGCATCCTTTGACGGCCCCAGCGGCTTGAGCGTCACGATGGGGCTGCTGGCGCAGCAGTTCCGCCACAAGCGTGTGCCGCCGTATTACGACGTCATCGCTCGGCTCGTCCGCATCTGGGCCCCCTGGATTCGGGGCAGCGCCCACCTCCGCGCGGAGCCTGTGTGTTCTCAAGTCTGCACGGTGCACACTGGCGAGGCAGCTCGGCCGGTCCGCGTCGGGGAAGACGACATCAAAGGGGCGGCGGGCGGCGCAGGACCTGACCCTATGATGGACCGGCGAACATTCCTGTCGACTATCGCGAGCGGCCTCCTCGCCGCGCCGCTCGCCGGCGAGGCGCAACAGGCGGGGAAGATGCCTCGGATCGGCTCCTGGTTCTTGTTCGGAACAGACCGGTTGTGAACGGCCGTGAGACACGCCGACCGAAAACCGGCGAGTTGATGTGATTGGACTTGAGGCCTTTGCGCGGCTGCATGGGTCGCTGGCAAGCGGGTCTTGATGTTACCAACCGAACTGTTGGTAACAGCATTGGGTGAGTCTCAAGACCGGCGCGAAGGTTCTTCCAGTCTCCATCTCGGCTATCCTTCCGATGCGAGGAGTCTGGCGTCAAATGGTTCGGCAGACGGCACTTCCCGCATGTCCGCAGACTGCGTCGGGAGGGATCCATGGGGTCCACAGCACTTAGCCATACGCAGTAAGCACACTTTCCTTTCTCCGCTCCGCGGGCATCCTGCTACGCTCCGGACTGTGCTTCCAAGCTCCCTGGTCGTGTGGTGCAGGCCAACGGGTCGCCGGAGATCATGGTCCACCCCCACCTTTCTAGGAAGGACTCTCGTGCTTCCATCGCTCACCCAGCGCATCCTCGTGATCGACGATGAACCGGACGTGGCCGACCTTGTATCGGTGGTTCTACAGCGGACTGGATTCGAGGTGGAGATTGTCCATAGCGGTGCGGCGGCCCTCAGACGGCTCGCTGTCGACCGTGCCATGCAATAGCCCGGCCCAGTGCTACGGGACGGCAGCAAACGTGGAGGCGGGATGACGAAGACTGTGGTGCTTGGACTTGCAGCCGTTACCCTAGCGGGGTGTGGTACACCGGACCGCTGGACCCTCTGGTCCTATTCGCGCCCTGGATACGTCACGCTCGCGTCCACTATCAGCATGATTGTGGACAACTCCACGCCGCCCGCAATGATCGAGACCTTCGACAGCAAGTCTCGGTGCTACGCCGAGCGAGAGAGGAGAGTCAACCTGGCCCAGCCGGGCGAGGTGATGGTCAAGGTAGTAACAGAGACCAACGAGAGGATCCAAGCAGACGGTCGACCGCCTCTCGATCTTGACCTCAAGACAAAGGAAGTGCGTGATCTCGGCAATGGCGCCGTGGTCGCGGTCAACGCGAGCGGGAAGGACATCACTCCCGTCTTTAGCTGCCAGCCGGTCGGCGTGATGCTCAACCCGAGCAACACGCGGTAGCAGGTGCCTGGACACCGGAATTCGAACCGGGGCAGCGTGGTCTCGTGACGCATCGCCGTCCGTGACCGTCCGGGTCGGCGAAGGGGGGCTCAGGGCAGCGCCTCGCTGGCCCTGCTCGTTCTTGGAGTCTTCGTCCTTACGGCCGGCCCACACTCCTCAGATAGAATGGCTCGTGCAGGCCTGCGGAAAGAGAGACACTTAGCACCGCGGGACGCTGCACCGCGTCCGGCTGTTCGGGGAGGTCGGGAACGGAACTGGAAGTGGTACCTAGGCGAGGGGAGAGCCCTCCGCCGCTCACTGCCGACACACATGGAACTTCGGGATCTCGGGAAGGCCTTCGCGGAGCGTTCTCTGAAGCAGGCTTTGGCGCGCGCCTCAGCTGGTGACTGGGATGGCCTCAACGCACTCTCAGAGCTCGGCTTAGAGAGGGTGCCTCCAGACAAACGGGGCGCCTTGGCAGTCCAGTACTACCGGCACGCAAAGATATTCCTCGCGCAGGGGGAGATGAGAGGGGCAAGTGCGGCGCTCGGCGCTGCGCACAGGCTACAGCCCGACGAGCACCTCTATAGCGAGCGCGCTGCGCTCCTCCGTCATGTTGTCCTGCCGAGCGGCGCAGAATGGCGCCGTAGCCTCCAAGACCTGCAGCGAGAGCTTGCGGAAGTCTGCAATCGAACACCGTGTGAGTGCGGTTCTCACTTCAAGATTGCGAAGTGTCGAGGAATTATTGGTGAAGGATTTCCCGATAGACGGGACGTCTCGGGGATCCCTGTCTATACGGTTGGTCCGTACTATTCTCGCTCCTACCGTGGGAAGTGGACGAAGCTCCTGAAGGCCATTAAACATGCACCTTATGACCGGAGGCCACTCAAAGCGATGGCAGACATCACCGCGGACTTTGTGAGGGAGACGACGTCTCTGCTGGCGGAGGCGGACATGATCGTGCCAATACCTCCCGCGCCCGCAAAGTTCGCTGAGCGAGGTTTTGCACCGAACGACATCGTCGCCGAGCGTCTCAGTGTGCGGCTGGCGATCCCCGTTCGAAAGGCGCTGGTAAGAAAGGATGGTGTGCCGACCAAAGAAGCCTCTGACGAGGAACTTGAGAGCCAGTTCGAGGTTAGACCAGCTATAGGGCGGAGCTTGCGCGGCCTCTCGATTGTGTTGGTCGAGGATATCTGGACGGCAGGGCGCACGATCCCGGTTTGTGGGGCGCAGCTTCGGGCCTTTGAGCCAAGAGATATCGCAGCGGTAGCCCTCGGACACACTGCTGGATGAGTCGGTAGACTAGGTCACGATGAGCCGATGGTCGTCCCGCACCACCTCCTTGAGGATCATTTGGCCAGCGGTGGCGGTCACAATCTCGCAAGCTGGATTCGCCTCGAGCAGGCGGCGCCGAGCGACACGAAGGGTGCTGCCTCTGGTCGAGACATCATCGAGTAAGAGAATTCGGTTCGGGAGCCGAACCGGCACCCGCAGCCTAAGCTTGTCGTAGTACTCCCGCTCAAACTCCTGGATTCCGATGCCAGCAGCAAGCGCAGCCTTCTTCGAGAACGGGCTTGTCAGTTCGAGTACATCATGCATCCGCGCCCCGAGAAGTTGAGCCAGCTCGCTTGCAAGCGCTCGGGTTCGGTGAAGCTCACCTCGATCGATCTTTTCCGGCGAGAGCGGAATCGGGACTACTGCGTCAAAGTCCACGAGTTCTCTGCGTCGTAGGGCTTCGAAGATGCCTAGTGCGAGAGGGTAGGCGAGGGCCTCCTCGCCCAGCTTGAAGCGGTAGAAGAGTTCGGAAGTATGACTGACGCCTCGTCGGAGGCCGGCGCGAAGATAGCAACGGCTGGGGATCACCCAGTAGGCCGGCGCGAACCCGACGGTGGAGTCCGGGAGGCGCCTGGGCGTGGTGTGTTCCTCCGGAGCGATGAGTGGAAGATGAGACCAGGTCGAGCAATCGTCGCAGAGGCGTCTCTTGCAGCTAGTCGCAGTCGAGCCGATCGTGCACTCTGGTGGCGTTGCCCATTGCTCGGGTAAGACAAACACTTGGCGGTAGCGCGGCGCCGCAAGGGCCGCAACCCGAGTGGACAAGAAGGGGTCCGTGAGGGGATCGGTGGTGCTGTATTCCCGAACACGAAGTGTAACGGTTGCCGCCGACGTGTTGATAGACTGGACGAAGCCCTTGACGTAGACGCCATTGGTAAAGGCGTGCGGTCCATGAAAATAGACCCAGATCTCCTGCCCGTGCTCGACGACGTCAATGTACCGGTCCCATCCGAGTTGAAGGGAACGGCGCTGCATCCGATCGGGAACACGCCCCGGATAAAAACCGTCGTACCGGCTCCAGATCTTGTAGATGAACTTCACAGAGCGAGGATGTCGGAGAAGCGCCGGAGGACGTGTGCGCTCGATGCTGGACGAGCGCCTCCGTAACCGTAGGCGGCCCACGCAAATACGACACCCGCCGTGGCTGCTGCTTGCGCATCTCCTTCCAAATCGCCTACATAGAGGACTTCAGCGCTGGGCACGATGCCGAGATCTCGTAGTGCCGCGAGAACTGGACCTGGGTGGGGTTTCCGGAATCGGCAGTTTCCTGCATGGATGACAGTTGTGAATGTGCCGTGAAGGGCCACTCCCGTTAGCATCGGGGACACGAGGCGGCCCGGAAGGCTGGTGACGGCCCCGATGGGCATCCCGCGTGAGACGAGCCTCCCGAGTGTCTCTGCCACGCCAGGGAACAGGGCAAGCTCGGCACACCGCCGCTCAAGCGTGGAGGTGGAGACACCACACTTCCGAAGAAGCGACACAATCGACTCTCCTGCCTGGAGGTGCTTAAGTGCCGCGCTCTCGGAGATGTTGCCCGTCGCCGCCAGGAGAGTGGCATACCAGGGATAGCTGTTCCAGACAGTCCCGTCTAGGTCAACGAGGACAGCTCTCGGAGCCATCGCTCAAAGGCCTCGCCCATTTGCTCGCTTGTCGGGAGGGTGATGGCGCGGACGGCAGCGTCACGCTGAATAAGAGCGTTGCCGGACGTCTCAGGTGTGTCGTCGTGTGCGAATGTCGCGATCGGCTTACGTTGTTCCAGCGCAAATCGATAGGCGTTCATGGCACCGCCGCTCACTGAGGACTGACTGATCAGAACTCCCAGTGCGAAGGACACGATGAGCTTGTTGCGCTTTCGCAGGGTCAGTGACGAGGCTGCCGTGCCGAAGGCGAACTCACTCACGACTGATGCACCCGAATACCGAAGGACTTCTTCCCAGAGCCCCTTGTGCTCTGGGGGGAAGGGCCGGTCGAGGCCGCAGGGCATTACGCAAATCGTTTGCCCCAATACGTCGACCGCTGCCCGATGGCCGATGGCGTCAGCACCGAGAGCGAAGCCGGAAACGATGGAGTAGCCGTGCCGACAGGCCGTCCTGGAATAGGTGTCGTGTAGCGACGCGTATGGCTCGCGAATTCGACGGGAGCCGACACAAGCAATGGCTCTCGGATTACGAAGCGGCTCTAGAGATCCGCGCACGTACAGGAGCGGGACCGGATTATTACTGTTGAGGACGTTGGCAGGATAGTCTGCATGCTCGTAGGTTAGAATCGCCGCCCGGTTCTTCTTGGCGGCGAGGATCTGACGGATAGCTCGCTCGCGACAAATCGGGCGTTGCTTGTCGATGTCGACTAGGAGCTGGCTCCTCAGTGAGTCCCCCCGCTTTCCTTTGGTGGGTAGGGGTTTGCCTCCCGAGACAATATCGATGGGCCTTAGCCCTTCGAGTTGCAACTCACGAAACTTTTGTGGTCCGAAGCCTTTGACAGCGCTCAGTACGAAGATGGCCGCGAGGTTGTCGACGGTGATACCGACCGCCTGCTCAATTTCGGGGTCAACATGTTCAGGGCGGTCGAGGCTAGGAGAGGGGCGCTGGGCTCGGTCAGTTTCCGAGAAGACCCGCGGGCGGGAGCTGCGGCGCGGGTCCTGAGGATCCTGCGGGACCGCTGGGCTATCTGTCATGAGACCGTAGCTTGCAGTGAAGAACGTGACGACGCCGGGGCACAGCCCGACTATACAGGGGCAGAGAAGTGCTGATCAATGGCTCAGGGAAGAGAGCGGATTGAATAGTAAGTGCGTCAGGGCAGGTCCTGGGCTGTCACCAACCCCACGCTTGGTAACAGCCCGAAGGCCCTTGACCTGGCCACAAGAGAGACCCAGACAGCCCGCATTCGCTCCTCTCCAAGAGGGGTCCGTTCTTGCAGCGCCCAGGGCATTCGGCGATGATGGCCACTGAGACCGACAGAGGGGAGAAGGGAGGACCACGGTGCAGGACCAGACCATCCGCGCATGGCCGGTTCATGGGTGAAGAGTGATGAGATACTGTTTGGCTCTCTCTGTTTACCTTCGGCATGCAACCGACGGCCTTCGGCCGCGGCTGATACCGCTGACGTTAAACACGTGATGATGACTATGGACCACGAAGCACGGGCTGTCGTGGAGTTCCTCCGATTAGCGGAGCGCCTCAAGTCGGAGCTGCGTCACAGCTGGCTCTCGAGCGGGCGAAGAGAGAGCGTGGCCGAGCACACGTGGCAGATGGCGGTGATGGCGCTGGTCAGCCATCAACATCTTGAGCACCCGGTGACGATCGACCGCGCACTCAGGATGATTCTTGTCCACGACTTGGTTGAAGCCGAGGTCGGCGACGTCCCGTTCTTCGAGACCGAAATTCGAAAGCAACGTAAAGCCGAACTCGAGCGCGCAGCAATCGAGAAGATTCGGCAGATGCTCGCCCCCGCTACCGGGGACGAAGTCTACGAGCTCTTCCTCGAATACGAGGCGGCCGAGACGCTTGAGGCGAAATTCGCGAAGGCGCTTGACAATTTGGAGGTGCAGTTTCAGCACAATGCGGCCGACCTGTCCACGTGGGAGGAGATCGAGTACGAGCTTGTGTATACGAAGATGGACCGCTTCTGCTCTCACGATCGATTTCTGCGTGAACTGTGCGACGTGATCAAGCGGGAGGCGGAGGAGAAGATGCGGGCGGGAGGTGTCGACGTTGCGGCGGTCCAACGCAAAGCCGCCGTCTAGGCTGTGGCTAGAGCGGACCCGGTCCTGATCCGCGACCCTGTTTGCTGGGCACCCAAGGCCGCTGGCCGTTCGCCAGCTATCCGCATAGCCCGGCATCAGCAGGCCGGCCGGGGAGGCGCCTAACGCTGAACCTCGCGGTAAACCGCGGCCCCGTCGACGTCAGGCGTCTGCAGGTCGCAGAGGACCAGGTCGTACTCCCGCCGGGCGATTCGCTCGAGCGCCGCCTGGCCGCCGTGGACGGCCTCCACCGAATGGCCGTCCTCCTCGAGCACCGTCTGGATCAACTCCGCCAGCTCCGCCTGATCGTCCAGGAGATTGGTAGAAAGGCGGGCCGGGCGCGGTCGGGCGACCTTGACAGCCGAGCAGCGTCGGAAGATCGCAAAGCGTGCGGCACTGGCGAGATGGGCGAAAGTCACGCGGAGGAGGTAGATGGTCAATAGCGTGGAGGTCAGGATCGCGGGCAACATCGTCGGCTCCATCACGGTCGAACCAGCCCCGACCCATCTTCGGGCGCACCGCACTGCTGGAGGCTTTCGGCTGCACCTGCCGCTGACCATCAGACTCGCCATGAAGGAGGCGGACAAGTACCGCCCGCTTGTAACGAACGTGTGGGCTACGCTTTCCGTGCAAGACGGCAACGGTCAGATTCACCACCTTGGGCAAGCCCGGTGTGACGGCCTTTTCCTCGGGGCCTACCGGGAATCCGTGCAACCGGGTGAGTTGATCTGGTCGGATGTCTTGGCGGCGCTGTCCTACTACGAGCGGCTCCGTGACGGGAGGCCAGCCCGGATGAGGTTCGACTGCTCCGGTGAGGCGTGCCATCTCTTCAGCATGTCCCAATGGGTCCGCACTGAGCCTCAAGCCGTCAGCGGTCAGGCCGAAGTCGAGTACCCCGCCCACGTGTGGGTCACCATGCTGAGGGAACTAAAGGTCGCGGAGAACGTGCTGGTGGAGGTACCACTGCCCGGTATCCCGCCGAACGGGTGGGAGAACGTCTGGCAGGCCCTTGTGGAGGCTCGTAACGCCTTCGAGCAGGGCGGGGAGCCGGGTTGGTCCCAATGCGTCGTGAAGGTCCGGCAGGCTCTCGAACTGTGGGACAACATCGAACCGGAGAAGAAACTACTCCCGGATCAGCCCCGCGAACACTGGAGCAAGTCGGATCGACTCGATGGCTTTCGCTGGCACCTCCGGAACTGCGCCCATCTGGCGGCACACCCCGGCGCGTCATGGTCCCGTGCTGAAGCCCTCCTGATGGTCTCCACGCTGTCAGCATTGCTCGCGGTGCGGAATCAGTGAGCTCTGTATGACGCTCTACAGCCGGGAGGCTACGCGAGCGAGGATGATCTACGCGACGCAAAGAGAACACGTGAGCGATGGGTTCGTCTGGCTCAAGGAGAGCGACCTTCCGTCGAGATGCATCGTTCGGATCAAGAACCCAGCCACCAGGAAGGTCGTGTACTGTGAAGCGCTACAGATTGAGGAGAACTTCCTTCGAGGATACAACAAGCCACCTCGACGGAGCATTGGCCCGTCCGAAATGGACAGGGCGCTCGTAATGGGAAGGTGGTTTCGGTGGCGTCTCGGCGATCTGAAGACCAAGACCGAGTATCTGCTCCAGATCGAATCGTGCAACGGCTGGTGGGGGAAGTTCCGAGCCTGTACTCACCATCCGCAGGTTGTTGTGCGTGTTGCGGTCTGGCTCGGGATGGTAAGCGTGGCCCTTGGGATCGTCAGCGTAGTCCTGAGTGTCAAGGGCCTATCGAGTTCGTGGTTCGGAGGGTCGTAACATTGCGTCTTCTCCTCGGCAGGCGTCAGTAAACTGTCGCGACGGGTCAGAATCCGTCGAGGCCGACCGCGGAGGACATCTCAGGAGGCGTGAGGGTTGGCAGATTCCCCAACGCGAAGATACCTCATAGAATATTGGGTCCGTTCCAGCCTGGCTTCTCACGCGGGCGAAAGATTTATTTTCGGTGTCAGGGGGACTGAGGTCAGCCTTGTCCCGCCAGATCCCGCGCATCGCCAGCCGCGTCCTCCTCGTGGATGACGACAACTACGTCCGCGATGTAACGGCCCTGATCCTGGAGCGCATGGGCTACTACGTGCGGGCGACGGGGAACGGGTTCGAGGCCCTCCGGTGGCTCGAGGAAGAGGCCTACGACCTCCTCGTCCTGGACGTGAAGATGCCCGAGATCGACGGACCGACGCTCTATCGGGCAGTGCTGGCGGGGAATGCCGATCGTCTCCCTGCGCTAGTCTTGTGCACCGCGTCGTGATTAGCGCGGTAGTGGCGGGGTAAGGACCGTGGTAAGAGCCTTACGCGCCGCGTTAAAAACGAGGGTGTGGACCTCCAATCATGAGGCCAGCGAGGAACCGACAAAACTGACAGAACCCCAGTCGGGCGGTTACCCCCGGGGCGGGCTCTCGGACGCCTCCGGAGGCACGCGGCGCGATCGGTCACGCCGGCCCGCCGGGAGCCGCGGATTGAGGCGGAACCGCACGGTGGGCCGCCCGCCGTCACGGGCCCTCATCGCTTCCGCC
>Ga0137391_10000430_pt1 | contig 28926 bp, 22 predicted proteins | sample 15con2h24BmetaG_FD_101399 | JGI IMG/M metagenome (GOLD analysis project Ga0137391, IMG submission 101399) | Vadose zone soil microbial communities from Angelo Coast Range Reserve, California, USA - 15con2h2.4B metaG | ecosystem: Environmental > Terrestrial > Soil > Vadose zone > Saprolite...
CGCCGGCGGCGTTCACCGCCTCGACGGCCAGCTCATGGTCGTCCTCGATGTCGATCGCGTCCTCGAAATGGCGCCCAAAACCGCTCTTGCCGCTTAACTCACGTCATGACCGCAATGTCCCACCAGGGAGACTTTTGAAATGAGAACTTGTCTGGTAGTCGACGATTCGACCGTCGTCCGAAAGATCGCGCGCCGCATTCTGGAAGAAATGGAGTTTCAGGTCGTCGAAGCCGAGGACGGCGAAAAGGCGCTGGAGGCCTGCAAGAGCGCCATGCCGGAGGCAGTCCTGCTCGACTGGAACATGCCGAACATGGACGGCTATGAGTTCCTCGGCAATCTGCGCCGCATGCCCGGCGGCGATGTGCCCAAGGTGGTGTTCTGCACCACCGAAAACGACATCGACCATATCTCGCGCGCGCTCGCGGCCGGTGCCAACGAATACATCATGAAGCCGTTCGACAAGGAAATCATTTCCGCGAAATTCGCGGAAGTGGGCCTGATCCAGGTGACGTCGCCGGAAACCGTCTGATCCTCAGCTTGCCTGCAAGAGGCCGTCCGTGACCCTGCCCGATTATGAGTACCTGCGGAAGTTTCTCAAAGACCAGTCCGGTCTCGATCTGTCTGCCGACAAGCAGTATCTGATCGAGAGCCGCCTGCTTCCGCTGGCGCGGAAGTCGGGCCTGCCCGGCATCAGCGAACTCGTGCAGAAGATGAGAAGCGGTTCCTCGCTCTTCATCAACCAGGTGGTCGAAGCCATGACCACCAACGAGACGTTCTTCTTCCGCGACAAGCTCCCGTTCGATCATTTCCGCGAATCGATCATGCCCGAGATGCTGCGGGCGCGCGCGAGCCGCAAGAGCATCCGGATCTGGTGCGCCGCCGGTTCGACCGGCCAGGAACCCTATTCGCTGGCGATGTGCCTGAAGGAGATGGGTGCCTCGCTCAGCGGCTTCCGGGTCGAAATTCTTGCGACCGATCTGTCGCAGGAGGTGATCGAGAAATCGAAGGCTGGCATCTACAGCCAGTTCGAGGTCCAGCGTGGCCTGCCCATTCAGATGCTGGTCAAGTATTTCAAGCAGACCGGCGAGCTCTGGCAGATCAACTCCGACATTCGCGGCATGGTGCAGCACAGGCAGCTCAACCTGCTGCACGATTTCACCTGCCTTGGAAAGTTCGATATCATCTTCTGCCGCAACGTCCTGATCTATTTCGACCAGGAGACCAAGGTGAACATCTTCAATCGCCTGGCCAAGGTGATCGAGCCGGACGGCTTTCTGGTGCTCGGCGCAGCCGAGACCGTGGTCGGATTGACCGACGTCTTCAAACCATTTCCGGAACGGCGCGGTCTTTATCGGCCGAACGCCTTCAGCGCGGCGCCCGGAAGGATGTCCGCTCTGGGCGCGGGTGCGATGAAATCGGCCGCAGTCGCAGGGCTTTGAGACATGTCCGAGGAGCACAAAGGCACGGATCGCGTCACGTTCAGCCGCGGCTACGACGTCTGCATCATGGCGATCGACGGGACGTGGCGGCGGGATTGCCAGCTCAACGCCATTTCCGACAACGATGCCGTCCTCACCTTGGAGGGCTCGATCCAGGGGCTTAACCTGAAAGAATTTTTCCTGCTGCTGTCGTCGACCGGTCTGGCTTATCGCCGCTGCGAGCTCGTGCGGGTCAACGGCTCGGAAATGGATATCCAGTTCCTCAAGGGCAAAAACAAGAAGAAGAGACCGTCCGCTTCGTCCAATCACGACGTGGCGAAGAGCGCCTGAACGCGCCGCGCCCGCAGTCAGCCTTGCCGCGTCGGCAGGACTGAAAAACAGGGCTGCATGCCATCCGATTTTCGTCAGAAGCCTGCTGCATAAATCCTGAATGCGACCCGCCGGATTTCGAGGGTCGACTTTACCTGGCCGCAGGGCGCGCGGGTGTATGTATGGCATCGACCGATCCATTGGAGCATGGCCCGGAAGACGCCCTGCCTCGCATTCGCATCGCGGAGTGGATGCCGTTTTCTCCAAGCTGGCAAACGCGACGCGTTTGCGCGGAGATCATGCTCGAACCACAACGGAGAGCGCGATGATGCGTCCTTCTGGCGTCGTCGCACTTGAGGACCAACGATGCCAGTCTGTTCGCCCGTTTCGACCGATGTGCCACACGACAAGGAACGGCGCGCGCTGCAGCTCTTGGTCGTCGACGACGATGCCGCGCAGCGAAGGCTGATTTCGGTCGCCGCCAAGCAGGCCAGCCATGTCGTCACGGTGGCGCAGTCCTGCGCGGAGGCTCTCACGCAACTCGGGAACGGACGGTTCGACTGCGTGACGCTGGATCTGATGCTCGGCGACGGCATTCAAGTGCTGCAGGCGATCGCCGATGCGAAGTTCGCCGGTTCCGTGATCGTGATCAGCGGCATGGATGCAGCGCACCGCTCGGCCGCGCGGTCATATGCGAGATCGCTGGGGATCGACCTGCAAAGTCTCCCGAAGCCCGTCGACCTCGCCGCCCTGCGGATTTGCCTCGCCAACCTTGGCAAGACCGCGATGGGCTTGCCGGTCGTCCACACATGGGGCGGCGTCGTGGCCGACAGCGTGACAGCGCGCCACCGGTCTTGACGCCTGCGAAGGGCGCGGATGACGAGCGCGTCGCACGCCACCTTGCTGTTTGAGCATGATGAAAAAGCTGGCATCTGCCCGTATGGGGCATGCTTTTCCGCGGATCAGGCCCGGCCGCGGCCGACAGCACGACCAGCTTGGGCGCGGATTTGGTCAGCAGTGCTGACGTCTTGGCGTCGAGAAGAAATTGCAGCGCAGCGTCGAGGCTTGCGTTGCAGGTGTTCAGCGCCGCGCTTGCCTTCGCATAGCGGGGTGTGACATCGTCCAACACGACAACATCGTCGACATGTTCCGAACTCTTGGACGACGCGTCGCGGGCGATGGCTATTTCAATCGCCTTGATGCTGCGCTGGACATGATCGAGCAGAGCCGCTAGCTCGGACACGATCGAACCGAAGCTGTCGCCGTGGTGCTCGGGTAGGGCCGAAACGCCGTTGTCTGCAGCATTCTGCGTTGGATATTCTCCTTCGCTCGCGACGTAGGTTGGACGCCGCTACTTGTGGGTTAAGCCCATGTCCCGTACAAATACGGGTGGGTCGATTCTCCGCCAAGCGGTATATCGTGCGGCGAGTGCGCGTCATGTTTCTACTTTTTTGGGACGATGGCACATGGTCGAAAAACCTGCTTCCCGTGGCGAAATATTTGTTGTCGATGACGATCCCGCTGTGCGCGACACCCTTTCGATGGTGTTGTCCGCGGGTGGTTATGAAGTGATCTGTTTTGCGGATGGCGCCGCGTTGCTGGCGGTAGCGAGAAACCGCACGCCCTCATGCATTCTGCTGGATGTCCATATCCCTGGAAAATCCGGCCTGGATATTCTGAGGGAATTGCATGGCGAGGATTATCCCGCTCCCATCTTCATGATCTCGGGCCAGGGCGACATCGCCATGGCGGTCAGCGCGATCAAGAACGGTGCGCTGGATTTCATCGAGAAGCCGTTCCGCGGAACCGAGATCGTGGCGCGGCTGGACGAGGCGATCGGGGCTTACGCGCGCCGGCAGGCGCAGAGTTCGCTCTCCTCCAGCATCGCTGCCCTGCATTTCCCGGGGCGGGAACCGTTGACGCGCAGGGAACGCGAGGTGCTGGAACAGTTCACCTCCGGCGCGTCCAACAAGGAAGCCGGACGCACGCTTGGGATCAGCCCGCGCACGATCGAAGATCACCGCGCCAACATCATGAAGAAGCTCGGTGCGAGGAACGCTGCCGATCTCGTCCGCATCGTGATGACCGCGCAGCGCGCCTCCTAGCAGGCTGTTGAAGAAGTCGTCGTCTTCTTGAGGGTGGCTGATTAGTCCTGATATGCCTTCGGCAGATCGCGGCGGCGCACGGCGGTTCCGTTCATGCTGCGGACATCAATTTCGACAATCTGATCAAGTTGTACGCTGCATACGAGAACAGCGATCCTGGGCGTTCGTCGGTACCGCGCGCATGACCAATCCCTCAACGCAATTTCTACTCCCTCCGTCCGGACCGCGAATTGGTCTGATGCTGGTTCGCGAGGTAAGGAATGAAGGCATATTTGGTGCTCGACTTGTCGGTGAATGACTTCGGTGGTTTCAGAAAATACATCGCTGAAATCCCTGCATTCATCGCAAAACATTCAGGAAAATACATAGTTCAGGGGGTTCAGCCAACGACAATTGAGGGTGATTGGAAACCCGAACGCATGGTCATCATCGAATTTCCAGGACGCCAAAACGCAGAAGCATTTCTAAGTGACCCTGAAATTCAAGACCTGTTCAAGCTGCGCCACGACACGACGACGAGTAAGCTGGTGCTTGCCGATGGGTGCACGTAACCGCCTGCCTTCCGCGTGGGGTCTCATCGCGCGGAAGGCAGTTTTCGCTCAGCCGTCGATCGCCTTTCGGATCATTCTGGCGAGATCCGACTTGCGGTACGGCTTGGCGAGCAACAGCACGCCGGAATCGAGCCGGCCATGATGAATGATGGCGTTTTCGGTGTAGCCTGAGGTGAAGAGAATCCTCAGGTCCGGCCGCTGCTTCAGAATCGCGTCGGCGAGCTGGCGGCCGTTCATCGTTCCCGGCATGATGACGTCGGTGAAGAGCAGATCGAATTGCCGTCCCGCGTCGACGATCGCGAGCGCTTCGGCGGCGTTGCCGGCGTCGAGCGTGACGTAGCCCAGCGAACGCAATTGAGTCAGCACATATTCGCGAACCAGCCTGTCGTCTTCGACGACAAGGATTGTCTCGTGCCCGCCTTCGATGTCCGCCACCGAGACGGCTTCGGGCACGAGCGATACTCCGGTGCCGGGCGGCAGGTACATCTTGATCGTGGTGCCGTAACCTTCCTCGCTGTAGATCTTGATGTGTCCGGCGGATTGCTTGACGAATCCGTAGACCATGCTCAGGCCGAGGCCGGTGCCCTTGCCCGCGCCCTTCGACGTGAAGAACGGGTTGAACACCTTGTCCAGCATGACGGAGGGAATGCCGTTTCCGGTGTCGCTGACGGCGATCAGGGCATAGTGGCCGGGCTGCACGTCATCGTGCACGTCCGCATAATTTTCGTCGAGATAGGCGGCGCCGGTTTCCACGATGAGCTTGCCGCCATTTGGCATGGCGTCGCGCGAATTGAGCGCCAGGTTGAGGATCGCGGTTGCGAGGTGGTTGGGGTCGACGGTGGCGAAGCATGTTTCGTCCTTGAACACCGATTCGATTTCGATGTGTTCGCCAAGCGTCGGTCGCAGCAGCTTCGCGGTGTCGATGATGAGCGTATTGACGTCGACGTCGCGCGGCTGCAGCGGCTGCCTGCGCGCGAAGGCGAGTAGATGCTGGGTCAGGTCGGCGCCGCGCGCGGCGGCCTCGTCGATCATCCTGGTGATGGCTGCAAGCTGCGGCTCCTTCGCCACGGCGCTGGCCAGGATTTCGATCGTTCCGGTGATGACCGTCAGGATATTGTTGAAATCATGCGCGATGCCGCCGGTGAGCTGGCCGATCGCTTCCATCTTTTCGGATTGCCTGATCCTCTCCTCCGCAGCGATCTTCTCGGTGAGGTCGCGGATGAATCCGTTGAACAGAAAGCCGTTGCGGGTTCTCAACGCGGTCACGCTGAGCTCGGCCTTGAACTCCTTGCCGTCGCGGCGCCGGACCAGGAGTTCGCGGCGCCGTCCGAGGATGAGGCCCTGTCCGGAGCCGAGAAAGCGTCCGAGCGCCGCCTTGAGTTCGCCGTGGTCCGTGCCGGCCACGATCAAGTCGATCAGGTCCTTGCCGAGCACCTCCTTGCGCGGCCATCCGAAAATCCGCTCGGCCTGCGAATTCCAGCTTAGGATCGCGCCGCTTTCGTCCATCTGGACGAACGCCTCGAGCGCCGTCTCGATGATGTTGCGCGCCAGCTGCGCGCTCTCGCGCAAGGTCTCCTGCGCCCGCCGGCTCTCGGTCATGTCGCGGCCGACGAAGAAATGCCGCTTGACCGGCTCCGACCAGGCGCCCATCCAAGAGAGCCATACCGTCCGGCCATCCTTGTGAATGAAGCGCCCGGTGACGTCGCGCGTGTGCAGCTCGCTCCGCGCGGCGCGCATCTCCTTACGGGCATTTTCCACATCGTCGGGATGGAGGAATTCGATCGCGTTCCGGCCCATCATCTCTTCCGGCGGGTATCCCAGAATGGTTTCGGCGCTTGGGCTGACTTGAACCATGACGCCCGTCGAATCGATGATCAGGATCAGATCCTGCGAGGTTTCGAAGATGCGGCGGCGCTCTTCGATCTGCTGGCGGAGCGCCTGCTCGGTCTTGCGGCTCTCGGTGAGGTCGCGCGCGATCCTGGAAGCGCCGATGATCTCGCCGGACGGCGACCTGATCGGCGATATCGAGAGCGAGACCTGAACCGGACTGCCGTCCTTGCGCAGCCGCAGCGTCTCGTAATTTTCGACTCTCTCGCCGCGCGCGACCCGGCCCAGGATCTCCTGAACCTCCGTCGCCCGCTCGGAAGGCACGATCAGATCGATGCTCTTGCCCACGGCTTCATCGGCGGAATGTCCGAACAGGCGTTCCGCGGCGGGATTCCATCCGGTGATCGTTCCGTCGAGCGACTGGGTGACGATCGCGTCGTTCGACGACTGCACGGCGGCGCTGTAGAGACGCTCGCGCGCGGCATAGAGGTCTCGCGCGGCTTCGGTGAAGCGGTGTTCCCGGATCTCGCGTTCGAGCTCGGCGGTCTTGGCGTTGGCCTCGCCGATCATCCGCGCGAACGCGCTGGCAAGCACGCCTGTTTCGCCGCCGACGTCGAGCGGAATGGTGACGGGATCGTTGCGGCCGATGCCCTCGACGGCCACGGTCAGTTGCTTGATCGGCCGCGTCAGCGACCGCGCCACGATCACCGCCAGCACAGCCGCGCACAGCATCGCGATCAGCCCGACCTGCAGGGTCGTATTCCTGATCGCCAGCGCCGGTGCCATGAAAGCGGCATTCGGCAGCGTCTCGATCACCGCGATCCACTGCTTGCCCGCGAGCAGGACCGGCGCGAACGCCACTCCGCCCGGCCGCCCGGCTTCGTCCGGCAAGATGTTGTTGCAGCTTTGCATGCTGCCGAGAGCAGGGGCCAGCGACGGAAAGTCCGCCTGCCAGTTCGCCGGCCTGCCGAACTGGCTGCCGAATTCACGCGACTTATCGGGATGAACGAGATAGTCGCCCTGGGAATTGACGACATAAAGCTGTGCGCCGGGCTGGATCGTCGACAGGATATGCGCGAAAACCCGGCTCATATCGACGTTGAGAATGAGAATGCCGAATGGCTTGCCGTCCGGTGCGAAAATCGGAGTTCCAATGCGCAGCGTCGCCGTGCGGGGGTCGCCCCCGTCGATGTGATCCAGCTTGACCGGCGAGACATAGATCTGCCCCGGCGGCAGTCCGACCGTTTCCTTGAAATAGTATCGGTCGCCACGCTCCTGCAATTCCGCATCGGGGACCACGCGAACCCCGCCGTCGGGGCCCGACCGGTCGACGCGGACGATTTCGCGCTGATTGTCGTCGACGCCGATCAGCCGGATCATGGCGTAGGCGGGCTTGGCTTCCAATTCCGCCGAAAAGTGCATGGCGATCCGCTGGCGCCAGACGCTTGCGGGAACGCCGTCCGCGAGATCGGCGCCGCCGGACATTCGCGCGCGGATCAATCCGGCAAATCCAGGAATGTAGCGATAGCTCGCGACGTCGCGGCGAGCCCCGGCCGCGTGAGATTCAAGTTCGGTCGCTATCAGCCGCGCATGCGCCTCGATGCGATCGAGCACGCGCGGCAACAGCGCCTGTTCCAGGCTGCGATAATTGAGCCAGCCGACGGCGATGACCGCGACCGCAACCAGGAAGGTCATCGCGACGGCCAGCCTGGTCGCGAGCGTCATCCTGGCGAACAAGCCGCCGTTCCGCACGCGCGTGCTCTTCGGCAGCACGCGCGAGGCCATCTTGGTTTCAGCGGCGGGAAGCGACATCGTTATCTGGCGTCGGTTGGGCCGACGGTTCCCTTGCGGCGGCGAGGCACTCCGCGAGTGTCGCCAGCAAAGCCGCCGGCCTGAAGGGTTTGGGCAGGCCGCGCACCGCGCCGAGCTTGGTGGCCATCGCCAGAAAGTCGGGGTCCGGACCCGAATCCAACGTCACCGGCCTGCCGGACATCGCGATGATCGGGGTCGCAGGCCGCAGTTCGCGGACCAGCTTCATGGTCTCCAGTCCGTCCATCGTCGGCATGAAAATATCGAGCAACACCAGATCGAAATGTCCCGTCTTGAATTCCGCAAGACCCTTGCGGCCATCGTCGGCGACGACGACGCTGTGTCCGGCTCGTTCCAGCAACAGCCTGACGGTCATTTGCATGACAGGATCGTCGTCGACGACCAGGATCTTCGCCACGGCCGAGCTCCCTGCCCGACGCGGAATCAGCATTCCGCAGCAGACTATCGAGCTTGTGACGAATTCGAGTGCTGCCGCAAGCGCTTCGGGGCGAAGACATCCGCCGTTACCGGCAAAAAGGAGACGTTGGCGGGCGCTTATATGCACGATGAAGGGTAGACAAATTTCTCCGCCTTCCCAAGCAGGCACCAGCCAGGAGTTGTATGAGGAGACCGCTTCTCTACTCGCCTTAGTTGTGTAGAACATGGATTTCACTGTCACTTAAGCCATTAATGGGAAGGCTGACTACGTCGAGCTTGCCAATGAAGTGCGGTCCTTCTTCGTCAAGTTTCTGGCCCGGCCCGCTGGACCGCCGCAAGGACGAGGATCCGAATGACAGAGGCCCCGAGCGCCGTCAGGAACGCGCGGCGCGCGCCGGACGAAGATGGACCGAACCGGGGTGGATGACGACAGTGATCGCACGACGGTCCGGGGCTTGCCCGGTAGGGACGGCCTGTGAGATGACCTGCGCGGTTCTCTCACAGGTGTCCCATGGCGGATCAAATGGCAGATCAAAAAATCAAGAAAACGCCGGAAACGCTGCGCAGCGCGCGCTGGTTCGCGCCCGACGATCTGCGCGCCTTCGGCCACCGCTCGCGCGCGATGCAGATGGGCTATGCGCCGGAGGAGTGGAAGGACCGCCCGGTCATCGCGATCCTCAACACCTGGTCGGACGCGCAGCCCTGCCACATGCATTTCAAGAGCCGCGTCGATGACGTCAAGCGCGGCATCCTGATGGCCGGCGGCTTTCCGGTCGAGCTGCCGGCTCTGTCGCTGTCGGAATCGCTGTTGAAGCCGACCACCATGCTCTACCGCAATCTCTTGGCGATGGACGCCGAGGAGCTCTTGCGCGGCCATCCCGTCGACGGCGTGGTGCTGATGGGCGGCTGCGACAAGACCACGCCCGCGCTGCTGCTGGGCGCGACCAGCATGAATCTTCCCGCGATCTATCTTCCGGCGGGCCCGATGCTGCGCGGCAACTGGAAGGGCAGGACGCTGGGCTCGGGCTCGGACGCCTGGAAATACTGGGATGAGCGGCGCGCGGGCAAGATCTCCGACAAGGATTGGGTCGATGTCGAGGCCGGCATCGCCCGCAGCTACGGCACCTGCATGACCATGGGCACCGCCTCGACCATGACGGCGATCGCCGAATCGATCGGCATGACCTTGTCCGGCGCGTCCTCGATTCCGGCCGCCGACGCCGGCCACATCCGCATGGCGTCCGAATGCGGCCGGCGCATCGTGGACATGGTCTGGGAAGACCTGACGCCGAAACAAATTCAAACTCGAAAGGCGTTCGAGAACGCCATCACGGTCGCGATGGCGATGGGCTGCTCGACCAATGCGATCATTCACCTGATCGCGCAGGCGCGCCGCGCGGGCGCGGATATCGGGCTCGACGATTTCGAGACGGCGAGTCGCAAGGTGCCTGTCATCGCCAATGTGCGCCCCTCCGGCGACACCTACCTGATGGAGGATTTCTATTATGCCGGCGGTCTGCCGGGCCTGATGAGCCGCATCCGCGATCATCTGCATCTCGACTGCATGACCGTGACCGGCATGACGCTCGGCGAAAACATCGCGCGCGCCGAAGTCTATAATGACGACGTCATCCGCACGATCGATCATCCGATCTACAAGGAAGGTGCGCTCGCGGTGCTCAAGGGAAATCTCGCGCCCGACGGCTGCGTGATCAAGCCCAGCGCCTGCGAGCCGCGTTTCCTCAAGCACACCGGCACGGCGCTGGTGTTCGACGACTATCCGTCGATGAAGAAGGCGGTCGACGATCCCGATCTCGACGTCACCGCCGATCATGTGCTGATCCTGCGCAATGCCGGGCCGCAGGGCGGGCCGGGCATGCCGGAATGGGGCATGCTGCCGATCCCGACCAAGCTCGTGAAGCAGGGCGTGCGCGACATGGTGCGGCTGTCGGACGCGCGCATGAGCGGCACGAGCTACGGCGCCTGCATCCTGCATGTGTCGCCGGAATCCTATATCGGCGGACCGCTCGCTCTGGTGCGAACCGGCGACCGCATCGCCCTTGATGTCGGCGCGCGCACCATCAATCTCGATGTCTCGGAAGCCGAGCTTGCCAAACGCCGCGCCGAATGGAAGCAGCCGGAGCGGCGCTTCGAACGCGGATATGGCTGGATGTTCTCTAAGCACATCAAGCAGGCCAACGAAGGCTGCGATTTCGATTTCCTCGAAACCGGCTTCGGCGCGCCGGTCGGCGAGCCGTCGATTTATTGATTCCGTCGTTCCGGACCGCGCCAACGGGTCGCGCGAATGCGCGCCCGATGACAGGCTCCGCTGCGAACCCGGAACCTCGAGATTCCGGGTTCGATGCTGGCGCATCGCCCCGGAATGACAACAGAGAAAGACCACATGTCAAAACTCAGCGACACCACCCGCAACAAGCTCAAGACCATCTCCACCGCCACCGTCGCGACCGCGCTGTTCAAGCGCGGGCTTCGCGTCCAGTGCATTCAGGATGTGCATCCGCTCAATCCCGATCAGCCGACCCTGGTCGGCGAGGCCTTCACCTTGCGCTACATGCCGGCGCGCGAGGACCTCAACAAGCTGGATGTGTTTCGCGACCGCACCCATCCGCAGCGCAAGGCGATCGAGGATTGTCCGCCCGGCGCGGTGCTTGTCATGGACAGCCGCAAGGATGCACGGGCGGCCAGCGCCGGCGCCATCCTGGTGACGCGGCTGATGCAGCGCGGCGTCGCCGGCGTCGTGACCGATGGCGGCTTTCGCGATTCCGCCGAGATCGCAAAGCTCGGCTTTCCCGCCTATCACCACCGTCCGAGCGCACCGACCAATCTGACGCTGCATCAGGCGATCGAGATCAATGTTCCGATCGGCTGCGGCGACGCGCCGGTGTTTCCCGGCGACGTCATCTTGGGTGATGGCGACGGCGTCATCGTCATCCCGGCGCATCTCGCCGATGAAATCGCCGACGAAACCTTCGAGATGACTGCGTTCGAGGATTTCGTCACCGAGGAGGTGCGCAAGGGCCGCGGCATCTTCGGCCTCTATCCTGCGACCGACGAGCAGACGCTGAAGGATTTCGCCGCGTGGCGGAAGAAGATGGGGCGTTAGTGTTCCCCGGATGCAGCGCAGCGCGCCGCGCTTGCGGCGTGGTGCGCTGCTGATCCGGGGTCCATGCCGACTGGGTCCCGGCTCTGCGGAGCAGCGTTGCACGCTGCACCGCGTCCGGGACCCGTAGTCACAGGCCTGAGTTTTGCGAAGACTGCTGGGGTTGCTATCTCAGCAACAACATCCGTTCGTGGTTATGGGTCCCTGCTTTCGCAGGGACGACGAAATAGCTAAGTTCTGCACCCTTATTGCTCGGCCGGTGCACGCAGCTCACGCCTCGCTCTTCTCCGCGATCCCCACCGCCCACAGCGCGAAGGCGTAGACGATCGCGATTTCGTCGAGGCGGTCGAAGCGGCCGGAGGCGCCGCCATGGCCCGCGCCCATGTTGGTGCGCAGCAGCACCGGGCCACCGCCGGTCATGGTGGCGCGCAATCGCGCGATCCATTTCGCCGGCTCCCAATAGGTGACGCGCGGATCGGCGAGGCCGCCCATCGCCAGAATTGCCGGATAATCCTTCGCCGCGACGTTGTCGTAGGGCGAATAGGACAGGATGGTGCGGAAGTCTTTTTCGCTCTCGGTCGGGTTGCCCCATTCCGGCCATTCCGGCGGCGTCAGCGGCAGCGAGTGGTCGAGCATGGTATTGAGCACGTCGACGAACGGCACCTCGGCGACGATGCCGGCGAACAACTCGCCGGCTTGGTTGGCGACCGCGCCCATCAGCATGCCGCCCGCGCTGGCGCCGTGTGCGACGATGCGTTTGGTACTGGTGTAGTTCGCAGCACACAGCGCGCGGGCGCAGGCCGAGAAATCGTCAAAGCTGTTGGTCTTCTTTTCGCGCTTGCCGTCGAGATACCAGCCCCAGCCCTTGTCGGTGCCGCCGCGGACATGCGCGATGGCATAGACGAAGCCGCGATCGACCAGCGACAGCCGGTTGGCGTTGAAGGAGGCCGGGATCGACACGCCATAGGAGCCGTAACCATAGAGCAGGAGCGGCGCGTTGCCGTCGCGCTTGAAATCGCGCCGGTGCAGCAGCGAAACAGGCACCTCGGCGCCGTCATGCGAGCTCGCCATGATGCGGGTGGTGATATAGTCGGCCGGATCGTGGCCGGAGGGGATTTCCTGGCGCTTGCGCAAGGTCCGGGCGCGGCTTGTCATGTCGTAGTCGTAGACCTCGGAGGGCGTCGTCATCGACGAGTAGGAAAAGCGCAGTGTCGTCGTGTCGAATTCGTAGGAGCCCAGGGTGTCGAGCGAGTAGGCGGCCTCGTCAAAGGCAATGGCGTGCTCTTCGCCCGACGCGAGGTTGCGGATCACGATCGCAGGCAGCGCGTTGGCGCGCTCCAGCCGCACCAGATGGCCGGAATAGAGATCGTGGTCGAGCACATAGACGCCCGCGCGATGCGGGATCAGGTCGCGCCAGTGCGCGCGCTCGGGTGACGCCAGCGGCGCGGTGACGATCTTGAAGTCGATGGCGCCCTCGGCATTGGTGAGGATGAACAGTTCGTCGCCGCGGTCGGCGAGCGAATATTGCACGCCCTCTTCGCGTGCGGCCACCAGCCGCGGCGGTTTGTCGGGATCGGCGAGGTCGATCAGCCGCTGCTCGGAGGTCTCGTGGTCGCCGCCGGCGATGACGCAATATCGCCCGCTGGTGCTTTCATGCAGATGCGTGAACCAGCCGGCATCCTGTTCCTCATAGACCAGCACGTCCTCCGCCTGCGGCGTTCCCAGCCGATGGCGCCAGACCTGCATCGGGCGGTGGTTGTCGTCGAGCTTGACATAGAAGAAGCTCCTGCAGTCGGCGCTCCACACCGCCGTGCCGTCGGTCTCCTCCACGAGATCGTCAAGGTCCCGGTTGCCGTTCCAGTCGCGGACGCGGATCGAGAAATATTCCGAGCCCTTGGTGTCCGCGCTCCAGGCCTGGAGCTTGTGGTCGTGCGAATGCCGGCTGCCGCCGAACCTGAAATAGGCGTGAGCCTTTGCGAGTTCGTCGCCGTCGAGCACGAATTGCGGCTCGCCGCCGCCCCGCGGCATGCGGCCGAACATTTCATGCTGCCCGCCCTCGCGGAATTTGCGGAAATAGGCGAACGGGCCGTCCGGCGACGGCACGCTGGAATCGTCCTCCTTGATGCGGCCGCGCATCTCCGCGACCAGCGCCTTCTGCAACGGCGCGGTGTGGCCGAGCAGGCTTTCCGTATAGGTGTTTTCCGCATCGAGATAGTGCTTGATATCCTTGTCGAGGAGCGAGGGATCGCGCAGCACCTCCTGCCAGTTCTCGTCCTTCAGCCAAGCATAATCGTCTCTCACCGTGATACCGTGGGTCGTGAAAACGTGCGGCCGGCGCGGCGCAACCGGCTGCTGCGGCTGCGAAAGTGGCTGGCCCGTGGGCTTTTGCTGGCTCGTTTGTGTCACTCAAATCCTCATGGGTCGGAGCTGCCTCTTGTTCATCTCGTCATCCGCGGGCTAACCCGCGCATTCCATCAAGGAGAAAGCTTTCTCAAGGCGATGGCAAGGCGATGGATTGCCGGGTCAAGCCCGGAAATAACAGCAAGGGGTGAGAGTTTTCGCGATACTATATCGGTTCGAATCGCCGAATTGCCAGATGGGTTGCTTGGGCAGAATCTTGCGGGGGTTGGCGACATCGGCCTTGTATGATTAGGCTTCCCGGCCCGGTTGAGAAAGGCCTGATGCTTTTTAATTCCTATCCGTTCATTTTCCTGTTCCTGCCGGTCGTCCTGTTCGGCTATTTCGCGCTTGGCCGGCGCAGTCATATCCTGCTGCCGGTCAGCATCTCTTTCTATAGCTTCACCCAGATCGCGTTCCTGGTCGATGCCTACCGCGGCAATGTCGCCCGCTACGCATTGCCGCATTACGCGCTGTTCGTCACCTATTTCCCGCATCTGATCGCGGGCCCGATCCTGCATCACAAGGACATCATCCCGCAATTCGAGCGCGCGGACGCCAAGCGTCCCGATCCGCATCTCATCCTCTGCGGGTTGATCATCTTCGGCATCGGCCTGTTCAAGAAGACCGGCCTTGCCGACGGCATTCAGCCGCTGGTCGCGCTCGCGTTCGGTCAGGCGACGCCATCCTTCGATCAGGCCTGGATCGGCGCGCCGGCCTATACGTTCCAGCTCTATTTCGATTTCTCCGCCTATTCCGACATGGCGATCGGGATGTCGCTGATGTTCGGCATTTTCCTGCCGCTCAATTTCAATTCGCCCTACAAGGCCACCAGCATCATCGAGTTCTGGCGACGCTGGCACATGACGCTGTCGCAGTTCCTGCGTGACTATCTCTATATCCCGCTCGGCGGCAACCGGCGCGGCCGCGTGCTGCGCTATCTCAACCTGATGATCACGATGCTGCTCGGCGGGCTCTGGCACGGCGCGGCATGGACCTTCGTCGCCTGGGGCGCGCTGCATGGGGCCTATCTCTGCATCAATCACGCATGGAGCTATTTCGCGCCGAAGCCCGGCCTGCGCCTGGCGCCTCTTGCCCGGCTCGCCGCTTTCGTCCTGACGTTCCTCGCCGTCGTCGTCGCATGGGTGTTCTTTCGCGCCGACAGCATGGCGCAAGCGCTGTCGATCCTGTCGAAGATGGCCGACCCCACCCGCATCGTTTTCGGGGGCGCCGAGATCGCGAAGGCCGCATTGATCGCGCTCTACGCGGTGATCGCGTGGTTTCTTCTCAACACGCAGGAGATCATGGGTTACGACCACAGGAACCGTACCGTCGGCGAACATCTTCGTGCCGTCCCGATGCGGCCATGGTTCCTCTATGCAAGTGCCGCGGCGCTGGCTTTCGGGATCCTCGGGATCCAGCAGCACAGCGAATTCATCTATTTCCGGTTCTAATGAGCGTGTCAGGCAAAAACCTGCTGCGGCTGCTCGGCACGTGCGCGGCGCTCCTCGCGGGCGCCGCCGCGCTCACTTTCATCGTCGATCCCTTGCAAATATTCCGGCCGGCGCGCCTGTTCGCCGCGATGTATTCGACCGATACCCGCCTGCAAAACGCCGGCCTGATCCAGAGTCAGGACTTCGACACCGTCTTCATGGGGACCTCGCTCGCGATCCACTTCCGCCAGAGCGACGTCGACAAGGCGTTGGATGTCCGCTCGCTGAAGCTCGCCATGACCGGATCGAATTCACACGAGCAGGTTTTCGTGCTGGCCGCGGCCTTGCAGCGGCATCCGGACCGCGTGATCTGGGAACTCGACGATTGGATTTTCTGCGATGCGGTTGACATCGACGCCAACCCCTATCTGCCGGCCGATCTGTACCGGCGGAACGCGAAAGGCATCGCGCGCTATCTGTTCAACGGCGCGATGGCGCGCGAGTCGGCCTGGATCCTGGCGCGATCCATCCCGCCGCTTTCGAACCTCGCGGCCCGGCTGAGCACGGATGCCGTGTTCAGCTTCACAGTTCCCAATGTCGACGACATTTTCGTGTTGTCGTCCGATATCGACGTCGGCAAGGCCTACAACGCGACAAAGACGACCGCGGCGTTCACAAACATCACTGATCCCGCGCGTAGCGCCGGCTTTGCCGAAGGATACAATTACGATGCCATGGTCAGGAATTTCGAGAGCGACGCTGTCGGCCTGATCGCGAGCAATCCCGACGTTGATTTCGACATCTATTTTCCGCCCTATTCGATCCTGCAATGGGTGGCGATGCGGGATGGCTCGCCCGCGACATTGAAGATCGTCTATGATCTGACAACCCATATCAACCGGCGCCTCGCCGAATTTCCGAATGTGCGGCTGCATGATTTTCGCGCGGTGCGCGACGTGACCCACGATCTCGACAATTATTCGGACGTCATCCATCATTCGCCGGCGATCGATCTGAAAGTGCTGTCATGGCTTGCGAACGGGACGTACTTAGTTGATCGGAGCGCTCCCACCGCGTCGTTGGAACGGCTCAGGGCCCAGGTCGAGGACTATCAGATCGATACCGATCGCGTCGCGCGATGATGGTGTGCCTCAGCCATTGCGCAGGCGCGCGTCGGCGCTGGCCCCGAACATCGGGATACGGTTCACCGCCAGCACCACGGCGAAGGTGATCACCAGCATGGCGATGCCGAGCACGGAGATCGCGGCGAGATCGCCGCTTTCGTTCAGATCGTAGATCAGGACCGACAGCACCTTGGTCTGCGAGGTGAACAGCACGATCGCCGCGGACAATTCGCGCATCACGCCGATGAAGATGAAGCACCAGGTCGCGATCACGCCGGTGCGCAGCAGCGGCGCGGTGATCTGGATCAGCGACTTCAGCCGCGTCGCGCCGAGGATGCGGCTCGCCTCCTCGAGTTCGGGGTGGATCGTCGCGAACGCCGCCTGCAGTTGCTGATAGGCCGACGGCAGGTTGATGGTCAAAAATGCGATCAGGAGAATCCACAGCGTGCCGTAGAGCACGAAGGGCGGCCGCGTGTAGCTCAGGAACAGCCCGACGCCGAGCACGATCCCGGGCACCGCGATCGGTGCAGTGGCGAGAAAGCCGAGCACGCGCGAGCCCGCGATCAGGCGGCGCGTGGTGACATAGGCGATGACGAGCGCCAGCACCGTGCCGATGGTCGCGGTCGCGGTACCCAAAATCACCGTGTTCTTGAGCACGAGCCCGGTCGACGACAATTCGGTGAACACGAACACGATGTTGTGCAGGGTCATCGTCGACGGCGTCGCGAGCGTGGTCGCGTTCGGCGAAAAGGCGGCGTTGAGCAGCGCGAAATAGGGCAGGAACACCGGGTTGAGCAGCACGAAAAGGCAGAAGGCAAGCGCGGCCCAGCGCCAGCCTTTCAATTCGACGCGGCGGGGCGCGCCATACTTGCCGCCGACCACGGAATAGCCGCGGCGGCCGAGGATGAACTTCTGCGCCTGCAGCAGCACGATGGTCAGGAGCAAGAGCGGCACCGCGGCGGCGGCCGCGAGTTCGAGCTTCGGCGGATACTGGAACAGGCTCCAGATCTTGGTGGTCATGGTGTGGAATCCGGCTGGCAGCGCCAGGATCGCGGGCGATCCGAACAGCGTCATGGCCTGCAGGAAGGCGATCAGCGCGCCCGCGACCAGCGCCGGCAGCGCCAGCGGAATCGTCACCCGCCGCGCCGTGGTCCAGGCCTTGCCGCCGAGGATCGCGGACGCATCTTCCAGTTCGCCCGGCATGGTGTCGAGCGCGTTGGCGACGAGCACGAACACAAACGGGAAGGTGTAGCAGGAGATCACGAAGATGATCCCGGTCATCGAATAGATGTTGAACAGGTGCTCGTCGGATTCCGCCCCGGTCACGGCGCGATAGAGCTGGTTGAGCAAGCCGCTGTTGGGCGCTGCGAGCAGTTCCCAGGCCACCGCGCCGAGAAACGGCGGCGTCACGAAGGAGGCCGTCACCAGGGCGCGGATGGTCTGCCGCCCAGGCATGTCCGTGCGCGACACCAGCCAGCTGATCGGGGCGGCCACCAGGCAGCAGAGTGTCGCCGAAATCGTGGCGATGATCGCGGTGGTCAGCAGCGGATCGAGAAAGTCGGGATCGGTGAACAGCGTCACGAAGTTCTGCAAGGTCGGGTGCCGCGCCTTGTCGGTGAGGCTGTAGATCGCAAGCCATGACAGCGGCAGCACGATCAGCGCGATCAATACGACGGCAAAGAGCCACAGCACGGGCTTGGTGAAGTCGAAGGTGCGTTTTGCGGGGACGATGTCAGTCGCGATGGTCATGCAGACACTCTGTCTCCGTCATTCCGGGGCGCGCAACGCGCGAGCCCGGAATCCATAACCACGATCGGGAGTATGGATTCCGGGCCTGCGCCCAAGAAGGCGCATCCCGGAATGACAGCGGTGGATTGGTTCGCGCCAGCACAAAAATCACACCCGAAACAGCTTGGCATAGCGCGTCTTGATCTCTTCGCTCATCGCTTCCACGCCGGCCGGATCTTCCTTCATCAATTTGATCTCGGAAATCTTCTTCCGTCCCGCCTTCGACTGCACCTGCGCATGCACCGAATATTGCGCGGTGAAATCGATGAAGAATTGCTGCGTCTCGCGCGTGTGCAGCCAGGCCTGGAACAGCTTCGCGGCGTTGGGATGCGGCGCGCCGATGAAGATGCCCGTCGGCCCCGAGATGGTCGGCGTGCCCTCGGTCGGATACACCGGCTCGACCGGCTGGCCGGCCTCCTTCAACAGCACGATGCCGTATTCATTGCCGTCGGCCATCACGGCACGCTCGCCGAGCGAGAGCTTTTTCGGCGGATCGGTCGAGGACTGCACCTGCATCACGCGCTGCTTGGCGAGCTTCTCGTAATAATCCCAGCCCAGTTCGCGCACGAGCTGGTAGGTCGCGGTCATGATCGTTCCGCTATAGGCGGGATGACCTTTCACCATCTTGCCGGCCCATTTCGGATCGAGCAGGTCGGCGTAGCTCTTCGGCGCGTCCTCGGGCTTCACCAGATTGGTGTTGTAGGCGATCGACGACAGCCAGAGCCGCGAGGTCGCGAACAGCCCGTCGGGGTCGCGATATTGTTCGGGAAAATATGTCGCGATGTCCTCGGAGACGAACGGCATGAGCCAGCCGTTCTTCTTCCAGGGAATGAAATGAGCGGCGTCGGAGCTGTTGATCACGTCTGCGGCGTGGATGTTGCTGGCGTACTCCTGCGCGATCCGTTGGAACAGCCGCTCGGAGCCCGAGCGCTCGATCTGCATTTCGATGCCGGGATAGGCCGCCTCGAACGCCTTGCCGAGCTTCTCGCCGACCGGCAGATCCATCGAGGAATAGAGGACGACCTTGCCGTCCTTCTTCGCGGCCTCGATCAGCTCCGGCGTGATCGCGACCGGCGGCGGGGCGGCCGCGCGCGCCGGCGCGGCGAACACCGTGCCGAGCGCAAACGCGCTTGCGCCTTTCAGCATAGTCCGTCGTGAGAGTTTCCTCGACCTCATCGTACGCTCCGTCACCGGCTCAGCGCCCGGCAGCTCTGCGGCGGCAGATACAGCCAGACGAGTGCGCCCTGGTCGACATGATTGTCCGGGGCCGCGACGACGCGCAATTGCGTGCCGTCGGAGGTTTCGACCAGATAATCGCGGGTCGCGCCGAGAAACACCTGCCGCTTGACGCGGGCCTGGATCGCGTTCTGCGGGCTCAGCGGCGCATGCGTCGACAGGCTGATGTCGTGCTGGCGGATCGCGACCGCGGCGTCATGGCCGGCGGTCAGCTTCGCGCCCACGACCTGCAGATTGGCGCCGCCGAATTCGATATGGGTCTCATCGCGCGCCGTGCCGCGAATGATGTTGCTGGCACCGATGAAGCGCGCGACGAATTCCGATTGCGGCCGGCTGTAGATGTCCTCCGGCGTGCCAAGCTGGTCGATCTTGCCCGCGCTCATGACCGCGATCAGGTCGGCGGTCGTCATCGCCTCCGACTGGTCGTGGGTGACATAGACCGTGGTGTAGCGGTATTCGTCGTGCAACCGCCGGATCTCGAACCGCATCTCCTCGCGCAGATTGGCGTCGAGATTGGACAGGGGCTCGTCGAGCAGAAGCGTCTCGGGCTCGACGATCAGCGCGCGCGCCAGCGCCACGCGCTGCTGCTGGCCGCCGGAGAGCTCGCCCGGGTAGCGCTGCGCCAAAGGCTCCAGCTTGGTGGTGGCGAGGATCGCGGCGAGTTTCTTGGCGATGACGGCGCGGTCGAGCTTGCGCAGGCGCAGGCCGTAGACGATGTTCTCAGTGACCGTCATATGCGGCCACAGCGCGTAGCTCTGGAAGATCATCGACATCTTGCGGTCCTCCGGCGGCAAGGTCTTTGCCTTGGAGGACACCACGCGCTCGCCGACATGGATTTCGCCGGAGGACGGCTCCAAAAACCCCGCGATCAGCCGCAACGTCGTGGTCTTGCCGCAGCCGGAAGGGCCGAGCAGGCAGACCAGTTGTCCATGATCGATCTGGAGCGAAACATTATCGACGACGACAAGCGATCCAAACCGCTTGGTCAGACCGCGCAATTCAACCGACGCCAATCAAATCCCCCCGGGTCATTCTTAGTCGTATGCCGCTCAGCCTTTGCCGGGCAGTAAGCACTAAAAATGACGCCCGGAAAAGGCCTCAGGCTCTCACACTTTCGCCCAGCCATTCGATCGCGGCCTCGGTTCCGCCCTTGCCGTGCGGGATGTCGAGGGCGCTGAGGCCGACCTCGATCACGCCGAGGGTGCCCAGGATCATCGGCGCGTTGACGTGACCCATATGGGCGATGCGGAACGCCTGGCCCTGCAGGTCGCCGATGCCGACGCCGAGCACCACGCCGCATTTCTCCTTGCAATAGCGATGCAGCTTCGCCGGATCGTGATCGCCGGACATCGTGACTGTCGTCACCGTGTTGGAGCGCTCGCCGGCCTCGGCGATGTTGAAGCCGAGCACCTGGCCTTCCGCCCATGCTGCGACCGCTCGCCGCACCGCTTCCGCGAGCAGCCGATGCCGCTCGAAGACGTTCTCGAGCCCTTCCTCGAACAGCATGTCGATGGCCTGGCGCAGCGCGAACAACAGATGCACCGGCGCGGTGCCGGCATATTTGCGGTAATGCTCGACGCCGTCGCGTTCGCTCCAGTCCCAATAAGGCGTGCGCAGCCCGGCCGTCTTGTGTACGGCGAGCGCGCGATCGTTGGCCGCGACAAAGCCTAAGCCCGGCGGCGTCATCAGGCCCTTCTGCGAACCGGACATCGTGACGTCGATGCCCCATTGGTCCATCTCGAACGGCATGCAGCCGAGCGAGGCCACCGTGTCGACCATGAACAGCGCCGGATGGCCCGACGCCTTGACCGCCTTGCCGATCGCCTCGATGTCGTTATAGGCGCCCGAGGCGGTATCGACCTGAACGGCGAGGATCGCCTTGATCGAATGCTCCTTGTCGGCCGCAAGGCGCGCTGCGACCTCCTCGACCCGGATCGCGCGGCGCCAGTCGCCCTTCAAAACCTCGACCTCCGCACCCATCGCGCGCGCCGCGTTGCCCCAGCCGATGGCGAACCGGCCGCTTTCCAGGACCAGCACCTTGTCGCCGCGCGACAGCACGTTGGAGAGCACCGCCTCCCACGCACCGTGGCCGTTGGCGATGTAGATGTAGGATCTGCCCTTGGTCGCGAATAATTTCGACAGGTCGCTCAGCAGGCCGTCGGTCAGATTGATCATCTGATCGGAGTAGATGTCGAGCGCCGGACGGTGCATCGCCCTTAAGACTTCGTCGGGCATGTTGGTGGGCCCGGGGATGGCCAGAAATTCCCGGCCCGCACGAACTGTCATTTGTCGGTTTTCCTTCAGGCTCGAGAGCATGATCCGGAAAAGTGGGTACCGGTTTTCCGAAAAAGATCATGCTCAAACAACAAGCTGGAGCGCGATGAGCTTCATCCTGAAATCATCGTGCTCCAGGGGTCATGGATGCAGTCTAAGCGGCGGAATTTCAAGGTGCGGAGCGGCTATTTCGTGAGCTTATCGGCGATCGCATGCCAGAGTTGATCTTTCAGCTCGGTTGCGGACGGGCTCGGGATCACGTCAACCGCGTCCGTCTGCCGATGGCAGTCCTCGACCAGGCGCAGAATCCACACCTCGCCATCGGTGTAATAGAGATCGCCGCCGCCGTTGAGCCCGGTCACGGTAGGGCCCACTCCGGTGACCTGATATTTGGCGGTCGCCATCCCTGCGGCTTCGAGATCGGCGACGAGCAATTGCCGTTCGGCGTCGATATCGGGTCCGATATGGTGGGTGATGGCGCCGGTGAAGTGGCTCACGCCGACGCTGCGATCGAAGGTCGCGGCGCCAAGCCAGACCGGCCGCTCTTCCTGGCCCCGATCCAGCACCTTCCAGAAGCGCACGTGATGGCGATGGTCGGCGCTTGTGCCGGCCGGCTTCTCGAAGGCGAGGTCTTCTCGCCGGTCGAGATAGAACAGGTTCGAGACGGGAGCCTCCTTGTAGGCGCGGTCCAGAAGCACGCTGCCGGCGATTTCGATCGAGGAGCGGAACGTGACGGGATCTGCGGGAAACCACCCGGCCGCGTTCATCGCGCACAGCACCTCCTTCTCGTTTCCGATCAGTCCGACATTGATCGGATCGCCGGGAATGCCCTGCGCGGTCCGCGTCACCATCGGCAGATCGGCCAGCCCCTTCTGGTGCTCGTAGTGAGTCCAGAAGGCGGGCAGCACTAAATAGGCGACGACGGTGTAGGCGGCGAGCAGGGCCAGCAGCAACAACAGAACGCGCTGAAGCCGGCCGCGTTTGGCGGCCCGGATTTGCGCATCAAGCGGTTGATCGGTCACGGCGCCCGCGTGCTCCCGATGCTAGTTACAGGAAAGCTACCGTCTGGTCTCGCGGCAGCCGGCGGCTTCCGCCTCCTCGACCGAGCAGAACCAGCGCGTGCCCTTGCTGATCTGCATCTTGATCTGCGCGTACCAGCGGCTGGTCGGCCGGTGATAGATGCACTCGCCGGCGCGGTTGACATTGCCCTTGATGGTGCATTCGGGCGAGGGCGCGACCGAGCCGGACGCCGACGCCAACAGGATCGCGTGCGCGTTCTCCGGTGGCTTGGCGGCGCCGAGGATCACCGTCTTCTTGTTGCGGATCCGCCAGTCCCACGGCGCGATGAAGGCGCCCTGCCACATCCCGGCCTTGGCCTCGCGCGCGGCGGCTTCGTCGGCCTCGTAGTCGTGCGATTGCCGCGCATAGGCCAGCGCCCAGCCGTTCTGCACCAGCCATTTCTGGATATCCGCGCCCTCGACCTCACAGCGCGCGATGATGCGGCCGCGGCGGTCGGTCCGGGTGGCATGGCAGGTCCAGCTCTTGTTGTCGGCATGCTTGATCAGCTCGTCGCGCGCGGCGACGCCGCAGGTCCAGCGCTCGCCCGTGTTGTTGAGACAGAGCTGGTCGACCGACGGCGCGTCGATACCGTCGAGCCGGATGCGGCTGTTGCCGATCTGGATCTGATCGCCGTCGCGAATCTTGGGGACCCCGGTGATGTCGGCCGCCTGGGCGATGGACGGCAGCAGAAGCAGCAGAACCGCGCAGAAAAATGTCCTCGACATGCCAAGCCATATCCAGCGGTTGAACCGGTTCGACAGATGCTCGGATTGTGATGCGGATTCGATCGGCGCACCAGCCGTCCCGCATCCGATTTTCTCAACTTAATGCGATGCGTCCGTCACCTCGAGGGTCCTCCAGGGCAGCGGCAAACTAGCTAAGTCGCCCTACGCGCCTCTCCCTCTTGCGGTCATGGTCTGGCGCGCCAGCACCAGCCCCATCAGCACGAAGGCCGAGGTGGCTTCGGGGCCGCCGACCAGAATGCGGGTCGGCGTCTTCATCTTATTCCACTCATAGCCGCGGAACGGCCCGTGCCGGCCGCCTTCGCCGACAGCGGCGACGATGCAGGCCAACGCCGGCGTGAAGGTGGCGACATCGGCGCCGAGATGGCCGAGCGCGATCAGCGCCAGCGCGGCATCGAACGCGTTCATCTCGCCGACGATCAGCTCGGTCTGCACATAGGCCAGCACGCGGGTCCGGATCGTTTCGAACGCGCCGTCCGGATCGATCGTCTTCCGAGCCGCGGCCGGCAGCGCCACGAACGCGGCGTAGCAGCGGCCGAAATAGGCGCAATAGAGCTCCGGCAGATAGTAGATGTGGGAGCGTGGATTGGCGAAGGCGCCGCTCACCACCAGCCGCTTCTGGAAGCCGATGATGCGGTGGACGGTTTCCAGCCGATGCGGGGTTTCGAGCACCTTCCAGCGGCTCAGATTGCGGAAGGAGACTTCGAGAACGTCGAGATTGAGCGTCGGATCCAGATCGTTGCCGTAGGGCCGTTCGCCGGACAGGCTGTCGATCCAGGTGGCGATGCCGCCTTCATAATCGATGTTGTCGTTGAGCGGCACCGTCACCAGCGGTTCGTTGGCGCCGGCGTGCACCTGGTAGCCGGCATAGAAGTCGAGCAAGGGCTGGTTGAGGATCGGATCGGTCGAGCCGGCCTGGGTCGCCGCCGAGAACGCGCAGGCCGTGGTGTCGCAGTCCGGCACGTAGACGCCGAAGCCGAGCTCCTGCTTGATCTGGGTGAAGAAGCGGGAAAAGCGCGGATGCGGCGACGGCGCGAGCGCGGTGACCACGCGCACGGTCGAGCCGTCATGCGACCGCACCTCCTCGGCGCTGGTGGAGAGGCAGAAGTCGACCATGTCGGCGATCGCGCGGCGCGATGTAGCGATGTCGTCGGGCGAGGCGAGCCCGCACGCGATGAAGCTCAACAGCGCTTCGGTGAAGAACGCGTCGTAATAGGCGGAGCGATGGCGGATCTGCACCGGCTCCCAGAGCGGCTCGGCGATGCCCCGCCAGGGCGGATTGATCACGCCGCGGACGGGCGAGCGCGCGATGAAGACCCGCGCCAGATTGAACAACAGCGTGGAGTTCTTGTAGCTGCGCGCGTCCAGGCCGGTCAGCGCCATCGACAGTTCGCGGCCCCGCACGTCGGGATCGCCGATCAGGTTGAACGCGGCATAGGTCGGAATGAAGCCGTTCCTGCCGTAGGAGCGCAGCAGATGCGCGCCGCAGGTGCGGATGACGCTTTCGATCCTGTCCAGCGCGGGCGCCAGTCCCGCGGCCTGTGTCCTTGGCGGCTTGGGATGGCTGAGGTCGATGGTGTCGACCAGCGCCGCGACGGGGGCGCCGATCGCCTGCCAGTCCGGCTCGGCGTCGTCGCGGGCGCGGGTCAGCGCCTCCCGCAACGAGGCAAGACGCGGCTCGTCGTGCAATTCGGATAGTCCAGCCCGGCGCAACAGCGGACGCAGCGCCGGATTGGCGAGCGCGGTCCGATAGAATTTGGAGAGATGGGCGTCACCGTTGCGGTTATTCAGGAGAACGGGGTCGCAAATGTCGTAGAGAGAGGGGCCATGCTTGGCGGCCGTCAGGGCGCGGCAGGCGGCCCCGGCAATATCGAAGAAACTCATCAAACTCTTTCCGCGCGACGGCGCCACGCATTCCTCTGATCTCCTTGCGCCGGCCTCTCCCAAAACCTGCAAGTGAAGCGGGACGCTATATCAAGCGGCCGGAATTATAAATGTGATAAAGATCACAGTGGAGCTTAAGGATTTGGTCACCGTATTTACAGGCGGGAGGGGGGTGGAGCGGGGCAAAAACCGGCGGTGAAAATTAAAAATTTGTGAGCTGTTCCAAGGCCTTATTTGGCAAGCACTCTTCTCTATTGCTGGATGTATTCAGGCAGGTTAAGGGATTGTTTGTTGCGGTGCCGCAAATTGCGCGCAATTCGACGACAACACCTGTCGAATAACCCCAAAAAATGAAGATGCGTGGGCGCGATGCAATCTGCGCGCGCTTGTAGCAGCGACCAAGGAAAAACCGTGATGAAACTACGGCAGCTTCGGATCTCCCGTCGATCGATCGGTATCGCCGCCGCGCTGGTCGGTACCGTGTCGCTGGCGATCGGCGCGCATGCGGCGTTGAACATGCGGGCGCTGGATGCTGCCAAGGCGGTCGCGACCGAGCAGGCGACGGATTCCGTCCGCAACGGCTCGCGCCTCGCGCTGATCATCGGCAACGGCCATTATCCTGATGCCAACGAGCCGCTGGCGCAGCCGATCAACGATGCGCGCGCCCTGACCGGGGCGCTGCGCCGCGACGGTTTCGACGTCGACGTCGTCGAGGACGCCAGCAAGGACGACATGACCCGCGCGATCGACCGCCTGAAGTCGAAGATCAGGCCGGACTCCGTGGTGATGCTGTTTTTCGGCGGCTACGGCGTGCAGGTCGGGCGCGAGAGCTACATGATCCCGATCGACGCCACGATCTGGAAGGAAGCCGACGTGCGGCGCGAGGGGCTCAGCGTCGAGTCCGTGCTGGGCGTGATGAAGACGCAGGGCGCCCGCGCCAAGCTGGTCGTGATCGACGCGTCGCGCCGCAATCCGTTCGAGCGGCGCTTCCGCGCCTTCTCCCATGGCCTGGCGCCGATCGCCGCGCCCAACAACGCGCTGATCCTGTCCTCGGCCACGCCGGGCAAGGTCGCCGAGGATTCGGCGGGGCAGAACAGCGTGCTGGTCGGCGAGCTGCTCAATCATTTGAGCGCCAAGCCGATGGGGGCGGAAGCAGCCTTCAACAAGACGCGCGTCGCGGTCTCGCGCGCCTCCGACGGCGAGCAGGTCCCCTCCGTCTCGTCCTCGCTCCTGGAAGACGTCCGCTTCGGCTCGGCCACCCCCGAGAACGCCGGCAGCTAGTTAAAGGCACGAACCGCCGCTATAGCGCGCGTCGCCCCTTGATTGAATTCGGTGCGCCCCTCGGGCTCGGTCCACCTGCCATCGAAGTCGGATATATCCGACTTCGACAACCAAAATACCCAACTCGGGTAAACCCGAGTTGGGGCGGGGAGAGGTCGATTTGCCAACGGGTCGGCGCAAAGCGCCGCCCGATGATAAACTCCGCAAATCGGGTGAGGGGGCTCGGGACTATCGAGAGACCGCAACCCCTCACCCCAACCCTACGGGAGAGAGGGCGCACTTCCGGTTACGGCTAAAGTTCGTCCTCGCATACCCAGGCGCGCCTAATCCCTCTACTTCTTCACGCTCACGGCGACCGGCCGGACCGGGTCGCCCTCGCGCAGCAGCGCGCCGGCGCGGGCGACCACGTCGTCGCCTTCGTTGATGCCGTCGCGGATTTCGATCTGGCCGCCGGACATCAGTCCGATCTCGACGCGCTTGGTCTCGATGCGCTGGCGCCGCACCACCTGAACCACGGTGCCGCCGGTGCCGTATTGAACCGCGGTGAGCGGCACCGCGACGCCGCAGCTCTTGCCAGTCGTGATCTGCGCCCGGCCCGACGAGTTCACCGCCAGCCGGCGGTTGCTGGTGATGCCGATGAAGACCTGGCCGAGCTGGCTGTTCGGCTCGACGGTCGGCGCCACCCGGCGGATCTTGCCGTCGATGTCGCCCGCGCCGATGATCTTGATCGCGGCGGGCTGGTTCACCGCCACCTTGGTAATATCCTCGGTCGGCACCAGGCCGACCAGATCATATTCGCTGCGCGCGATGATGTTGAACAGCGCCTCGCCGCGGGCAGACGCCATCGCGCCGACCGTCGCGGTGGAGGCGGAGATCACGCCGGCGACGGGCGCCTGGACATTGACCGTGCCGCCTTCGGGCAAAGTGAGCCGCGCCAGCGTCTGGCCGGCGGTGACGGTTTCGCCGGCGTCGGTCAGGACTTCGGAGACCTTCAGCCCCGGCCGCTCCGGGCGGACGGCGCTCTCCTCGCGTGGCAGGATGATGCCGGACACCTCGACGATATTGTTGAAGCAGGATTTGGCGGCCTTCAGCACCGACACCGCCGGGCCCTTCGGCGCGTCGGCCTCGTCGGCGGCAGAAGCGGATTGTGTTGCGAGGCACAACAGCGAAGCGGCGACCAGGGCCGGCCAATGGCCCGAAAGCTGGCGGCGCGAGAGGCGAGGGGCTGCGAAATCACTCATCGAAATTCCCGTCTGAATCTTGAAATCATCGATACCAGATCGCCGGCTTGGACGCCAAGCGGCATCAGGTCCCACGCAGCAATGTTGTGCCGGCTGTCACACAGCCGCAAATGAGGCATTCCCGATTGTGCAGGGGTTGTTGCGCCATTCCGGGCGCCATCGCGCGGCGAGAATGCGGTGTCACGTCTCTCTCCGCTGTCGTGCCCGGCTTCGAGCGGGGCATCCAGTACGCCGCGGCCTCACGGCTCAAGCACAGGCGCCTCTGGAATGCTGGATCGCCCGGTCATCCCGATCGAGCTGGGGACAGGCGCCGGGGCGACGGCCAGAACGGAAGCGGCCTACGTCCCCTTGCGCCGTCGTGCGGCGGCCGCCGCAGCGGCGTCGACCACGTTCTCGACTTCCTCGCGCCAGCGCAGGATCTCTACCGCGAGCACCGGATGATTGAAGCCCTTCAGCACGAGGTCGTCGATCGGCGCGGCGTCGACCCATTGCTCGACCATGCCGTAGACGCGCCGCGACGCCACGACCTGGTCCGCCTTGGCCTCGTCGCAGAGGCGCGAGGCGAGGTTGGTGACGCTGCCGATCGCGGCATATTCCAGCCGGTGTTCGAAGCCGACCTGGCCGAGCGTGGCGTAGCCGAGCGCGATGCCGACGCCGAAGCCGAGACTATGGCCGCGGTTGCGCCATTTCTGGGTCAAGAGCCCGACGGCGTCGCGCATCTCAACCGCCATCTTGACCGCGCGCTTGGTGTGGTCCTCGAACTGGATCGGCGCGTTGAACAGGATCATCACGCCGTCGCCGGCATAGCGGTCGAGCGTGCCCTCGTATTTGAAAATCAGCTCGCCGAGCGCGGCGTGATATTCGCGC
>Ga0137391_10000437_pt1 | contig 28843 bp, 33 predicted proteins | sample 15con2h24BmetaG_FD_101399 | JGI IMG/M metagenome (GOLD analysis project Ga0137391, IMG submission 101399) | Vadose zone soil microbial communities from Angelo Coast Range Reserve, California, USA - 15con2h2.4B metaG | ecosystem: Environmental > Terrestrial > Soil > Vadose zone > Saprolite...
ACAATCAAAACGGCCCGCACCCTCTTGCGCGACAGTTACGACGCGACGATCATGCGTCCGCCGCGACGCCGGAGTTCTCATCCTGATTGTCGCTGCCTTCCCATCCAGATCGCCGCGCTACACAGATTCGGTAGTTTTCCTCCGACCAATAGAGGGTCGTTGTCGGATTGAAGGCCCACGTACCGGTGTGGCTGAGACTTTGTGCTTCGGCCAGATAGGATTCGCTGCGGCGCAATTCGGCGGTCCGTTCCTCTACCGTCGTCTCAAGTTCGTCACGCGCTTTGCGAAGCTGTTCCTCACTAACGCGTAGCGCTCCCTCGGCTCACCTGTGACCGTCGACGAGGCGTGCCATCCGAAATGCCGTCGCGGCGTGATTGGCTGCAACGGAGAGCAGCAGCTGATCGGCCTCGTCGGGAAAGCCGGGGCGATTACACGCCGCCGCAACAAAACCACCTTCCGCATCGACACCGATGGGAATGACAATGCGGTGACCTCCTTCTGGGCCATCGCCGACGGCTCGAACGATTCCTCCGTGCGCCAAACGACCGCCCTCGGCGAGGTACTGCTGCAGCCATTCCAGAAGCGCCGGTACCGGGGTTCCTCGCGCGACTTCGACCGGAGCGCTGCCGGTGGGATCGCACAAACGCACGAAGGCGAAATCCACATTCAACGATACAACCAGCAGATCGGCGAGGCCGGCGGCGATAGCAGGCGGTTCGCTCGCTACCCACGCCGCTGGGATGGCAGACAGTGCAACGAGATCCCTAAGCACCCTTCGGAGCCGGACAACGTCAGGACCCGAGTCGATAAGCATTTTGTCGGGCTATCGTCCTTGCGCCCGTACCCGACGCTCTCGCATCTCGAGTAGGAACTGATCCGGTGGAACGAAGTACGGATTCTCTCGCAGCAACCCGCCGATAATTACGAGGGGATGCGTCCGCATGATGTCCATCGCTACGCTTGCACCAACTTTGGACAAATCGTAGTTACAGATAACCGGATCGTCGTACTTGGAAAGGACATCATTGAGACGTGCCTCGTACTCCAGCAAATCGCTCACCGCTGAGTTGTCGGAAAACAGCCACTCCATATGATGTCCCACTAACCTGGTCCGCGGGTAGCCAGCAGCTGTCCCCGATTGGATGAGTGTTTCGACTGAGATTAGCATAGCATCCTGGTCGAAGCGGTGGTCACGCACATACATATCCGTCCATGGCAGCACTTCTAATCTGCCGATGTCCATCATCTCTTGCACATCTATACCTGCGTCGAGGAGCCGCCTCAAATACTCTTCCCGATTATCCGCTTCGACAATGTGGGCAGCCTTTTCGCCGCGGTCGATGCCTTCTTTGAAGAACGAGCGAAGCACCCTCTGCTCCTCGTCGAGGTCGTTGAAGAAAGCGCAAACGTGCCGGTGCTGGCCGAGAGTACCTCCGGCACACTGAATTGGATCGCCACTAACCATGTTCCATCTACTGTCAAGACGCCTATGTTCAGAGCCGATCGGACAAGCCTGCGCGGTCGATCGATCTTACGCTGCCTGCCGATTGTAGGCGATACGGCTGTGGCCGCAATCCTGGCGGCGCTCGACATGGCCGCCGAGGGCAGTCGAGCGGCAGTGCTCGATGGCCGAGATCAACAGGGTTCGCCCCCGACTCCCGGCGGCGCTTTCTTTAAGGTGCGCGAAATCGTCAATGATAACACTGGCCCAAAATCGCTCGCCGTTCTTACGGACCCGCCAACCTCGCCTGGCGGAAGGTCAGTGCCGGGCATGTGAGCCTCAGCCAGCTCAAATTGTTCGAGCGTTGGCCCTGCGAATGGCTGGAATCTGTGGCAAAATCAGGCGACCGAGTATAAAATTGTCTTAAAATAGGCTATGACAGTATTTAAAATTCTGGTTGGCCGGTCTCCGCGCCCTTCGACAAGGAGTTTTGGAGCCAAGGGAGAACATTTTCCAAGTAATCATAAGTATAATGGTCCGAAGCTGACCAAACCCGCGGCGACGAGAACTAATCTCGTCGCCGCGATTTGCGTCGGTGGAATCGGTGAAGTCAGTGATCCGCCATTTCTGCTAAACCAGCTATACATTCCCTTCGCGCGTGTTTTTGCGTCGATCCAACGATCTTAGGTGGGAGGATAGTGGTGCGGCAGAAAACCCAGGGCCGGATTTGGTGCAAGGGCGGATCACTGACTTCACCTTGGTATGCTCAAGTAACATAACTCCTACCACATCTAACAAGTTGGCGAAGACCTCACGCGGTAATTTCTGACTTAGGAGCGTCGGATTCGTTGCTGCTATCTCCCGATAGTGCCCAAAGTAATCGTGCAATAACTCTTTTCTCTCCGCCTTAGCCAAGGCTCGTGCAGGTTTAGGTCGGGTATACAACAATCGCCGTTGAGCTTTTGCCGCGTCGAGCATCAGGTCCTCCACGATCTGAACCCATCATGCCGTTGCCGGGGTCTCTCCACGCGAGCGGCCGAGGGATCGATCAAATCTCACCAATATCGTACGCATCGCGCATACTTTCCGTTAACCGCATTAGCGTTTCGGGCGGCGACCGCCCCGCAGAGGCTCCGGTCGCTCCTCGTGAGGCTTCGGGACCGCGAATAGCTCGGCGATCTCGACCTCCAGCACCCCTGCGATCCGCTCCAGCACGTCGATCGTTGGGTTCGCGACGGCGCGTTCGATCCGGCTCATGTAGGCTCGATCGACATCGGCGTCGGCCGCGACGGTCTCCGAAGAAATCCCTCGAAGGACCCGAATTCGGCGAACATTCCAGGCCACCAGGTCGCGAGCATTCATGCTTCGAGATGACCGGATTGCGGTTTATCAACCCACCGTCTATAATCCTATTATTCTGCAACATCGAGGAGAAAACATGTCTGCTACGACCTGGAAAGCCGTTGTCCGGTTGCCAAACGGAAACCAGCAGGAGGTCCGCGTTATGGCGGACAGCCAGATCAATGCTCGACAAATGATCGAGGCCCAATATGGGCGGGGTAGCATAATTTTTGGCGTACACAAGGTCGATTTGACCCGCTGGTAGCGCCGTAATGTTCGGCGTCACGATCGTTTTCGGCGGCTCGCTGCTCATCGCGGGCACGATGATCAACCCGGATGGATTGCGTCTCCGGGGATTGATCAACTATAGCCTCGTCATGCTCGTCCTGATGCCATTCGCCGCATGGCAGATTTTTGCTACCCAATTGGTCTTGCCGACTGCCGGAAGGACCCGACTGCGCGCTGTAATAAACACTTGGCTGGGCGGCACGTTGACGGGCGTGTGCGTGATTTTCTTCATCGCATCGGCGCTGGGATACCCCAGACCGGGTGCCAGAATTGATCCGAACGGGCACCTGCTGATCCCGTTCGCGCCACGAGCCGGCCTCGCGATTGGCCTCTTCTGCCTCTGCCAATTCGTGGCGAGCGGCGTGGTCGGCACCGTAGCTCCGATATTGCGACCTGAGGTCGCGATCCGCAGCGCCGTGATCGGTGGTATCGTGCTTTTTGGGCTCCTGTATGGCGCGGGCTGGTATTTGGTCATCTCGTGATGGCCCGGCCGTCGAACCGGGCGCCCGGAAGGGCCGCACCAGCCCTGTCGATCGTAGCTCGCGTGGAAGCACTTCCGTGAACCTGATTCGAGGCCCTGCTGCGGACCTGAGCGTCAGTTCAGGACGGCCTTAATCTCAGCCAGCTTCGTCTCGCTCTCCGCCAGGGCAGCTTCCAGCTTCACGTTCTTGGCCCTCGCCTTTCCACGCCCAATCCGCAGACCCTTGGCCTCGTGTTCAAGCGCCGGCATCCGCGATTTGAGCGCCTCGATTTGCTGCCCATGATGATCGAGGACTTTGCTGTGCCTTTTGACCTCGGCCCAAAGGTTTCGGAGGCCCTCCAGCAGACGCTCGCCGAGGGGCGAGGCTGCTTTTTCGTCGTCAACAGACATGGCGCTGATCCTCCGGAGACTCGGCGGGGACCGTATTGAGAGGTTGGTAGAGGAATCCATAATCGGTTCTTAGTAAAATCGCGTAATGCTGGACCCGATTGACCAGTCGGCCGGCCGGGGATTCTCGATCGTCGATCGAGCCCGGTTCGACGCACATCCGAAATCCCGGAAGCCACGCGATCGGGCGCGCATGCTGTACTCGCCCGCCAGCGAGGATTGGGTCACGTGGACCGCGTTTGCGCTGCTCGAACGCTATGCTCCCACAATATGGTGGCCCGATCTGGTGATCCTCGCAAATCGAGAGAACCCCCGGCTGGTGATGCCGACCGGGTGGCATGAAATTCCGCAAGTTCGCCTATGGCAGACCGTGCGGTCGCCGCGAGGCTACGAGTGCGCGAGCCGCGAGCGCATGCGGCTATCGGACGATCCGGCCTGGGTCTCCAGGTGCGACGACCCCCGGCCAGTCGAGGGTGAGTCGGAAATCGACATAGTCCTCCGAAACGATGCGCTCTTGGTGTTCATGGAAGCGAAGCTAACCTCCGATGTCAGCCTACGGACGACCTGCGATCCGCGCCGAGACCAAATCCTCCGCAATATCGACTGCGTGCTCGACCGAGCCGAGGACCGGGTGCCGATTTTCTGGTTGATCGTACGGGATACCAGCGCCGACCGCGCGTACACGCATGTCACGTCGTCAATCTCGGTCTCCATACCCATGAGAAGGCGCTGCGGGACGAGGCTGCAAGCGTTAGCCGGCTCGGCACGACGTATATCCATATTCCGGTCGATTTTCAGAATCCGACCGGGGCGGACTTCGAGCAGTTCTGCGCCGTCATGGAGAAGCTAAAGGATGTGCCGGTTCACGTGCATTGCATCGCCAATGCTCGGGTCTCGGCCTTCTTCTACCGCTATCGCCGCGATGTGCTTGGCATGGATGAGGCCCAGGCGCGCGCTGAGATGGAAGCGGTCTGGCAGCCTAAGGGCGTCTGGGTCGACTTTGTGGAGCGGCGAGGCGAGAGGCACGAGCGATGACGATCGAAATCAACGGGATGGCGCACGTGATCCTGACCGTGAGCCGGTTCGAAGTCGCTCGCGAGTTCTACCGCAAGCTGTTGCCCGAATTCGGCATGAAGGTAGTGCACGACGGCGAGAAACTCCTCTACTGCGTCGGCGCTCGAACGGCCATCGGCATCCAGCCTTGCGACCCTGCTCTGGCCGGCGAGCGCTTCGTGCAGCAACGAGTAGGTCTGCACCACCTCTGCCTCCGTGCCCGGTCGCGCGAGGACGTGAATCGCTGTGCCGCTCTGCTCAAGGAGAGGAACGCGACCATTGTCCGTGGCCCAATCGAAGGCACATGGGCGCCGGGCTACTACTACGTGCTGTTCGAGGACCCGGACGGCATCCGGCTGGAGGTCAACTTCGTGCCGGGTGCGGGTCTTCTCGGGGAAGGGGCGCGGTTCGACCCTGGCGTGGGCTACGGGTGAGGACAACCATCCCTACCCAACGCCCTCAACCTCATGATGCCGTAGCGGGGAACGGCCCGACCTAACCGGAGTTCTTGCTTATCGGCTCGGCAACGCCAGTTGATACATTGGAAACCGCAACATTCCGCCATCTCGGAGCCATATGTTCGACGCATTGCATCGCCTTTTGTCCGGGCTCGATCATCCTCACCAAGCGGCCAATCAAAATGATTCAGCTTTCGCCCTCGCTGTCCTGCTGATCGAAGTCGCCCGCAGCAGCGACAATCGGGTTGGGGATCGGGAGGAGAGCGTAATTGAGCGCGCCTTGACGCGGCGTTTTGAGTTGAGACGCGATGAAGTCGTCCGTCTAATCGAGGCAGCCGAACAGGGTGCCATCCAGGCAACTGACCTGTTCCATTTCACGCAGGTCGTGGTCGATCAGTTCCGCGAGGAAGAACGCATCGGCGTTATCGAGATGCTATGGGAGGTTGCCTACTCCGATGGCGTCCTGACAGGCGATGAGGATACCCTCATCCGCCGAGTCGCTGGTCTGATCTACGTGCCGGATTGGGAGCGCGGGGAAGCGAAGCTGCGTGTCAGAGAGCGGTTGGAGCGAAAGGTGGCCGAGTAGCTGTCGTCAATATTTCGCGGCCCGATAGGGACAACACCCCTGGCCCCTGGAGCGGCGACAATTTTCACGTGCCTCTGCGGGAGCCGCCATGACTGACCTGAACGGGGCAGCCTACACTCAGTGCGCCAGGTCATTTTCGATCAAAAACCAACAAAACTTCAGTGGCTTGGTAGCCTTCGTCCCTCGCGTGTGTTTTTGTCTTGCAATCGAAGTTCTGCATGAACATCGCGCAGGCGACAATCAGGGAAATGATCAGCTGGCGCGTGCGCGGGGCGAGGCGCGTTTCTGTCTCCCCGGCACCGCGGCGCAGGGCTTGTGACCGCCGGTTTGCCTCATCGCAACAAGTATAGCGGTGCGCGCGACGCGCGAAAGCACATAGGGGTGAAAAGCCCAACTTGACGAGAAACCTCATACCCCCATATTGGGGGTATGAGGGCGGCGCGGACCCCACGATACCGACTGGCGACGGTCAGGGCTGCCTTCGCTGATGCTGCCCGGCTCAACCGGACAATGACCGCAGCCGAGGGAGCGGAAGACCTAGGCATGGACGAGCAAGCGGTCGTTGACGTCATCACCGACCTCACCGCACAGGATTTCGACAAATCGATGCCGTCCAATCTCGATCCTGCAATTCGACAAGATGTCTACAAGCCGGTGGTCAACGGTCGCGAGTTGTATGTGAAGTTCACACGGGACGCGCAAGGCGACCTGTTGCTAATTAGCTTTAAGGAGAACGAGCCATGACAAACCCGCGCGACTATCCGGATGTAATTCAAAGCGCGGAAAGCAGCCGGCCGCTTCGGCGCGGCGTGAAGATGCTGACCATCACCGTCGACGGGCAACCCTTTACCTACGGCCAGCCAGGATGGTGGGCGTCGGTCGACGATCCTGCGGACACCGAGGGTCAACTTACCGATGACGACAACATAATTCGCTCTGCTGCCCGGCGCGAGGCCAGAGCCAAGGCGAAGCATGCGGCTCTGACCCCGCTCGTAATCCGGGCCATCCGCGAGCTTTGTGCCCTGTCGCAACAGGAAGCGGCTCGTGTGTTTGGCGGTGGACCAAAAGCGTTCGAGAAATACGAGAGCGGCGAAGTTGCTCCCAGTTCGGCAATGGTACGGCTCCTTTTGCTTGCCGCGAAGAGGCCCGAACTGTTTAAAAAGGGGCCCGGTGCGCCGATGATTTTGGAGGATGATGCAGCAATTATCCGTGAAACGGTGCGTAAGAGCTCGATCGATCGCATTTATGAGCGGATCTACAATTCGCACCCGGGACATGAGCACGGAGGGAGCGACTAGGCCATCCTGCGAGGATCGGGGAAGTCGGGAGGCACGGATGACGGGATTGCCGCCCGGCCTCTGGGCTCGCGCCCTGATCGCACTGGTTGCGATGCTGGGCATCGCGCCAGCGGCGGCGCAGACGCCGGAGGCGCGAACGCCGATCAAGCACGTCGTATTGATCATCGGCGAGAACCGGAGCTTCGATCACCTGCTCGGGCTGTTTCGCCCGGAAAGCGGCCAGAGCGTGTGGAACCTGCTCTCCCAGCAAATCCTCAATGCGGACGACAGCCCCGGTGCGAATTTTGCGCGGGCCCGGCAATGGCAGGCAGTGGGCACCGGCAGCTACTCGATTCATCCGCCGAAGAGCGCGGCCTTCGCCACCCTGCCGCCCCCAAACACCGACAACGCTCCGACCAACCCGCCGTTTGCCTCGGTCGCCGCGGCGCGGGCCGCCGAGCCCGCCTTGCCCGCGGATTCCTACCGGCAGCTGACCACCGGCGGCACCGGGCTCCCAAAGCGGGTCGTCGATACGAGGTTTCCGCCGGACCTCGCCAACGGCCCCTTCGTCATCACCCGGTCGATCGCCTATGATTCCTACGCGGGCGACCCGATCCACCGGTTCTTCCAGATGTGGCAGCAGCTCGACTGCGATCCTGGCGCCGCCACGCCGGCGAACCCGAGCGGTTGCCAGAACGATCTCTTTCCCTGGGTCGCGATGACCGTCGGTTCCGGCAGCAACGGCGGCCGGCAGCCTCCCGACTTCAATAACGAAAGCACGCATCAGGGCGGGGTTGCGATGGGCGTCTACAACAGCGGCGCGGGGGATGTCGGCTATCTGAGCGATCTCGCGCATCGCTACGCGCTCAGCGACAACTACCATCAGGCGATCATGGGCGGGACCGGCGCCAATCACATCGCGATCGGCTATGGCGGCGCGATGTTTTACGCCGCCGCCGACGGCAGCCCGGCGACCCCACCCCCGAACCAGATCGAGAACCCGGACGCGATGCCCGGCACCGACAATTGGTACACAGAGGACGGGTATGCCGGCGGGTCCTACGTCAATTGCGCCGACGCTTCGCAGCCCGGCGTCAAGGCAATCGGCGATTATCTGAACTTGTTGCCTTATCGGCCGTTCCGAGGCGGTAATTGCCGGGAGCGTGCCTATTACCTCGTCAACAACTACAACGTCGGGTACCGCGGCGACGGCACCCCGGCGCCGCTCGGCCCGCGCGAGTTCACGATACCGCCGAGCCGGCAGCCCAATCTCGGGCTGCTCTTGGCGCAGCACGGGGTCTCCTGGCGGTATTACGGCGCGGGCTGGGACGGCGGGCGGGGCAGCTTCGCCAACCACCGGTATTGTCCGCTCTGCAACCCGTTTCAGTATTCGGCCGAGATCATGACCAACCCGGAGCTGCGCCGGAATTTGCAGGACATCGAGGAGCTTTATGGCGACATCGCCAAGAACGAATTGCCCGCGGTGGCGATCGTCAAGCCGCCGCTACGTCTCGACGGCCATCCGGCCTCGTCGAAATTCGGGTTGTTCGAGGCGTTCTGCCGGAACATCGTCGAGATGATCGAGGCACAGCCGGCGCTGTGGCGCGAGACGGCGATCATGATCACGTTGGACGAAGGCGGCGGCTATTACGATTCGGGCTATGTCCAGCCGATCGATTTTTTCGGCGACGGCAGCCGGGTTCCGCTGGTGGTGGTGTCGCCCCATTCGCAGAGGCGCGGCGTCATCCACACCTATTACGACCACGTGTCGTTCGACAAATTCGTCGAGGCGAATTGGCGCCTGCCGGCGATCTCCGCCGAGAGCCGCGACAATCTGCCGAACCCGGTCGTCGACCCTAACAACCCTTACGTCCCGAAAAACCCGCCGGCGATCGGCGACCTGATGGAGATGTTCAATTTCAGCCGGTGACCAGGACGCGATCGACAATCGCCTCTTCGTGTTCGTCCTGCAGCATCCGCAGGAGCGCCACGAAGCGCTGGCGACGGCTGCCGCCGCGGTTGCCGCATTGCGCCGCGCCAAGCTCGTCGCCGGCTTGTCCTGGCCGAACCTGGGGCGAGCGCTGGGGCGGCCGGCCGACCCCCGGCGCTGGGGCGTTCTCTATCTCGGATCGGCGCGTCCGGCGGCGCTCGGAGAAGGGCGCGAGATCCTCATCCTCGGCCGCGACGGCGAGCCGATAGCCGATCCGGCGCGGATCCTGCGCAGCCTCGACGGCATCGTTCTGCTCGACGGCAGCTGGAAAGAGGCAAAGACGCTGTGGTGGCGCAACCCGTGGCTCTTGAAGCTGCATCGCCTGGTGGTCAACCCACCCGCCCCGGCGCGAATCGGCCGGCTGCGCCGCGAACCGCGCCGCGAAGCCTTGTCGACGCTCGAAGCCGCCGCGCTCGTGCTGCGCCATCTCGAAGCCACCCCGACAGCGGCGGATGCGCTGCTGGCCACGCTCGACCGGCTGATGACCGTGAAACGGGGATAGCATGCAACGCCACTTACAATCATAGTTCTGTGTGCTATAGTTCTAGTGTTGACCAGGCGTGCGAATTTTCAAAACCAAATGGCTGGCGCGGTTTGGGCGGCGGGCGCGAATCGCCGACCGGAGCTTCAGAGAGGCAATCGAGCGCGCCGGCCGCGGCGCGATCGACGCCGATCTAGGCGGCGGCATCATCAAGCAGCGGGTTGCGCGCAGCGGGCAGGGGCGCTCCGGCGGGTACCGTATGCTGATTGCCTACCAGGTGGGGAGGCGTGCGGTGTTCCTCTACGCCTTCGCAAAGAGTGAGCGCGAAAACATCGAGCGCGACGAATTGCTGACCCTACGGGAGATCGGGGCGACTTGGCTTGCAGCGGATTCGCGGCGGATCGCGCACGCGATCGAAGAAGGGATATTGCAGGAGATAACCGGTGACAACGACGAAGAGGCTACCTAGCCGCTTGACGAAGGCGCTGCTTGAAACCGCCGGCGACATGCGCCGTGCCGGGCTGATGGACGCCACGGCCCACGCGAAGATCACGCTGCGCCACCTCGGCGACGGGGTGAATACCACGGCCGCGCCGATGACCGCCGAGGAGATCCGCGGGCTGCGCGAGCAGGCGCATCTAAGCCAGGCGGTCTTTGCCCGCTATCTCAACCTCACGGCGGGCTACGTTTCGCAACTCGAGCGCGGCGCAAAGCGACCGAGCGGCCCGGCGCTCGTGCTGCTCAACCTCATCCGCCGCAAGGGCATCGGGGCGATCTTATAAAACTCAGCCCGAACGCAGCGCGTAGAGCAGCACCGCCGCCGCCGCGGCGCCGTTCAGCGATTGCACCGGGCCGCCGCCGGGGATCGTCACGACCGTGTCGCACAGTGCGAGGGTCGCCGGATCGAGGCTGCTCTCCTCGCTACCCAGGATCAGCGCCACGGGCCGGTCGCGGGGCAACTGGCCGAGCGCAACGCCGCCGCTGAGCGCGGTGCCGACGATGCGGTAGGCCCGCTTCAGCGCCGGCAATGCGGCGGCCAAAGGCGCCCGATAGAGCATGACGCGGTCGAGCGCGCCCTCGGCGACACGGTAGCTCGCCGCCGAGGGCAGCGCCTGGTCGGGCCGCTCGGCCAGGACGATGCGCGTGACCCCGAAACAGGCGGCGCTGCGGATGATCGCGCCGAGATTATGCGGGTTGCCGATGCCGTCGAGGATCACCAGCGGCCGGCCGTCTCGGGCCCAGCCGGCGGCGAGCTTGAAATCGAGCGACAGCGGCAGTTTGGGGCGCGCGACCGCGACCACCCCGCCATGGCGCATCGTGCCGGCGATGCGCGCCAGCTCGTCGGCCTCGACCTCGCGGTAGGGTTTGCGGGTCTTGGCGAGGGCGCGGCGCGGCCGCGCCAGCGCACCGGCGAGACGCGGCTCGAAGAACAGCCGCTCGACCCGGCCGGGGTCGCTGGCGAATAGCGCCTCCACCGCGGCCAGCCCGCACACGCACAGGAGATCGCGCTCGTGCGAGCGCTCGTTCGCCGGACCGGGCACCGGGCTGCGCGGCGGCGCCGGCGCACGCCCAGGGCGCCCGCCGTCAGCGCGACGGCGCGGCGCTTTGGGAGGTGAAGATGTCCGCGGCATCCGCGGCCAGCGCAGCGCGCGATTTGGGGCGCATGTACATCATATGCCCGCCCTCGTAGACGCGCAGGCCGATCGTGGCCCGCACCGCTTCGGGCACGGCGAGCTGATCGACCAGCCAGCGCGAGGCGAGATAGGGGGTCACCAGATCGTAGCGGCCATTGGCGACGAGGAGCCTTGTCCCGGGGTGCTGGAGGAGCGTGTCTTCGAGCGAGGAGAGCGCCAGGCCGAGCCCGCCCGCGCCACCGCGCGCGGCATCCCAGTTCCACTCCCGCGACACCTCGCGCGCCAGCACCCGATAGGGCTGCTCGGTGCGGTAGCCGAGCGCCTCCGGCGCGTAGCTGTCGAACGCGGCGGTATAGGCGGCGATCGCCGGGTCGAGCACCGGGTCGCCAGCATGGTCGTCCGACGGACTGGCGCCCGCCGGGCGCGCGACCGTGGCGTCGTAGAGGCTGAGGACCTCGCCCTGCGCGCGGCGCAGCTCGCGCGCGAACACCTGGTTCGGCACCCGCACGCGCTCGCGCCGGACGATGTCGTCGGAAAGGCCGATCAGCTGGGCGATGCGCGCGATGAACGGATCGCCGGCAGACGGAATGCCCTTCAGCCCGGCCAGGCCGACGAGATAGTCCGACAGAGCGAAGCGCTCCACGGTCTCGGTGGCCGATTCCCCCCCGGAGAGCGCGGCGGCGGCGGCGGCGTAGCTCGGCAAGGCGAAGGCCGGTGCCAGCGCGTTGCTGATATCGGGGTGCAAGACGGCGATATCGAGCGCCGGCGAGACCAGCACGAGGCCGCTCACGCTGACCCCGACATCGTGCTCCAGGCTGTGCGCCAGCGCGGCGGCGCGCAGCCCGCCGTAACTCTCGCCGACGAGAAACACCGGCGTGCTCCAGCGTTCATGGCGGGTCAGCCAGCGGCGCACCACCGCGCCAAGCGAATCGAGATCGCTGCGCACATTCCAGAACGGCTTGTCGGGGTTTTCGTCCTTGCCCCTGCCGTGGCTGAAGCCGGTGCCGACCGGATCCACGAAAACCAGGTCGGTGAAGGAAAGCCAGGTCGATTGGTTGTCGATGAGCCGCACGGGCGGGTCCGGCACCGCCCCGCTCGCCGGCGTCTCGAGGATGCGCGGCCCGAGCGCACCAAGATGCAGAAACACCGAGGCCGCACCCGGGCCGCCGTTGAACACGAACGCGACCGGCCGCTGCTGCCCGGCCGGCGGAGCGGCAAGATAGGATACGGTGTATACCGAGGCGGTGGGCTCACCCTTCCGGTCGGTAAGGCCGATGGTTTCGGCGACGGCGCGGTAGTCCAGCGAATGCCCAGTCAGATTAATCGTGTGCCGAGTCTCGACCCGCGCCGGCAATTCGGGCACGGCCGCGGCAGGCTTGTCGTCGGCGCCCGCCGGGAGCGCGGCGAGCGTGAAAAGACAGAAGACGGCTGTCCCGAACGCCCCGCCCTGCTGCCCGATCCGGGACAGCCTAGGCAACCGTCTCGACCTTCCCGTCGAGCGCCATCAGCAGCAGCTGCACGTCGAGCTTGGGATGCTTGCGGCCGATATCCGCCCGCAGCGCACGCATCTGCGCGGCGTGGACGTCGAACTCTTCCTTCGGATTGGCCGCGAGATCCTTGCCGAGAATTTCCTTGTAGGCACCGCAATCGCGATGGTCCATGACGATGATCTTGTGGATGCCGTGCAAATCGATCGCGACCTGGACATGCTCCCAGAAGGTCGTCCCCCAGGCCGGGAATTTATCGGTTTTCGCGCCGAGCGCGGCGCCCGCGAGAATGAACTGGTCGTATTTGCCTTTCATCTGATGATCCGCCATGTAGCGGGTCGTCGCCGCGGTCAGACGGTAGTCGATGCAGTTGAGGAGCAGCACCTCGGTGCCCCCGGCGGCGAACGCGCTGCGCCCCGGCAGGCTCGTGCCGGCGACGGCCCAAGCAGCACCGATCCCGAGCAGCCCGATCAGCCGGCGCCGATCATCCGACACCGGGCGACAGCCCTCGCAGGCGCCGACCCGAACCTTGTGCGGACCGACCAAGCTCATTTGATCCTCCGGTTGCCGGTTCGCCGCGCGGACAGGGTCAACGCGGCGGCGCGGCGCCCTGCCAGTTGCGGAATTCCTGGAAGAGATTGTCCTTTTCCTGCGCGGTCATCGGCGGCCCGCCGGTGGACTGGCGGCGTTGGTCGATGAAGCGGGAAAAGATCGTTTTCATGTCGTCCGGGGTCGATGCGCTGGCGACTTGCTTGTTCTGCTGCAGCCACTGCGCCGCCGGCGGATAGCGTCGCCATCCCGGGAGCTCGGCCGCGAGATTGACGTCCTGCCACTTCGGATGGTGGCCCGGCGCCAGCAGCGAGGAAAATCCGGTAAAGAAGGCATCGACAAAATTGGCGAGGTTGCGATAGCGCTCGGGAATCGACTGGAGGTCGGCGGCCACCAGCACCACGCCGACGGCGACCGTATCGACCGCTTGGTCCGGCGGCACCAAATTCACGTAATCGGCCGAATTCAGCCGCGCCGGCACATAGGCGTTGAGGACATCAGGACTTAACGGGATCGGCAGCAGGTGGAGCCCGTCCTCCGCCGTGATACCGCGGAGCAGCGGCGCCGGCTTGCCGGCGACGAAGGCGACCGCGGCGATGTTGCCGCTGCGCAATTTCTCCAATGCGACCTCGGGGCTGTCATTGGTCACGGTCACGGGCAGTTTGAGCAGATCGAACAGGTAGGCCGCGGTGATCGCCGTGCCGCTGCCGCGCAGATCGACATTCACCTGCTTGCCGCTCAGATCCTTCAGACTATTGATTTCCTTCCGCGCAAGCAGATGAAATTCCTCATTGTACAGCTTGGAAATATAGGTCAGAGACGATTCGATCCCGGGGAACAAACCCTGATCCTTGGCGTAGGTGAGCGCGTCCGCCTGGACGATCGCGATGTCGATGCCCCGGTTCGTCACTCTGGCGTTCGCGGCGCCACCGGCACGCGATTGGCTGATCATGTCGGAAATATCCTGCAGCGCGGCCTTGCCGACGAGCGCCACCAAACGCCGGGTCGCTCCATCATCGGTAATGCTGGCGAGATCCTCGGCGATGCGCGGCGAAATCCCGGCAGAGCCACCCGTCGCGAGCTGGACCACCCCGCGATTGACGGCCGCGGTGGCCGGATTGGTCGTCGCGGTGCCACTCGCCGGCATCGCGCTCGTCGCCGCGAAGAGGCCGATCCCGAGGGTCGCCGCGGCAATGCTCCAGCGAGGCATGGTGTCGATTCCCTACTTGCCTTCGGGGCTCTTCAACAGGATCTCGGCTTCGGCGCTGCCCAGGTCGCGCGCGCGCCGGTACCAGTAGATTGCCGTCGCCGGATCGCCCTTGGCGCCGCGAACATGCGCCTGATCGAGAAAACCCGGGTCAAAACTCTCGCCCATTCGCAGCGCCGCCTGTGCGTCGCCCGCATCTGCCGCGCGCTCGTAGAAGAGCCGCGCCGACGCCACGTCACCGGTCGCGAAGATCTCGTCGCCACGCGCGACGAGCGCGGCGAGCTCAGCTGCGGCCGGCCGGGCGGCGACCGGCGGCGTCGGTAGGGCACCGGATCCCGGCGCGACCGTCGGCGGTTTCGCGGGCTCTGTCGGCGCTGGCACGGCAGGCGACGCGGCGGGGGCGGCGGTCGTCTCGGGCGCCGCTGTCGGCGGCGGTGCGGCACGGTGCGGCTCCGCTGCGGCGGATGGCGGTGGTGCCGGAACGGGGCTCGTCTTCGGCTCCGCGGTCGGCGGCGGGACTGCACGGGGTGGCTCCGTCGTCGGCGACGGCGCGGGGCGGGTTGGCGCCGTCGGGGCCGACGAATTTGGCGAGGAAGCGCCATCGACGCCCGCTTTCCCCGCAGCGATCCTGTCGCCTTGTCGATGGAGAATTACGGATCCCGCCCAACCCACGCCGATGAGGAGGAGAACGCCCGCTATTGCCGCCCAGGGCAGGCGTGCGGCGCGGCGCGGCGCGGGCAAAGACGAAACCAGCGCCGCCGACGGCAGCGGCACAGCCTCAGCCGCCTCGTCGGCCGGCGGCGAAACCGCGGTCGGAATTTCCGCATCGGCGGATAGAGGCGGCATCTCCGGCGCGGCAGGCTGCGCCGCGGGGCTCGGTTGTGGTAGCTGATCGCCTGCTTCGCCGCTTGGGTGCTCGGAAGGTACAGGCGATTCCGGCGAAGCGGCGGGCTCGGCGGTGACGCCGAGCAATCTGCGCTCCAGGCGATCAAGCAGCGTATCCTCGTCAGCCGGCGGCGGAATCTCGGCTGGCACGGCCGGAGCGGCGGATGCGTCCGGCTCCGGCAGCGATTCCTCCAGCGGCTCGAAGGGCGGCGCGGCGAGAACCGGCAGCGCCGGCTGGTCGAGAGCCTCGGCTGCCGGTTCCTCGGCGGGTGGCGACGCCGCCGGGGCGGGGCCGTCCGCGATCCCGGCAGCATCATGGAGCAGGTCAAGCGCGAGGCGATTTACGACCCGATGATCGCCGCCCGAACGAGCTCGGAAATCCGCCACGACATCGTCGGTAAAGACGCGAGTCGCCTCGCCAGTGCCCAGCTGATGGTGGATATACGGCAGGATTTCGAGCGGCCCCAATTCCTGAAAGTTCAGGGACGTCGTCAGTTCATCCCGCGCAAAGCGAATCTCGGGTTGATCGAGACGGTCGAGAAAACCGGACCGTCCGAGCATCACCACGATCCAATGATTGATCGACTGCGATGTCTTGTAGATGTCCTTGATCTGCTCGTCTGCCAGCTGGTCCGCGTCGTCGAAAATGAACAGCGGGAAGGGGAGCGCGCCCGGTTGGCTGTCATTCGCCTGCGTATGGGCGGCGAGGCCGCGGCAAACGTCCAAGAGGGCGTCGCCGCGAAGCAGCGGCCCACAGGCCAGCACCATCACCGGCTGCTGATGGGCGACCGCCTCATCGAGGCTTGCGGAAATGCTGTGCGGGCTCGGCGGCGGATCGCCGATCACGACGATGAAGGGACGGTCGTCTTGCACGGACCCCAATATCCGATCGGCGAGCGCCCGATAATGGGCATCGGTCTCGAAGTAGTCGGACCCTGCCTCCGACGTCGCGAACGCCTCGGGGGCCTCCCGGGTATGAATCTGCGCCGCTCTCATTGCGCCGGAGCCGGGACCCTGCTGCCGATCCGGGCATAATGCGCCGCCCGCATCGGCTTCAGCACGAAGAGCGCGCCAAGCGCCGCCGCCAGGTTCATGACAACCGCAATCATGAACACGGCGTGCCAGCTTCCGGTGGCGCCGGCGAGCACATTCCCGAACGGCACCAAGAGCGAGGCCGTCCCCTTTGCGGTGTAGAGCAAGCCGGCATTCGTCGTCGCAAATTTGGTGCCGAAGGTGTCCGTGCAGGTCGACGGGAACAGGCTGTAGATCTCGCCCCAAGCAAAGAACACAAGACCGCTGATGATCACGAACGCCACCGGGCTTTCGCCGAACGCGCTCAACAGCCAAATGCCAAAGGCCTCGAGGCCGAACGCGATAAACATGGTGTTCTCGCGGCCGATATTGTCCGATACCCAGCCGAAGAACGGCCGGGTGAGCCCGTTCAGGATGCGGTCGATCGACAGGGCGAAGGTCAATGCCGGCAGCGTGATGCCGATCAGCGAAACCGGGACCGCGTCGATGTGGAAATCCTTGGCGATCGGCGCGAGTTGCGCGGTTGCCATCAGCCCGCCGGCGCCGACCAGTACGAACATTACGTACATGACCCAGAAGATCGGCGACTGCGCCATCTCCCACCACTCGTAGTCGCGCGCGGTCAGCGACACCTTTGCCAATGCGACCGGCGTCTCACCGGGCCGTGGCGCGAGCAGAAACACCGAGGAGAGGATGACGACGATGCCCTGGCCTATGCCGAAATACAGAAAGGCAGCCTCGTAGCCATTAAAGTCCAGGCCGGCAATTACCAGGCCATGCCCGGCGATCACCGCCTGGATCGGGATGATGGTCAGCGCCGAACCGGCGCCGAACCCGGCCGCGGTCAGGCCGGCCGCCAACCCGCGCCGGTCGGGGAACCATTTCAAGGCATTGCCGATACAGGTGCCGTAAACCGCGCCGGCACCAATGCCGCCGATCGCGGCAGCGGCATAAAGGATCACCAAACTGTCGGCGACCGCGTTCATTGCCCAGGCGACGCCGACCAAGACGCCGCCGATCAAGACCACGATTTTTGGTCCGAAGCGGTCGACAAACCAGCCCTCGACCGGCACCAGCCACGTCTCGGTCAAGACGAAAATGCTGAAGGCGACCTGTATTGCCGCGCGTCCCCAATGGTATTTGGCATCCATCGGGGTGACGAACAGCGTCCACCCGTACTGCAGGTTGGCGACCATCGCCATGCAGAGGATGCCCAGCACGAGTTGGAGCCAACGGTTTCCGGGCGAATGCGAATGTTCTGCAAATTCGGTCATTGGGTCGCCTTTACTGCATGAACGCGGCCGTCTGTGCGGCGATGGCGGTTCGGAGCGTCGTCATTTCTCACTCTTCGAGCCATACCTCGGCAAGATCCTGGCCGATGTAATGGCTCGGCGACATGTTCCAGCCCTTGAATTTCACCGAGCTGATGATCGTACGGTTCCACCAAAGGAACGGCACGGTATAAGCGTCGGTCATGGCGCGCCGCTCGAATTCCCGCACGATCCTGGCGCGCTCGCGCGCGTCCGTGCTGATCGCCTGGCCGATATAGAGGGCATCGAGAAAGCGGTCGGTCGATCCCGAGTGATTGCTCGGCGACAGGTCACGCGAAACATACCGGGCCAATTGTATCGTCGGGTCATCGAAATAATCGGCGGCCAGATCGGTCGAGGTCGCAAAGGTACCGGTTTCGAGCGCGGTCTGCCAGTCCTTCGTGCTCGACATTTGTTGGTTCACCCGCACACCGATCTCGCGCCACGCGGCGACGATGTATTCGCCTTCGGGCCAGTAAGGCATCGGCACGTCCTTGCGATTGCTCAGCGTGACTTCGAGGTTGGGCACCCCCGCCTCGGCGAGGAGGCGTCGCGCTTCGGCGCGAGCGGCGGCGATATCGCGCGAAAAACCGGGGAGTGTGACGAGTTCGGCCTCGGGCGTGCTCATCGCCGTACCCGGCCGCATCACGCCGCCGACATATTTCAAAAACGTCGTATCGGCGAGCGATTCGGCCGCGTGCCACCGGTCGATCGCGAGCGACAGCGCGCGCCGCACGCGATTATCGTCAAACGGCGGCTGCTTCGCATTAAAGACGAGCGACACATAGGAGATCCACGGTCCCTCATGCACCTCGACGCGATCGCCGAGCGCTTTGACGATGTCGTCGCGCTCGGTCGGGGTGAAGCTGCGGAATTGTGTCATGATGCGGCCGCTTTTCATGGCCTCCACCGCCTTGTCGCCGACGATGAAGTCGGCGCGGTAGCCGTCAAGATACGGCTTGCCGGGGAGAAAGTAGTTGTCCGACCGCTTGCCGGCCCAATGGTCCCCTTTGACATGCTCGACAAAGACAAAAGGGCCGCTACCGAGGATATGCGTCTTGGGGAAAAGGGGATCTTCCTTCAGCTTTGCCGCACTGTAGATGCAATTCCACGGCGACGCGAAGTTAGCCAGCATGGCGGCATCGGGCCATTGCAGGTGGAAGACGACCGTCGCCGGATCGGGCGTGTCGATCGCGCTGATCGCGGCATAATCCGCTTGTCGCACCGAAAGGACGCCCGCCGGAGGGTGGACGATGCGGTCGAAACTTGCCTTCACATCGGCGGAGGTTAGCCGTGCGCCGTCGTGGAACAGGACATTTGTCCGCAGCTTGAACGTGTAGGTGCGCCGGTCGGGCGAGACCACCCAGGATTCGGCAAGGTCGCCCTGGATCTGCGGATAGTTGGCCGTATCAAACTTCAGCAACGTCGAGTAGTGCGGCGCGATCAGATGAATGAAAACAAAGGAAAAATTGGCGTGACAATCATAGTTTGGCGGCTCCGCATCAACGGAAAATTTGAGAATGCCGCCCCTTTTCGGCGCGGAATTGGCGACGCCCGGGTCACCGATGATCCCCAGGGCGACGAGCATGATCGCGAGCAGGGCGACGGCCAGCGCGCAACGAGGCCGGCCGCTACTGGCGGTGCTGCCGGCGGCCAATTTGCTGCGCCAATCCATTATCGGGAGTCCCATCGGAGTAAATATCTGGCGAGGCTTGGTCGACGGGAGATCTATCGCGGTCCGGGGCTTCGCCACCGCTGGAACTGCTGGAAGAGATCGTCCTTTTCCTTTTGGCTCATCGGCTGTCCACCGGCCGCCTCCCGGCGCTGGTCGAGGAAGCGCGAAAACATCGTTTCCATATCGCCCGCGCTCGGCGCCGCGGCCACGGGCGCATTGCGCTGCAGCCACTGGTCCGCCGGCGCATAGCGCCGCCAGCCCGGAAGCTCGGCGGTGAGGCTGACCTCCTGCCACTTCTTATGATGGCCCGGGGTTAGCAGCGAGGAAAAACCGGTGAAGAAGGCGTCGACGAAATTGCTGACATTGCGGTAGCGCTCGGGGATGAGCCGGAGATCGGCGGCCACCAGGACGGCGCCGACGGCGACGGTGTCGACTCCCTGATCCGCCGATATCAGCACCGGGTAGTCCGCCGAAGTGAGCCGCACCGTCTGGTAGGCGGCGGTCAGCGCCGGATTGGCGGGAATGCTCAACAGGTGAAGGCCGTCATCCTTGGCGAGGGTGGCAAACAGCGGCGCCGGCTTGCCGGCGGCGAACGCGAGCGCCGCGATCTCGCCCTTGCGCAGCTTTTCGAGAGCCACCTCCTGGCTGTCGTTGGTCTGCTGAACCTTCAGCCGCAGCAGATCGAACACGCGGTTCGCGGTAATCGCGGTCCCGCTGCCCTGCGCATCCACATTGACCTTCTGGTTAGCCAGATTCGCGATCGTCTTGATGTCCGGGCGGGCGAGCAGGTGGAATTCCTCGTTGTAAAGCTTAGCGATGTAGCTGAACGAGGATTCGAGCCCGGGGAACAGCTGCTTTTCTTTGGCATAGTCGAGGACGTCGGTCTGAAGGATCGCGATGTCGACGCCGCGCAACAGCTTCAAATCGGTGATGTTCTGCAGCGAGCTTTTGCCGATGACGGGCACCAGGCGCCGGGTCGCGCCATCGTCGATGATATTGGCGAGGTCCTCGGCGATGCGCAGCGAAATCCCCGCCGTACCCGTAACTTCAAGTTCGACGACGCCACGGCTGGCGGCGGCTTCCCACGACAGAGCCGGCGGCGCCGCTCTCGCCACAAGCGTCGCGGCGAAACCGGCAAGCAACAGGACGGCTGCAGTTGCAACAGTGATCGCCAAGCGGCTCATCACGCGACGGAGCTCATCGACATTTCCCGGCTTTCCTCCCGACCGCGATTATCCGCCGGTTTGAGATGCATGGCAACGCAGGTCGAATGCGGGTAGTGTCCTAATTTGACGTTCGCTCGACCAACTCGTCGAGGGACCATATCGCGGAGCGAGAGACAAACGTGCTTGACCGCGCCACGCTGCTCAACTTGTGGCGTCTTCGCTGCATCCGCGCTACTATTCAACACTACAAAGCAACTTATTTATTTAGAATATTTGACTCCATGCTGACTACCATTAATGTAGTAGCGTCAATTTCGATATTATATATTAGCGCTATCGAACCGGCTAAATTTCACGAGCACGGGGCCATTGAAATAGCTGCTCTAATCACAGTGGTAACCACTGTTCTACAATATATCCTGGATTATCGCACTAGGTGGAAAACCCACGAGAGAGCCGGCAAGGGATATGCTATTCTGAATAGAGAAATAGAACAGTTGAATATAAACCAGCCGATTGATGATCAGGATCTTTCAAGAATCAGACAACAATTCGCTCATCTTACAGATATGTCTCCCGTTATTCCAGCAGTGATTTGGAACAGGCCAAAGCCAATCACCCGAGCCATCGCGCGGCTGGAGAAACGAGAGCCGCTTGAGCCGCCCCCGCCAAATTAGGGCACTACCCGAATGCGGTGGTTTCAAGGTAATCCCTTGAACTGAGTGCTGCGGGGTTTTCCGACCGAAGCCGAAGGAACCTTCCGCGAATCGGGTCGGCGCTTCCTCAGGTCGCCGCGGCGCCGGCCGGCGCCGGAGCCGTCTGCGCGCGAGGCCGGGCGCGCCAGCGGCAGCGGCGCTCGATCCCGTGCCAGGAGAGAAAGGCGGTCGGCACCGCAAGCCCGAGCGAGATCCCGAACACCTCCCACCACGGCGCGGTCGCCCCGCTGAAATAGACGACGCATTGCTCGATCGGCCAGCCGTAAATGTAAAGGCCGTAGGACAGATCGCCGAATCGGGCGGCCGGCACCGGCGGCAGCTTGCGGTTGAGCGCGAGGTAGATCACCAGGTAGCTGCCGAACAAGGCAAACCCGACGAGAAACAATCGCGCCGGGATGCTGAGCGCCAGCCCGAGCGCCGCGACGAGGGCCCAATGCCCGGCGAAGAATCTCGTCGCGCGCAGCCGATAGCAGCAAATCCCCGCGGCGAAGAAACCGAGCAGCCAAAAGGCGCTGCCGAGCGTGTCGCCGGCGGTGTCGAACCACAGGCACCCGATCCCGATGGCGAGCAGCACCAGCCCGGTTCGCAACGTCAGGAGCCGGCACACGCCGAGCGCGAAAAGCATCAGGTACATCAAGACTTCGCACGGCAGGCTCCACAGCGGCCCGTTGACGATGCCGCCGATGTTGCCGGGCCAGAACTCGACCCCGGGCAGCCGGTTGTAGCTCACGTCGAGCACCGCGTTGTGCAGCAGGAAGAGGTATGTCTCGCGACGCGCGAGATACTCGGCGAGCGGCAGCCGGGTCACCAGCGCCCCGATGACGAAAACGCATACGGCGAGGCAGAGGAAGAGCCCGGGGAAGACCCGTAGCGCGCGCTTGGCGAGGAACACCAGCGGCGATGCCGTTGTGTCGAAGCTCTGGGTCACCAGATAGCCGCTGATCGTGAAAAACACGAAAACGCCGACGACTCCGAGAATCGTCTGCCCGCCGGTCAGCAGCATCAGGGGGTCGTGATCCTGCGAGTTCTCGGACAACAGAAAGGCATGGCTGAAGATCACCGAGACCGCCGCGACCAGCCGCAGCAGGTCGAAATTGTTCCGCCTTTCCACGCATTACTCCCGATTTGGCCCAAATGATAACGGGCGATACGGCATGTCATTCTCCACCATCGCCGCCCGGCTCGACAAACGTTCAACCGCGACGCTTGCCCTGCGGCACGAAATCAGGAATAGAGAAACGCGTTGACCCGTGGAGTTGCGGCCCGATGCGCCTCTTTATTGTCTGCTGCCTCCTCTCGCTCAGTGGTTGCGTCGGTTCGGTTCGCGTCGAGGGTTTCGGCGCCACCGGCCCGGCCTCGTTCCTGTACAGCGCGCGGACCAACACGGTGATGACCCCCAATGACGACGGCACGGCCGAACGGCTGCGCCGCGACTGGATTGCCGACGCGCTTCAGGCGCACGCGATGTGCGCCGACGGCTATGTCATCGATACAAGGCACTTTGCCCCGAATGTCGACGGACCGTTCGGCAATGGCGGCGAGATCCTCTACGCCGGACGCTGCCTGGTACAGCCTCCAGCTCCGCCGCCTGTCAATGAGGAGAATGTTCGGGGTGAGCGGGGCTAGGGCGCCCTGCGCCAGCACTCGAGGAGCGGGTCGGCACGGCCGGTGACCGGGTCCGCTTCGGGGAGCGGGACGGCGGCGATCGCGATAAGCGCGCGGTCGTGCGCAGCGGAATCGGCCCGGCAGATGTCGGGTTGCTGGCCGCGCGGATAGGCGCCGATCACCAGGAGGTCGCTGCTCGCCGCCTCGCGCTTGTGCGCGGTCCCGGCCGGGATTACGACGACATCGCCCGCGTTGAGCTCGACCGTTTTGCCGCCTTCGCCGCCCAGCCGCACCCGCGCATTGCCGCGGGCGATGCCGAGCACCTCATGCGCGGTGCTGTGATAATGGTGATGGGCGTAGATGCCGTTGCGCCAGGAATCGGGCCAGCCGTGCTGGGCAAACATTCGCTCGCAGGCGCTGGCGGGGTCGCCGGCGGCCGGCAGTGCCGCGCGATAGACGACGAGCGGCAATGCCGGGTTGTTCGGCACGATGCCGTCATCGGCGAAGCGATATGTCTCGATTGTCGGTGCGCGATTCGTGTCGCTCATGGCGATGATCTCCGGCTCATTCGAACATAAGCCTAGCGCTGATCGTCAGCCAGCGTGAGGCCCGCCACCACATAGCGGCGCAGGGCAAACAACAGCACAATCGGCGGCAGCACATAGAGGATCGCGGAAGCCATCATCGCGTTCCACGGTGCGTCGATGTCGGCAAACAACTGGCCCTGCGTTACCGCAAGGGTCGAGTTTCGCGGCGAGAGCAGCACGGCCTGGTACAAATAGTCGTTCCAGGCCACCAAGAGCGCATAGACGGCAACGACCGCCAGCGCCGGAACCATCAGCGGCAGATAGATGCGCAGATAGAGTTGAACGGCGGACGCGCCGTCGACGCGGGCCGCGTCGTCCAGCTCAAACGGTATCAATCTCGCGTAGAGCTGCAGCATCAAGATCGCAAACGGGATGGCGAACGCCACCTGCGCCGCAATGACCGCCCACAGGCTATTCGAGAGCCCGTAGCCATGCATCAGGCGGTAATAGGGGACGATCAGGAAGGATGCCGGGATCGTGTAGGTGAGGAGCGCGGCGTTGGTCAGCAGCGAGCCTCTGCTGAGCCGCATCCGGCTCACCGCGAAGCTCGCCAATGAGGCGATCAGCACGGTCAGGAACATCGTCGCGAGACCGATGAACAGGCTGTTTCCGAATTGCTGCCAGAAATTCTCGAGATAGCGGGCCTCTTGCATCACGACCGCGCGAAAGCCCTCGAGCGACGGCTCGGGCGGCCAGATATTGCCGTCGAACTCGATTTCGCCTTCCTCGGGATCGAGGGCGATCAACAGCATCTGGTAGACCGGCAGCAGCGACCAGATCAGCAGGAGGATTGCGAGCAGCACCGAACCGGCTTCGGTGAGACGCCGCCGCCGGTAGCGCCGGCGCGCCGGTCGCTGGACGGCGAGGGCAACGGTCACAACCGCACCTCGCTGGTGTGGAGCCGGCGCATCAAGACGATCACGACCGGGATCAGCACCGGGAGGGCCGACATCACCGCCGCGACGCCGAGCGCCGGGTTGGCGGCGTCGAAGGCGTAGTGGAAACCGAGCGTCGCCAGCACTTCCGTGGCGCCCCCCGGCCCACCGGTCGAGACCAGATAGACGGTCGTGAAGTCGCCCACCGCCCAAAGCGTCGAGAGCATCGTGCAAAGGAGATAAAGGTTGGCCAAGAGCGGGAAGGTGACATGGACAAAGCCGCTTGCCCCGATCGCTCCGTCAATTTCAGCCGAATCGTATATGTCGCGGGGGATCTTCAGCCGCGCGGCGAGGAAGATCACGGTCCAGAACGGCATCCATTTCCAGATATAGACAACGATGTTCGATCCAAGCCCCAGCCAGCGGTCGTTGAACCAAAGCGGGCCGTCGATTCCGAGCCCCTCCTCCAGCAGCCGGTCAACCAGTCCCTGCTCGCCGATCAGCATCCAGTGGAACGAGATGCAGGCTTGCGTCGCCGCCAGCGCCCAGGGCAACACATAGGCGGCCAATAGGGCCTTGATCCACCAGCGCCGGCGCAGGAAGAAGCCGGACAGCAGCAAGGCCAGGAACATCTTCAGGTTCACCGCGATGCCGACGAAGAGCACGGTGTTGACGACGGTCCTCAGATAGGACGAATCGGCGAAGAGGTCGGCATAAAGCGAGGGCTTCCCGGCCATCCACAGCGCATAGCCGAACGGATAGACGACAAAGCCGAGAAACACCGCCGCATAAGGTACGACGAAGGCGATCGCCCAGATGAAATCCGAGCCGTGCAGGTGGCGATGCCGGGGCGGTCGCCAGGGTGCTTTCACCGAAAGGGGCGGCCCGGCGGCGAGGACCTGCTGCGTGCTGCTCATGCCGATACGCTAATCCCGGCCGCGGTACCCGTGCCATCGCTTTCACGGCGCCGCTTGCGCGGCGACCCGGCGACGACGATGTTTCGGGGATGAACCTGCCGGCGAACCTGATCGACCGCGTGCTCTATCGCGACGGGCTCGTGCTGGTGGTGGACAAGCCGGCCGGCATCCCGGTCCATGCCGGGCCGGGCGGCGGCGCCAATCTCGAGCATTGGTTCCCGCTCCTGCGCTTTGGGCTGCCGCGCTCGCCGGCCCTGGCCCATCGGCTCGACCGCGATACCTCGGGCGTTCTGGTGCTCGGCCGCCACCCGAAGGCGCTGCGCCGGCTCGGGCGGCTGTTTGCCGCGGGCCAGGTCGAGAAGGTTTATTGGGCGGTGGTGGCCGGCCTCCCGGCCGCGCCGGAGGGCCGCATCGAGGCCGCGCTGGCGAAGCAGCCGCGCGGGATCGTCGGCTGGCGCATGGTGATCGACCCGGCCGGCCAGAAGGCCATCACCGACTATCGTGTGCTCGGGACGGCGGACGGCCGCGCCTGGCTCGAACTGCGGCCGCGCACCGGGCGCACCCACCAGATCCGCGTGCATTGCGCGGCGCTCGGCTGCCCGGTGGTCGGCGATCCGGCTTATGGCGGCCCGGCTGATTCGCCGCTCCAGCTCCACGCCCGCGCGATCGAGCTGCCGCTTTACCCGGCGCGCCCACCGATCGCCGTCACCGCGCCGGTGCCGCCGCATATGCTCGCCGCGCTCGTCCGGCTCGGCTACGATCCGGAGAGCGCGAGAGAAGGGCCGCTGCCGTGAGGGCCGCTCCGATCGATCTGCGTCGACTACTGCCCGAAGATGCCTCGATCTACCGGGCGATCCGGTTGGAGGCGCTGCAGAATAGCCCGGATGCTTTCAGCAGCACCTTCGAGGCCGAAAAGGACCGGCCGCTCGACAGGTTTGCGGCACGGCTGGCCGACGCCTTTGTGCTGGGTGCGTTTCGTGGGTCGCAGCTCATCGGCATCGCCGGGTTCTACGTCCAGCCCGGGCCAAAGCACGCCCACAAAGGCATGCTGTGGGGCATGTACGTTCAGCCGCAGCATCGCGCGGCGGGGGTCGGACGAATGCTAGTCGACGCGATCGTCCAGCACGCAAGTCGGCACGTCGAACTGCTCCAATTATTCGTGGTCAGCGAGAACGCGGCGGCGCGGCGGCTCTATAGCAGCCTCGGCTTCGTCGAATACGGGATTGAGCGCCATGCCACAAAGTATCGCGGCGAATACCACGACGACGTGCTGATGGCGCTGCCCCTCGTGCTAGGCTCCGCCACGGCGGTGACCCCTGCGCCGACGGAGGATGTCCCGGCATGATCCCGCGCTACAGCCGGCCGCAGATGGCGGCGATCTGGGAACCCGACAATTATTTCCGGATTCAGCTCGAGATCGAGACTTATGCCTGCGAGGCGCAGGAACAGCTCGGGATCATCCCGGCCGGGGTGGCGCAGGCGCTGCACGACAAGGGCGGGGTCGAGGTCGAGCGGATCCGCGAGATCGAGCGCGAGGTGCACCACGAGACGATTGCTTTTCTGACCAATCTCGCCGAGCGGGTCGGACCCGAGGCGCGCTTCGTCCACCAGGGGATGACGTCGAGTGACGTGCTCGATACCTGCCTCGCGGTGCAGCTGACCCAAGCGGCCGATATCCTGCTCGCCGATCTCGACGCGGTATTGGCGGCGCTGAAGCGCCGCGCGGTGGAGCATAAATTCACCCCGGTGGTGGCGCGCAGCCACGGCGTCCATGCCGAGCCGACCACCTTTGGCCTGAAGCTCGCCGGACACTGGGCCGAGTTCGCCCGCAATCGCGAGCGCCTCCTCGCCGCCCGCAAGGAGATCGCCACCTGCCAGATCTCCGGCGCCGTCGGCACCTTCGCCAATATCGACCCGCGCGTCGAGGAATACGTCGCGGGAAAGCTCGGCCTGCAACCGGAGCCGATCTCGACCCAGATCATCCCGCGCGATCGCCATGCCGCATTCTTCATGGCGCTGGCGCTGATCGCGGCCGCAGTCGAGCGCTTCGCCACCGAGCTGCGGCATCTGCAGCGCACCGAGCTGCGCGAGGCGTCCGAATATTTCGCCGAGGGCCAGAAGGGCTCCTCGGCGATGCCGCACAAGCGCAACCCGGTGCTGTCGGAGAACCTCACCGGGTTGGCACGGGTGATCCGCTCGGCCGTGATCCCGGCGCTGGAAAACATCGTGACCTGGCACGAGCGCGACATCTCGCATTCTTCCGTCGAACGCTTTATCGCGCCGGATGCGACGACCACTCTCGATTTCGCGCTGGCCCGGCTCGCCGGAGTGATCGAGCGCATGGTCGTCGACCCCGAGCACATGCGGGCGAACCTCGATTCATTGGGCGGGCTCGTCGACTCGCAGCGCTTTCTACTGGCGCTCACCAGAGCCGGGATGAGCCGCGAGGATGCCTACCGCCTGGTGCAAAAGCACGCGATGGCAGCCTGGCATGGCGGCGGCCGTTTCGCCGACCTCCTCAAAACCGACCCCGAAATCGGCCGCTACCTGACACCCGAGGCGATCGACGCCTCGTTCGATACCGCCTATCATCTGAAGCATGTCGACACGATCTTCCGCCGGGTCTTCGGCGAGTGAATTGATGGGAGAGCCACGATGAGCCTGATGCGCGAGCGAAACGGCCCCCGCTACAAGCATAAGGGCGACGAGTCGGCCCCCTATGACACGATCACGCTCGACAAACTAACGCCGATCATCGGCGCCGAAGTGGGCGGCGTCGACCTGGCGCGACCGCTCGGCAACCGGACGATCGACGAGATCCACCGCGCGCTCGCCGAAAACTCGGTGATCTTCTTCCGCGACCAGCATCTGAGCCAGGACCAGCACCTCGCCTTCGGGCGGCTATTCGGCGACCTGCACATCCACCCGGCCGCGCCGGCGGAGCCCGGCCACCCCGAGCTGATGGTCATCCATGCCGACAAGGATTCCCCACGCGCCAACGGCGACGGCTGGCACACCGACGTGTCGTGCGATCCAGAGCCGCCGATGGGCAGCATCCTCTACATAAGGCAATGCCCGCCGAAGGGCGGCGACACGCTGTTCGCCAGCATGTACGCCGCCTATGACGCGCTGTCGGATCGCATGCAGCTCTATCTCGACGGGCTGACCGCGCGGCACAACGGCGAGCATTACCGCGGCCAGTACGCCAATTTCGGGATCAAGGACAAGGAGAGCTACCCCTTTGCCGACCACCCGGTCGTGCGCACCCATCCGGTGACCGGCAAAAAGGCGCTCTACGTCAACAAGGGCTTCACCCGCTACATCAACGGCATCCCGCGCGACGAGAGCGACGGGATCCTGCGCTATCTCTACGAGCACATGGCGAACCCGCTGTTCCAGTGCCGCTTTCGCTGGC
>Ga0137391_10000454_pt1 | contig 28219 bp, 30 predicted proteins | sample 15con2h24BmetaG_FD_101399 | JGI IMG/M metagenome (GOLD analysis project Ga0137391, IMG submission 101399) | Vadose zone soil microbial communities from Angelo Coast Range Reserve, California, USA - 15con2h2.4B metaG | ecosystem: Environmental > Terrestrial > Soil > Vadose zone > Saprolite...
AGAATTGGCGCGCGCGGAGCGGCCGGCGTCCCGGGCTTGAAGCGGCCGGGGCGCCGCCGTACACTCGCCCGGTCATGCCCGAGCTGATCCTCCGGAACGTGCGCCCCGGCCGACCCTCTACCTGCTAGGAGCCTGCGCCACCATGGCACCAATCTCTCCGGCTGTCCGCTCCGACCTCGCCCCGACCGGCAAGATGCGGGTCGGCATCAACCACGGCAACCTCGTGCTCGCCCAGAAGAATCCCACGACCGGCGAGCTGAAGGGCGTCGCGGTGGACCTGGCCCACGAGCTGGCCCGCCGGCTCGACGTGCCGGTCGAGCTGGTCCAGTACTCCTCGGCCGGTCAGATGACCGACGCGCTGGCGACCGGCGCGTGGGACGTGGCCTTCCTCGCCCGGGAGGCCGGGCGGGCGGGCGAGATCGGCTTCACCGCGCCGCACCTGCTGATCGAGGGCACCTACCTGGTGCCGGCCGGCTCCCCCTACACCCGCGCGGCCGAGATCGACCGCGATGGCCTGCGCATCGCGGTCTCCGAGAAGAGCGCCTACGATCACTTCCTGACCCGCAATATCAAGCACGCCAAGCTGGTCCGCGGGGCGGGCAACAGTGCCGGGCTCGGGCTCCTGCAGGCGGGGCAGGCCGACGTGATCGCCGGGGTGCGACAGCTGCTCCTGATGGACCAGGCCAAGCTGCCGGGCTCGAAAGTGCTCGAGGATCGCTTCATGGTGATCGAGCAGGCGATGGGCCTGCCCAAGGGACGCGACGCCGGCCTCGCCTACGCGAAGGCGTTCATCGAGGAAATGAAGGCCTCCGGGTTCGTGGCCCGCGCGCTGGAGAAGTCGGGCGTGCGCGGCGTGCCGGTCGCGCCCGCCGAGAAGTCCTAGCGCGGTCGCTCGCGGCGACGCACCGGGGAGACGCTCATGCGAGTCTACAACGTCGCCGGGTACGCTCTGGTGGTCGCCCATGCCCTGGTGTCGGCGCTCCTGGCGCCTCCGGAGCTGGGCCCTTGGCGGGGGCTGGGCTTCGGGATGCTCTATCTCGTCTTCATCTGGCTCGTCAGCGGCATCTATCTGTCGGACGTCTTGCACATGGGCATCGCGCACCGCGCCCTGGACTTCAAGGATCCGTTCGTCAAGGTCCTGGCGCTGCTCAACAACACGGTGGCGATCTACATCAACCCCCGGACGTGGGTGAACCGTCATCGCCTTCATCACGCGTTCTCCGATCACCGGGGGGACCCGAACAAGCTGAGCGGCGATGGCTTCTGGAAGACCCTGTACCTCTGCATCTCTCCCTACGGCTGTGAATCCGATCTGGCGCGCGACCCGATCCTCAAGACGTGGGCGCTTCGCCTCACCGCGAGTCCGGGGTTCGCGGTCTTCGCGCAGCTCAGCAGCTACGCGCTGCTCTGGCTGCTGGTTCGCGACTGGATGTACGCGCTGGCCCTGTGGGTCAGCGTGCGGGTGGTCGGCCTCTGGGTCAACATGGTCCAGAACTTCTGGACGCACGACCGGCGCTTCGGCACCCGGCGCTATGACGACGCCGACGACAACGCCATGAATATCGGCGACTGGCTACCCGTGACCGCCACGTTCAGCGCGTGCTGGCAGAACAATCACCATCACTACCCGCATCTCCTGCGCCTCAGCCACGATCCGGCGGAGTACGATTTCGGCTTCCTGACCGTGCGTTGCATGAAAGCCCTGGGGCTGGTCAGGGCATCACGGACGGGGGCCCAGCTTCCCAAGGACGTTCCATTGCAGGACCTCGGCTTTTAGGTCAGCGGGACGATCGCGTAGAAGCGGGGCTCGGCCCCGACCGCGCGAGTGACGTGGCCCCGGCCGGTGAGATCCTCGGCCAGCAGGACATCCCCAGGCCCGACGCGAACCACGGTGCCGTCGCCGACCTCGATCTCCGCCTGCCCGGATAGCGTGATCGAGTACTGCCGCCGCGGCGCGCAGTGCCAGTCGAGCACGTAGCCCGGCGGGGCGACGCGGAACGCGAGGCCCGCGACGGGCTGCATCGGCGTGCCTTCCCCGTGCGCGCCCTCGGTGTCGGTGAAGGGCTTCATGGCCAAGGGCATCTCCTCGACATGCGACTGCCCGTCCGCGCCGCTGTAGACCCGCCAGATCTTCGGCATACGCTCCCTTTCCGTGAGAAGTGGCGCTAGAACTGCACGCGGCGCAGGACGGCGCGCGGCAGGGCGCGGATGACCAGCATGATCCACCGCCAGATTCCGGGGGCGTAGACCTGGTGGCGGCCCCGGTCGATGGCCCGCACCACCGTGGCCGCCACCGCCTCCGGCTCGCCCGCGAAGGGCGGGACGGGCAGCCCCGCGGTCATCGCGGTCTTCACGAAACCCGGCTTGACGCAGAGCACGCGCACCCCGCGCTCGCGATAGGCCAGGTCGAGGCCGTCGAGGAACACCGAGAGTCCGGCCTTGGACGCGCCGTAGAGATAGTTGCTGCGCCGGGCGCGGTCGCCCGCCACGCTGCTGAAGGCGCAGATGAGTCCCCCGCCCCGCGCGGCGAGGCGCGCGGCGGCCTGCTGGCAGAGCAGCACCGCGCCGGTGAAGTTGACCTCGAGCAGCGCGGCCAGGCGCGCGGGATCCGCGGCCAGTTCCTCCTGGCGGCCGAAGGCGCCGCCGGTCACCACGAGGGCGTCGAGGCCGCCCAGGGCGTGGTCGGCCGCGTCGAGCGCTTCCGCGAACCCGGCCGGCCGGCCGAGGTCGAGCGGGGCGTGGCCGACCGGCGCGCGCGGGCCGCGCGCCTCCAGGTCGCGCGCGGAGCGCGCCATCTCGGCCGCGTCGCGGCCGAGCAGGAAGAGGGCGTCGCCGCGCTCGGCGAGCGCGCGCGCGAGCGCGCGGCCCATCCCGCGGGTCGCGCCGACGAAGGCCACCTTCACGCGCGGTCCCCGAGGAGCCGGACGGACTGGGCGGAGCGGAAGCGGTGGCCCGGGTCCCAGCGGTCGCGCACCGCGCGCCACTCGGCCAGGCGCGGCATCATGCGCGCGAAGTCCTCGGCCCGCGTCACCGCGTCCTTGGCGAGGTAGACCCGCCCGCCGTGGGCGATCACCACCGCGTTCAGCTCGTGGATCAGGGCCTCGGTGACCGCGCCGCGGTACGCCATGTCGAGCGCCAGCGTGGTGCCTTCCATCGGGAAGGACAGGTAGGCGTCGGAGGCGGGGCCGCAGTCCTTGATCACGGCCAGGAACGAGGCGGCGCCGGCGGCGCCCAGCCGGTCGAGGATCGCGGTCAGCGGCGCGGTGCCCGCCGCGCGCGGCAGCACGCACTGGTACTGGAGGAAGCCGCGACGGCCGTAGAGCCGGTTCCACTGCCCCACCGCGTCGAGCGGGTAGAAGAAGCGGTCGTGGAAGACCACGCGCCGCTTGAGCACCCCGCCGTGGAGCCGGTAGTAGAGGTAGTTGAACCAGCGCATGAACAGCGGGTTCAGCAGCCATTCCGGGGCGTCCACCGGCACGGTGAGCGGCAGGCCGCGGGGCAGGCGGCGACCGGCCGCCTCCATCGGGGTGGCGTGCCGCCCGCGCATGAGAATGCCGCGGCCGACCGCGCTTCCCCGGGCCAGGCAATCGATCCAGCCGACGGTGTAGGGCCAGTCGGGAGCACTCCGCTGGAGCCCGGCCAGCATGGCCTCGAGCCCCTCCACGCCCACCGTCTCCAGCACGATCCACGGCGACTCCACCCGGCGGAGCCTCAGCGTGACCTCCACGATGAGGCCGGTGAGCCCCATCCCGCCCACGGTGGCGAGGAAGAGCTCGCGCTCGTGGGCGGGCCCGCACTCCACGCGCTTGCCGTCGGCGGTGACCAGGACGAGGCGGTCGACGAAGCGGCCGAAGGAGCCGTCGCGGTGGTGGTTCTTGCCGTGGACGTCACAGGCCACGCAGGCCCCGACCGTGACGAACTTGGTGCCGGGCGTGACCGGCGGAAACCAGCCGCGCGGCAGGAACACCGTCAGAATGTCGGCGAGGCTCAGTCCTGCCTCGCAGTGGAGCCGGCCGGTGTCGCCGTCGAACGCCAGGATGCGATCGGCCCGCGTGCGCTCCACCACGAGCCCGCCCGGCGCCGCCGGCATCGCGGCGTCCCCGTAGGCGCGGCCCAGACCACGCGCGATCACCGGCTCCCCGTCCGGCGGCAGCCCCGGCTCCCCGGAGCGGTCCACCCGAGCGCGTCCCACCGGATGACGGCCCCAGCCCGCCACCTCCTCCAGGGGGAGCCCAGCGTCCCGAGGGATCACGGCGCCCAGCGCGCGAGCCACGCGGGCCCCCAGACCGGACCGTAGATGATGACGAGGAGCGCCAGCATCCAGAGCCCGGTATTGACGAGGAGCGCGCGGTCGTTGAGCAGGAGGTCGGAGGGGTTGCCGCCCATCTCGCGGCGGTAGAGCAGGTAGAGATACCGGAAGATACCGTAGAGCACGAAGGGCAGCGTCACCGGCAGGAGCCGCGTGTTGAACTTCGCCACCGTCTCCGGGACATGGTGTAGAGCGCGTAGGCGGTCACGGTGGACGCGGTGACCACCGCCACCATCTGGTCGAGGAAGCTCTCGCTGTACTCGGCCAGGATGGGCCGATGCGCGGCCGCGTCACCCTTGAGTGTCCGGTACTCGTGCCGGCGCTTGCCCAGGGCCAGGAAGAGCGCGACCAGGATCGTGCAGATCACGAGCCAGCCCGAGATCTCCACCGCGATGGCCTCGGCGCCCGCCACCGCGCGGAGCACGAAGCCCGCGGCCACCGTGAGCACGTCGAGGATCACCAGGTGCTTGAGCCACACCGAGTAGGCGGTGAGGAGCGCGGCGTAGGCGGCGGCGGCCAGCCCGAAGCCGGTGGACAGGCAGAAGGCGGCGATGAGGCTGCCCACCAGCAGCACGATGCCCAGCGCCCACGCCGCCGGAATCGGCAGGGCGCCCCGCGCGATGGGCCGGTAGCGCTTCGCGGGATGCAGCCGGTCCTTCTCGGCGTCGACCACGTCGTTGAAGACGTAGATGGCCCCGGAGAGCGCGCAGAAGATCAGGAATCCGGCCAGCGCCGGCCAGACGAGCGGGGTGAACAGGTTCTGCGAGAAGATGAGGCCGGCGAAGACGAACAGGTTCTTCACCCACTGCCGTGGCCGGAGCGAGACGAGCGCGGCGACCAGGAGGCTCACGAGGCTTCAGATCTTGATGACGTGACGGACGTCTCCCAGCGCGCCGGTGGCGTTGCGGGTGTCCAGCACGAGCCGCGCGTCCCGGACCAGCCGCGCCGCCTCGAACTCGGGATGCGCGGTGAGCAGCACCACGAGGTCGTAGGCGGACAGGTCGGCCTGCGCCCAGGCCACGCTCTTGAGGAGCTGGCCGCCCACCTGGATCTGGGGCACCCGGGGGTCCGCGTACTCGAGGTGCGCCCCGCGGGCGAGGAAGTCCTCGATGATCTCGAGCGCGGGCGAATCGCGGATGTCCCCGACCCCCGCCTTGTAGGCCACCCCCAGGGCCAGGATGCGCGAGCCCCTCACCGCCTTCGCCTGGTCGTTGAGCGCGTCGGTGGCGAGCTGCACCACGTAGCGCGGCATGCCGCCGTTGATCTCGTCGGCGAAGGCGATGAACTTGGCCTCGTAGCCGGCGAGGCGCGTCCGCCAGGACAGGTAGTGCGGGTCGCTCGGCAGGCAGTGGCCGCCGATGCCCGGCCCCGGGTAGAAGGCCATGAACCCGAAGGGCTTGGTGGCGGCGGCGCCGATCACCTCCCAGGCCGACATGCCGAGCCGGCGGCACATGATCGCCAGCTCGTTGACGAGCGCGATGTTGACGCTGCGGAAGGTGTTCTCGAAGAGCTTGACCATCTCCGCGACCTGCGTGGAGGACACCGGGACGACCTGGTCGATGATCTGGCCGTAGAGGGTCTCGATCAGACGACGGCATGCGGGCGTGACGCCGCCCACCACCTTGGGAATGCGGGAGAGCCCCCAGGTCTGGTTGCCGGGATCGATGCGCTCGGGCGAGAACCCCAGGAAGAACTCCTCGCCCACCCGGAGCCCGCCGCGGCTCAAGCGCGGGAGCAGGACCTCGTCGGTGGTGCCGGGATAGGTGGTGGACTCCAGCACCACGAGGCCGCCGGGCCGCAGCACGCGGGCCACGCCGTCGGCCGCCGCCACGATGAAGGAGATGTCGGGCTCCTTGGACTTGCCGAGGGGGGTGGGCACGCAGATGACGATGGCGTCGGCCTCGCCCAGCGCGTCGGGAGAGGAGTGGATCGCGAGGCGCCCGCTCTGGACCAGCGGGGCCAGCAGGGCGGCGGGCACGTCCTCCACCGGGCTCATGCCGCCCGCGAGGAGCGCGGTGCGGACGGGGTCGGCGTCCACCCCGATCACCCGAAAGCCGGCCCGGGCGAAGGCCACCGCGAGGGGCAGCCCGACGTACCCCAGGCCCACCACGCCCACCGTGGCGGAGCGGCTCGTCAGGCGCTCCTCGAGCCGGGACCCGAGCGCGCCGAGCGGCGTCACCTCACATCACCTGGGCGAGCGCCCGCTTGATCGCGTCCACCACCTGGTCCACCTCCGGATCCAGGAGCTCGGGGAAGCACGGCAGGCACAGCACCTCGGCGGCGACCTGGGTGGCCACCGGGAAGTCGCGGTCCGCGTTCGGCTGCGAGAAGAGCGGCTGCGCGGGGATCGTGCTCGGGTAGTGGATGGCGGTGCCGACGCCCAGCCCGGCCAGGGCCGCCGCGAGCGCCTCCCGCTTGGCCGACCGCACCGTGTACTGGTGGTAGATGTGTCGCGCGGGCGGCCGCTCCACCGGCAGGACGAGCGGTAGGCCGGCGAGCGCGGCGGCGTAGTGGCGGGCGATGGCGCGCCGCCGCTCGTTCCAGTCCGGCAGGCGCTTGAGCTTCACGCGGAGCAGCGCCGCCTGCAGCTCGTCGAGCCGGCTGCAGCCACCCAGCTCGACGTGCGTGTACTTGCGGCTCGAGCCGTGGTCGCGGAGCAGCCGGATGCGCTCGGCCACGTCATCGCGCGTGGTCAGCACCATGCCGCCGTCGCCGCAGGCGCCCAGGTTCTTGGTCGGGTAGAACGACAGCGTGGTGGCGTCGGCCCACGCGGCCACCGGGCGGTCCGCGTACGAGGCGCCCACCGCCTGCGCCGCGTCCGCGACGATCGCGAGGCCGCGGGCCCGGGCCAGATCGCCGAGGGCGTCCATCGCCGCCACCTGCCCGTAGAGGTGGACCGGCACGATGGCGCGGGTCCGCGGCGTGATCGCCCGCTCCACCCGCGCCGGATCCAGGTTGAACGTGCCCGGCTCGACGTCCACGAAGACGGGCGTGGCGCCGGCCATCACGATGGTGGTGGCGGAGGCGACGAAGGAGAACGCGGAGGTGATGACCTCGTCGCCCGGCCTCACCCCGACCGCCTTGAGCGCCAGCAGCAGGGCGTCGGTGCCGGAGCCCGTCCCCACCCCGTGGCGCGCCCCGCACAGGTCGGCCAGCTCGCGCTCGAGCGCCTGCCCCTCCGGCCCCAGGATGAACCGGCAGGAGTCGAGCACGCGCGTCGCCGCGTCCATCAGCTCGGCGCGCAGGGCGTCGTGCTGCCGCTTGAGGTCGATCTGGGGAATCATCAGAAGCCCGAGCGGGCCGAGGTGCCCACCTGGCCCAGGCCGAGCAGGTTGATCGAGATGCGGAACTCGTTCTCGTCGCCGCGACGGTTCACGTATTCGGCCATGACGGACCAGCAGCTGAAGCGCCAGTCGATGCCCACCCGGTTCTCGATGGCCTGCCCTCTCCGGACGTCCCAGGCGGTGGACCCGCGGACGTCGACGTTGCTGCGCACCTTCACCAGCGCTTCCGCCTTCGCCTAGCGGCTACCGCCCTGCTCGTTGAAGCGGGGCCCCACCGCCACCGCGAAGCGCGGGTACACGAGACGGACGTCCGCGTTGGCCTCCCGCAGGCCCAGGTCGTAGACATTGTACCGGGCATCGGCGTGGAAGCCGATCCTTTGGTTGGGGCTGATCGTGAGATCGGCGTAGAGGTCCTTCAAGGGCTGGGAGACGGGGTCCGACGGCGGCCGGCTCGCCGCGGTGGTCGCGGGACAGCACGTACCGGTAGTTGGCCTCGAGCCCGACACCGCGCCGGGTGTAGGCCTTGCCCTGCGCCACCGCTTGGCCGGTGTCGCGATTCAGCTCGACGCGGTCGGCGAGCAGGCGGGTCTGGCCCCGGGTGATTTCCACGTTGCTGATCGCGATGAGCAGGTCGGTGGCGCCGCCGACCTGCTGGAGCTGGTCGGCCACTACGGTGGCTTCCTCGCCGCCCGCGCGGACCGTCATTCCGCCCGGCTGCGCCCAGGCCGGGCCGGCGGGGAGCCCCACGGAGGCCCCGCCGAGAGCAGGGCCGCGAGCAGGGTCATCCGGGCGCCGCGCGTGCGCCCGCTAGGGCCGGGCATCGAGCGGACGGGAGGCCGGGACGGCGACATGAGGCCCCATGCTAGCAGCGGGCTCCGGCCGTGAAAAGGACATCCTGCCCATCGCCCGCGGCGGCCAAGACGTCGCCGATCAGCGAGAGGGAGCCGGCCACGCACACGATCCCGTGTGGATCCTCCGCGATGGCCATCGCGAGCGCGTCCTGCGGCGACCGCGCGGTGTCCACGCGCGCGCCCGCCGGCAGCAGCGCCCGCAGCGCCTCCGGCGCGGCGGCCCGCGGATTCGCGGACGCGGTGAGGATGACGCGCGCGGCCAGCGGCCGGAGGGCGGCGAGGATGCCGCCCGCGTCCTTGTCGGCGAGGACGCCGAACACGAAGGTGACGGGCCGCCCCGGGAAATACGCGCGCAGCGACGCGGCGAGGGCCCGAGCCCCCGCCGGGTTGTGGGCCCCGTCGAGGACGACGAGGGGGTCGCGGCGGAAGATCTGGAAGCGCCCGGGCCAGCGAACGCCGCGCAGGCCCGCGCGGATCGCGCCCTCGGCCGCCCCCAACTCCCGCGCCGCCGCCGCCGCGAGCAAGGCGTTGCCCGGCTGGTAGACGCCCAGCAGCCCGCAGGCCACGTCGGGGATCCGCCAGTCCGGCCCCTCCAGGTGGAGCCGCTGCGCCTCGAGGGTGAAACCGATCGGGGTGACGCGCAGGTCGCGCCCCTCGAGCGAGAGCGGCACGCCGGTCTCCGCGGCGCGGCGGGTGATGACCGCCTCGGCTGCCGGATCCTGCCGCGCCGAGAAGGCCACGCCGCTCCGAATGATCGCTGCTTTCTCGGTCGCGATCAACGCCAGCGTGTCGCCCAGCTCGTGCTGGTGGTCGTAGTCGATGGGCCCGAGGACGACCACCCGCGGCTTGCCCACCGTGGTCGCGTCGAGCCGGCCCCCGAGGCCCACTTCGAGGACCGCCACGTCCACCCGCGCGCGGCAGAAGTGGTCGAGCGCGAGCGCGGTGCCCGCCTCGAAGACGGTGAGGTCGAGGCGGGTGATGAGCGTGCCGAGCGCGTCGACACCGTCCACGAAATCGGATTCGGAGATCGGCCGGCCGTCCACCCGGATGCGCTCGCGGTAGTGGGCGAGATGCGGCGAGGTGTAGAGGCCGACCCGGCGGCCCGCGGCCTGGAGCATGGCGGCGAGCATGGCCGAGATGGAGCCCTTGCCGTTGGTGCCGCCCACCTGGGCGATGGTGAAGGCCCGCTCGGGCCGCCCGATCGCGTCGAGCACCGCCTCGATGCGCTCGAGGCCGGGGCGCATGCCCGCCCGCTCCCCGCCGCGCAGCGCGAGGATGCGGGCTACGGCCTCCCCATACGTCATGGGGCGGGCGCGGGGGCGCGACCGCTGAAGAAGGCGAGGATGCGTCGGAGCGTGGCCCGCAGCTCCCGCCGCTCCACGACCAGGTCGAGCTGGCCGTGCTCGAGCAGGAACTCCGAGCGCTGGAACCCTTCGGGCAGGGGCTGGCGGATGGTCTCCGCGATCACCCGCGGACCCGCGAAGCCGATGAGCGCGCGCGGCTCGGCCAGGATGAGATCGCCCAGCATCGCGAAGCTGGCCGTCACGCCGCCGGTGGTGGGATCGGTGAGGAGCGAGATGTAGGGAATGCGCTCGGCGTCGAGCCGCTGGAGGGCGGCCGACGTCTTGGCCATCTGCATGAGCGAGAGGATGCCTTCCTGCATGCGCGCCCCCCCCGAGGCGGAGACGATGAGGAGCGGGATGCGCTTCTGCAGGGCCAGCTCGATGGTGCGCGTGAGCTTCTCGCCCACCACCGAGGCCATGCTGCCGCCCAGGAACGCGAACTCGAAGACCGCGATCGCGACCGGGTAGCCGCCGATGCGCGCGGTGCCGGTGACCACCGCCTCGCCCGCGTCGGTCTTGCCGCGGGCGGCCTTCAGCCGGTCGGTGTACTTCTTGGTGTCCTTGAAGTTGAGCGGATCCTTCGAGCGCAGCCCCGCCTCGCGCTCCTCGAAGGAGCCGTCGTCGGCCAGGAGCGCGATGCGCTCCCGCGCGGAGATGCGGAACGGGTAGCCGCACTTGGGGCAGACGCGACCCGCGCGCTCCACCTCGGGCCGGTAGACGATCTCCTTGCAGGAGTCGCACTTGACCCACAGGCCCTCGGCGATGACGACCTTCTTCGGCCGCTCGTCGTCGCCCTCTTCCTTCTTCTTCCAGAACCAGGCCATGGGTCAGCGGCCGCTCAACCCGCTCGCGGGTTGTCCGCCGAACGCGGGATGTCCGCGGACTGGGGGAGTGCGGGGGCCATTTCTGGGCCCCCGCATTGAATAGAGAAGCGGATCCGATTGACAGCCGGCTCCCGGGTCGATGCGACCCTGATCACGACACGCTCCGAAGAGGCGCCTTCAGGGACGCGATGAAGTCGCCGACGCGCGGGAGGAGCTCCGCGGAGGTCCCGTACTGCTCGACGAGGCGCACGATGGCGGAGCCCACGATGACGCCGTCGGCGGCGCGGCCGACCTCGGCCGCCTGCTCCGGGGTGCTGATGCCGAAGCCCACGCAGATCGGCTTGGTCGTGATGTTGCGGAGGGCGCGGAGCTGCTGGGCGAGCTCGGGCGCGAGCGCGCTGCGCTCGCCGGTGACCCCGGTGAGCGAGACCATGTAGATGAAGCCCTCGCTCGCCCGGGCGATCTTGCGCATCCGCTCCGGGGTGGAGGTGGGCGCCACCAGGTGAACGACGTCGAGCCCGGCCGGGCCCGCCTCCGCGCGCAGCGGATCCGCTTCCTCGGGCGGCACGTCGGCCACGATGACGCCGTCGATGCCCGCCTCCACCGCGGTGCGGCAGAAGGCCTTGAGCCCGAAGGCGAGGATCGGATTGTAGTAGGTCAGGAACACGAGCGGCACCGACACGTCGCCGCGCATCTCGCGGACCAGCTCGAGCACGCGCGGCAGGGTCACGCCCGCGGCGAGCGCGCGCTGAGTCGCCCGCTGGATCACCGGACCGTCCGCGAGCGGATCCGAGAACGGGATGCCCAGCTCGATCACGTCGGCGCCGCGCCGGGCCGCCTCCCCCACCAGACGCCGCGTCATCGCGAGCGAGGGATCGCCCGCCGTGAAGTAGGCGACGAGGGCGCGCTCGCGGCGCGCCCGGAGCGCCGCGAAGGTGGCGGCGAGCCGCGAGGCCGGACGCGGGGCGGCGGCGGGACGCTTCATGGGTGACCGCCGTGCCCGTTGGCGGCGGCGCCGTCGAGGGCCTGGGCCACCGTGTGCACGTCCTTGTCGCCGCGCCCCGAGAGCCCGATCAGCACGCTCTGGGTCTTCTTCATGCGCGCGGCCGCCCGCATCGCGTGGGCCACCGCGTGGGCGGATTCGAGCGCGGGCATGATGCCCTCGAGCCGGGTGAGGGCCTTGAAGCCCTCGAGCGCCTCCCGATCGGTGATCGAGACGTACTCGAACCGGCCCACGTCCTTGTAGTACGAGTGCTCGGGGCCCACGCCCGGGTAGTCGAGGCCGGCCGAGATCGAGTGCGCCTCCGCCACCTGCCCGTCGTCGTTCTGCAGCACGTAGCTCATGCTCCCGTGCAGCACCCCCACCGCCCCCGAGCCGAGCGAGGCGCCGTGCTTGCCGGTCGCGATGCCGTGGCCGCCCGGCTCCACCCCGACGATGCGCACGCGCCGGTCGCCGATGAACGGCCAGAAGAGTCCCATCGCGTTGGAGCCGCCGCCCACGCAGGCCACGATCAGGTCGGGCAGGCGGCCGATCGCCCGGCGGGACTGCGCGCGCGCCTCATCGCCGATCACGCGCTGGAAGTCGCGCACGAGCATCGGGTACGGATGGGGGCCCATCACCGAGCCGAGCAGGTAGTAGGTCGTGCGCACGTTGGTGACCCAGTCGCGCAGCGCCTCGTTGACCGCGTCCTTGAGCGTCTTCGAGCCGCTCTCCACCGGGATCACCCGGGCGCCGAGCAGCTTCATGCGAAAGACGTTGAGGGCCTGGCGCTCGACGTCCACGCTGCCCATGTAGACCTCGCAGTCGAGGCCCAGCAGGGCGGCGGCGGTGGCGGAGGCCACCCCGTGCTGACCCGCGCCGGTCTCCGCGATGATCCGCGACTTGCCCATCCGCTGGGCGAGCAGGGCCTGGCCGAGGACATTGTTGATCTTGTGGGCGCCGGTGTGGCAGAGGTCCTCGCGCTTGAGGTAGATGCGCGCGCCGCCCACGTGGCGGGTCAGCCGCTCCGCGAAGTAGAGCGGCGTCGGGCGGCCCGCGTAGGTGGACAGCAGCTCGCGCAGCCGGCGGCGGAAGCGCGCGTCGGCCCGCGCGGCGCGGTACGCTCGCTCGAGATCCACCAGCGGCTGCATCAGGGTCTCGGGCACGAAGCGGCCACCGAAGCGGCCGTAGTGGCCGTTGGCGTCCGGGAGCGACGCGGGCCGCAGGCGCGCCGGGCTCATGGGGCGGCGGCCGCCGCGCGCGCCAGGCTCACGAAGCGGGTCACGCGCGCCTCGTCCTTGCGCCCCGGGCGGGCCTCCACGCCGGAGTTGACGTCGACCCCGTACGGGCGGACGCGGCGCACCGCCTCTCCCACGTTCTCCGGAGTGAGCCCGGCCGAGAGCAGCACCGGATGCCGGCGCGCCATCTCCGCGGCCACGTCCCAGGGGATCACCGGCCGCGCCTCACCCTCACTCCAGCGCGCGGGCGAGTCGAGCAGGAAGGCGGCGACGCGGTAGCCGGCCATGCGGTCGAGATCGGCGGCGCCCGCGACCTTGAGAGTCTTGATCACGGGCAGCCGGAAGTCGTGCAGGTCCTCGGGGGCCTCGTCGCCGTGGAACTGGAGCGCGCCCAGCCCGCACTGCTCGGCCACCGCCTTCACGTGGCCCGGGGCGTGGCTCCAGAAGACGCCCACCGGCGTCACGAAGGGCGGCAGGGCCGCCACGATCCGGGCCACCGCCTCGGGGGTGACGTAGCGCGGGGTGCCCTCCACGAAGATGAAGCCGAGCGCGTCGGCGCCCGCGGCCACGCAGAGCCGCGCGTCGTCGAGATTGGTGATGCCGCAGATCTTGATCCTCATCGCAGCGAGAGCTCGCGCACCTTCGCGGCCACGTCGCCCGCCCGCAGGAGCGTCTCCCCCACCAGCACCGCGTGGGCGCCCGCGGCCACCACGGCCGCCACGTCGGCGCCGCTCGCGAGCCCGCTCTCGCTCACCGTCAGAGGCCCCGGCGGGATCTGGGGCAGCAGGTGGAGCGAGGGCTCGAGGCTCGTGGTGAGCGTCTGGAGGTCGCGATTGTTGACGCCGATCACCGGCGCGCCCAGCCGCAACGCGCGATCCAGCTCGTTCAGCGTATGCACCTCCACGAGGGTGGCGAGCCCGGCGCCCTTGGCGGCGTGGAGCAGGTCGCGCAGGGCCGCGTCCTCGAGGGCGGCCACGATCAGCAACACCGCGTCGGCCTCGGCCGCGCGCGCCTCCCAGAGCTGGTACTCGTCCACGATGAAGTCTTTGCGGAGCACGGGGACGGCGACGGCGCCGCGGACTCGCACGAGGTCGTCGAGGCTGCCGTGGAAGTAGCGGGCGTCGGTGAGCACCGACACCGCGGCCGCGCCGGCCCCCGCGTAGATCCCGGCCTGGGCAACCGGATCGAGATCGGCGCGGAAGAGCCCCTGCGACGGCGAGCCCCGCTTGACCTCCGCGATGAGACGCACCCGCTCGCCGGGCGCGGGGCGGAGGGCCGCTTCGAAGTCGCGCGCGGGGGCGAGCCCGCGGCAGGCCGCGATCAGGTCCGGGAGGGGACGTCGCGGCTTGAGCGCGGCCAGCTCGGAGCGCTTGTGGGCGACGATCTCATCCAGGACGCCCATGCGGCTAGTAGTCGCCGCGCAGCCCGTGGTCCCGCCCCGTGATGTCGATGCGCGCCATCTGCTCCATCACGTACTCGCGCAGCGTGCGCGGCGGCGGCAGGTCGCGCGCGAGGCGGCCGCCCGCGATCAGCGGCTTGAGGAGCGCTTCGGCGGGCCGCCCGTCGGGGCCCACCGGCGCGGGGGCGGTGGCGGGAAGCACCATGTTCTGCAGCGAGCCCGGGAACCGCCACACCTGCTTGGCCCCGGAGCGCTTGCCGCGCTTGGCCATCGGTAGGCCCTCGATCTCCATGATGTCGAGCGCGAAGGAGAGCACCGGGGCGTTGGCGATCGAGGTGCCGACCCCGTAGCCGTCGACCAGGGAGTTCAGCTTGAGGATCTCGTACTCGTCGATGCCGCCCGAGGCCAGGATCTTGACGTGGTTGAAGCCGCGCAGGTCGAGCTCCCAGCGCACCTCCTCGAGGATGCGGAAGAAGTCGCCGCGGCGCGAGGACGGCGTGTCGAGTCGCACCGCGTAGAGATCGCGGCCGAGGGCCTCCGCCACGCGGATGGCCTCGAACTTCTCGTCCTGGAGCGTGTCGATGAGGGCCACCCGCCGCACCTTGGGATCGATCACGTCGTGGAAGGCCCGGAGCGCGGCCACCGTGTCGCCGAAGAGCAGGACCAGGGCGTGCGGGATGGTGCCGGTGGGATCGGCGTCGATCAGCTCGGCGGACTTGGTGACCGCGACCCCGTCGCAGCCGCCCACGAAGGCGTTCCGCTCGATCATCGGGGCCAGCGCGGGGTGCATGCGCCGCGCCCCGAAGGAGATCACCTGGCGCTCGCCCGCGGCGCGCTTGCAGCGCGCGGCCTTGGTGGCGATGCCGGAGGCCTGGCAGAGGAAGCCGAGAAGGGCCGTCTCGTACTTCGCCCACTCGGGATAGACGCCCTCGATGAGGAGCACGGTGTCCTCGGGGCCGAAGAGGGTGCCCTCGTCCATCGCCCACACGTCGACCGGCAGGCCCTCGAGCAGCGCCGCCGCCTCCTCGATGCCCGCGAGGATGCCGAAGGTCCAGTCGGTCTGCGGGAAGCTCTTGAGCCGGATCTCGGCCTTGACCCGCTTGTGGAGTCCCTTCGCGCGGAGAATCTCGACGGTGCGCTCGAAGTAGACGTCGGAGACCTCGCCCGCCTTGATCTCGGGCTCGGAGGCCGTGTGGAAGGCGCGCTTGGGCTGGCTCTTCATAGAGATGGAGACACCTCCCGGCCCCGCAATAAAGTGCAGGGATTGTCCCAGAAAGCCCCGGGGAAGTCAATCAATGGGGCGACCGTCGTGCGTGGCAAAGTACCGCCCCACAAGGTCTTTCCCCTGGGCGGTTACAGCTTGAGGCCCTTCAGGTACTCGCGGAAGGCGTCGGCCAGGTCGGGCCGGGCCAGGGCGAACTCCACGGTGGCCTTGAGGAAGCCGAGCTTCTCGCCGGTATCGTGGCGCTTGCCCTCGAACTCGACGGCGTAGATGGGCCGCCGGCCCCGCAGCGCGCGGAGCCCGTTCGTCAACTGGATCTCGCCGCGGGAGTCCGGCACGGTCTCTTGCAGGATCGGGAACAGATCGGGCGTGAGCACGTACCGCCCGATGATGGCCAGGTCCGACGGCGCGTCCCGCGGGTCCGGCTTCTCCACGAGATCCTGCACCTCGTAGACGTTCGCCCCGAGGCCGCGCGCCGCGATCACGCCGTAGCGGCCGATCTCTTCCCGCGGCATCCGCATCACCGCCAGCACCGGGCCGTCGTGCCGCTCGTACACGTCGAGGAGCTGGCGCATGCACGGCACCCGCGAGGTGATGATGTCGTCGCCCAGGAACACGCCGAAGGGCTCGTCGCCCACGAGCGGCCGGGCGCAGAGGATGGCGTGGCCGAGCCCCAGCGGCTCCTTCTGGCGCACGTAGGAGACCGACGCCAGCTCGGAGATCGTCTTGATCTGGGCCAGCTCCTCCAGCTTCCCGCGGTCCTGCAGGTAGTACTCGAGCTCGAAGGCCGCGTCGAAGTGGTCCTCGATCGCCCGCTTGTTCCGTCCGGTGACGAGGATGATCTCCTCGAGCCCGGAGGCCACCGCCTCCTCCACCACGTACTGGATGGTGGGCTTGTCCACGAGCGGCAGCATCTCCTTCGGCTGCGCCTTGGTGGCGGGCAGGAAGCGGGTGCCGAGACCGGCGGCGGGGAACACGGCCTTCCTGACCTTCATCGAACTCGACGATACACGAGGCGGATCGGAAAGGGAACTCAGGCCGGGGGCGGGCCGTCCTCGGGCGTGCGCACCTGGATGCCCAGCTTCTTGATCCGGTACCAGAGGCTGCGCTCCGAGATGCCGAGGATCTTGGCCGCGCGCGCCTGCACCCCCTGGGTCTGCGAGAGCGCGTCCAGGATCATGCGGCGCTCCCACTCCTCGAGCGCTTCGTCGAGCGAGCCCGACAGCACCGGCCCGCTCTCCGCGGCGGGCCGGGCCGGGGCCGAGCGCTGGATCGCGGGGGGCAGGTCCTCGGGGTTGATCACCCCGTCGCTCATCACCATCGCGCCCTCGAGCACGTGCTGCAGCTCGCGCACGTTGCCCGGCCACGCGTAGGTCCACAGGCAGCGCAGGGCCTCGGACGAGAGGATGGCGGGCGCGCGGTTGAGCCGCTTGGCCGCGCGCTCCAGGAGATGGGTGGCCAGGAGCGGCAGGTCGTCCACGCGCTCGCGCAGCGGGGGCAGGTGCATGCCCACGCCCTGGAGGCGGTAGAACAGGTCCTCGCGGAACGTCCCCTGCGCCACCGCCGCCTCGAGGGTCCGGTGCGTGGCCGCGATCACCCGCACGTCGGCGGCGATGGTGCGGGTGCCGCCCACCCGCTCGAACTCGCGCTCCTGGAGCACGCGCAGGATCTTGGCCTGCATGGGCATCGGCATGTCGCCGATCTCGTCCAGGAACAGCGTGCCCTCCCTGGCGAGCTCGAAGCGGCCGGGCCGCGCCCGCACCGCGCCGGTGAAGGCCCCCCGCTCGTGGCCGAACAGCTCGGACTCGAGCAGGCCTTCGGGGATGGCCGCGCAGTTGACCGGCACGAACGGCCCGTCTTTCCGAGAACTGAGTCGGTGGATCCCCCGCGCCAGCACTTCCTTGCCGGTGCCGCTCTCGCCCAGGATCAGCACGGTCAGGTCGGTGGGGGCGGCGCGATGGGCCATCTCCACCACCCGCTTGAGCGCCTCGCTCTGCCCGATCAGCCCCTCGACGCCCCCCGGCTGGCTCTCGCGCAGGACCTTGACCTGCTTCTGCAGCCGCCGCCGGTCGAGCGCGCGCGAGACGACGACCTGGAACTCGTCCATCTTGAGCGGCTTGGTGAAGAAGTCGTAGGCCCCGCGCGTCATCGCGTCCATCGCGGTCTGGCGCGTGCCGTGCGCGGTCATGACGATGATGGGCGTGTCCGGCGCGAGCTCGCGGCACTTCGGAATGGCGTCGAGGCCGTCCATGTCGGGCAGCCGGACATCGAGGAGAATCAGGTCGTAGGCGGTCGCCTTGAGCTTCTCGAGGAGGGCGCCCGCGGTGGGCGCCACCTCGGGCTCGTAGCGCTGGCGGCGCAGGGCCTCGCGGAGGACGAAGGCGAGGTCCTCGTCGTCCTCCGCGATGACGATGCGCTCGCTCATGACGCGGGGGGCACCGCGAGGCTCAGAACATCCGCCGACTGCCGAACTGCGGGTCGAAGCTGCGCGCGAGCCACAGGGGCACCGGCAGCCCGGTATTGAAGCCCCAGGTGTTCGTCGGCTCGGTCCGATAGGTCCAGCTCAGCGCGACGCGCACGAGCCCGCCCTCCGAGGTCACCTTGATGCTGGCCGCATCCACCTGGACGCCGGCCCGGCGGGCCCCCATCAGCACGCCGCTGCGCAGGTCGGCGAGGAAATCGGCCGAGAACAGCTCGGAGGGGTTGCGCTGCCGCTGCCGCTCCCAGGCCGCCGTGAACGCCTGCTCCGTCAAGTCGTTGGTCTGGAAGTAGGAGTAGATGGCCTGCATGCCGTTGTAGCCGACCCACAAGAACACGGCCACCCAGAACGAGGCGACTACGATCGTGCGGACTCGCATGCATCGAGTGTAGACGTTTCCCCACCGCGGCGGCAACTTCCCTTGTGCTAGGCTGGGTTCGGTGCGATCCCTCGCCGCCTCCTGGCGTGTCCTCCTGGCAGGGAGCCTGGCCGGCCTGGCCGTCGTGGTGCTGGCCGCCGCCAACCCGCTGAGCTTCTTCGAGATCGCCGAGCTCAAGGCCCTCGACGCGCAGTTCACCCTGCGCGGTCCCCGAGAGCCGCAGTCACCCATCGTGGTGGTCACCATCGACGAGGACTCGTTCGACGGGCTCAACCTGGCTTGGCCGTGGCCGCGGGCGGTCCACGCCAAGTTCCTCGACATCGTGGGCCGCGGCGGGCCGGTGGCGATCGGCCTGGATATCCTGTTCACCGAGCCGTCGTCCCGAGGCCCCGCCGACGATGCCGCGCTGGGCGCCGCGGTGGAGCGAGTGCACGATCGGATCGTGCTCGCGGCGGCCCTGACCACGGTGGGCGACGCCTCCTTCGTGAAGCAGGCGCTGAACCCGCCGATCCCCGTGGTCCGCGGCCGGGCCGCCTTCGGCTCCGCCGACTACGACTCCGACGCCGACGCCTTCGTCCGCCGCGCGACCCTCGAGCGCATCTTCCAGGACCGGGAGTGGGCGGGCTTCGACCTGTTGCTCTACCGGCTCGGGGCGCGCGCGGGGCTGACGCGCGGAGCGGCCCCCGCCGGCCGCGAGCTGCTCGTCAACTACCGGGGAGGCCCGGGCATGTTCCCGATGGTCGCCTACCACCGCGTGGTGACCGGGGAGATCCCGTCGGAGGCCTTCGCGGGCAAGATCGTGCTGGTGGGCGCCACCACCCCCACGCTGCACGACATCTTCCCCACCCCGTTCGCCTCGCAGTCGGGCATGGCGGGCGTCGAGATCCACGCGCACACGCTGGAGACCCTGCTCCAGGGCATTCCCCTGCGCCGGACCCCGCGCCTCCTGGTGCCGGTGGTGGCGGTGCTGGCGGGCGCGGCGGCGGCCTGGACCGCCACCGCGCTCCGGCCGCTGCCCGCCTTCGGCATCGTCTCGGCCGGGGTGGGCGGCTACCTCGCGGCCAGCCACGGCGCCTTCCTGTGGGGCCGCTACTGGATGGAGGTGGTGCCGGTGCCGCTGGCCCTCCTCATCACCTACGCGGGCACGGTGGCCAAGAACTTCGCCCAGGAGCAGCGCGAGAAGCGCCGGCTCTCACGCTTCTTCTCGCCTGACGTGGTGGCCGAGATCGTGCGGCACAAGGACGACGCCAAGCTCGCGGCCAACCGGCGCCGCATGACCGTCCTCTTCTCCGACATCCGCGGGTTCACCTCGATGTCGGAGAAGATGCAGCCGGAAGAGGTCGTCACGTTCCTCCGCGAGTACCTCACCGTGATGACCGAGGCGGTGTTCAAGCACGGGGGCACGGTGGACAAGTACATCGGCGACGCCATCATGGCACTCTACAACGTGCCCTTCGAGGCGCCGGACCACGCGCTGCGCGCGGTGCGGACCGCGCTCGAGTTCCAGGAGCGCCTGCGGCCGCTCGCCGAGCGCTTCGCCGCGAAGCACGGCGGCCTCCTGGCCTGCGGAGTGGGCATCCACACCGGCGACGCGGTCGTGGGCACCATCGGCTCCGAGCAGCGCCTCGAGTACACCGCGATCGGCGACACCATCAACCTGGGCTCGCGGCTCGAGGGGCTGACCAAGGAGTTCAGCGTGCCCATCATCATCAGCGAGGCCACCTACGCGGAGGTGCGCGACCACTTCGGGGCCCGCGACCTGGGCGAGGTCACGGTCAAGGGCAAGGCGATCCCGGTGAAGATCTACGCGGTGCTCGGCGAGCTGCGGCCCCATGACCGCGCGGTCGACGCGGGCAAGGGAGCGGCCTCGTTCAACTCCCGCAGCGCCCCGCGCGTCATGATGAAGGGCCGCGTGTCCATCTCGGACGGCGAGCTGACCGTGGTGGCCGAGGCGAGTGATCTCTCCCGCACCGGCCTCGCGGTCCACGCGGTGCCCCGCCGTCTCGAGCCGGGCGAGATGGTGTCCCTGCAGATCGCCCTGCGCGATCACCCCGAGGCGTTGACGATCCAGCGTGCCGAGGTGATCTGGGCGCGCAAGGACACCGCCGGGCTCCGCTTCGTCGAGCTCTCTTCCGCCGCCCGCGCCGCCATCGACACCCTGACCACCGAGGCCTAGTCAGCGGGCCGGGGTGGCGGGGCTCCCCCGCTGGAACCGTGTCTTCTGCGGGAAAGCGAAGCGGAGAGCGCCCGTCTCGTGGGTCGCTCGAGTGCCCACGCGGACCCGCGGCTCAGCGTGTTCCAGCGGGGGAGCCCCGCCACCCGCGGCCCGCGGCGGAGAGCGAAAGCTAGTCGCGGGTGGCGGAGAGCTGGATGTTGATGGCCTGCTCGAGGTAATCGAGGTTGAACGGCTTCGGGACATAGTCGGCCGCGCCCAGCTGGAGCAGGCGCGCCGTCGTCTCCACATCGTCGTTGACGGTGACCATGATCACCGGCAGCGAGGGCGCGCGGGCGGCGATGCGCTTGAGGGTCTCGAGGCCATCCAGCTCCGGCATGTGCATGTCCAGCAGCACGACATCGGGCGTGAACGTGTCGAGCGCCGCCAGCCCCAGCCGGCCGTTCTCGGCGATGCGCACCTCGTAGCCGCGCTCGGTCAGGAAATGCTCCATCAGCTGCCGCACTTCCGGCTCGTCGTCCACCACGAGGATCTTCTTCCCGGTCATGCAGCGATACTACCCTTCGGTTGCTTTTATCTCCAAGCTCCGGGACGGCCGCTTCGAGCGCGGGCTCTGCCCGCGCAATCCGTTTCGGGGGGAGGTTCGGAAGGGGGGCACAGCCCCCCTCCGAGCTAGTCAGCGGACCAGGATGACCTCGTTGGGGACGCCGAGGCGGGCGACCTCGCGGCTGGCCGCCTCCGCCTCGGCCCGCGAGGCGAAGTTGCCGTGCCGGAGGCTCACCTGGCCTGCGCGCGTGGGCTCGGTGGCCACGCGCGCGTCGTAGCCCGCGGCCCGCAGCTTCTCGGCGAGCTGCACCGCGGTCCGGAGGGGCGCCGGCGGGCCCACGCGGACCGTGACGCCCGTGCGCCCGACCAGGAGCACGCTCGGCGGATGGCCCTCCTTCTGCAGCCGCTCGACGGTGGCCTGGCCTTCCTCCGGATCCTTCAGCGAGGACACCTGCACCGCGAAGAGCTTGGCGAGCGTCTGCTGGCGGAAGCGCACGGTGGAGAAACCGGCCTGGTTGAGCTTGGCCTCCACGCGCTCGGCATCCTCGGACAGGGGGAAGGTGCCGAGGGCCAAGGCGTAGCGGACCGGCGGCGGGGTGGCGGGCGCCGGTGGTGCGGCGGCATCGCGCGGCTCGTCCGCGCGCTCCGGCGGAGGCGTCCTGACAATCGGCCCGGGGGCCGGCGTGACCGGCGTGGACGCCACCGGCGCGGGGCCGGGCGAGGCGGCCGGCCCCGGAGAGTCCGGCGGCGCCGGAGCGACCGCGGGCGGCACCATGACCACCGGGGGATTGGCCGGCGCGTCCGTGGCCGGGGACGGCGCCGCGGCCGCGGGCGGCGCGATGGACTCGTCGGCGGGGCGCGATGCCGCCCAGAGCTGCAGCAGCCGGTGGATGCCGCCCGTGGGTCCGGGCGACAGGAAGTGATCGCCCCATCGCACCAGGCCCACGAGCAGGAGCGCCAGCGCTGCGAGCAGCAGAACCCCCGGCCACGCGTGACGGTATCTCACCAGCTTCCTTGACAGTCCCAGATGGCAGTCGCTATTATCCGGTCGCCCCGAGGGTCCGCTGCACCGGGGCCCACTGGTAGAGTACATACATGAGCCGCCGCCCGGTACTGATCGCCGTAGTCGCCATCCTCCTGGTCGCCGCGGGGGGTGGCGGGTACCTGTTGCGCGACCGTCTCGGCCGCAGCGGGGCCGCGCCGGCGCCAAGCAGCCCGCAGGCCGCCAGCGGCCTCGCGCTCGCCGAGGCCCTGCAGCTCGGCTTCGTGGACGTGGCGCAGCACGTGCGCCCCGCCGTCGTGCACCTGGGGACGATCCAGAAGGCGAAGAGCCGGCGCGGCCCCAACGTGCCGCAGGGCAACGACGATCCCTTCTTTCGCGATTTCTTCAATCAGTTCTTTGGCTCCGAAGGACCCGACTCCCGCTCCGAGTTCCGCCGGCCCGGCCTCGGGTCCGGCGTCATCATCGACAAGCGGGGCCTGGTCCTCACCAACTTCCACGTCGTCAAGGGCGCCGACGAGATCCTGATCCGCCTCTCCGACAAACGAGAATACCGCGGACAGATCCTCGGGACCGACCCGAAAACGGACCTCGCCGTGGTCAAGTTCCAGCCGGACCACGAGATCACGGTGGCCAGCCTGGGCAATTCGGATGCCCTCCGGGTCGGCGAGTGGGCCATCGCCATCGGGAACCCCTTCGGCCTGGACCAGACGGTGACGGTGGGGGTCATCAGTGCAACCGGGCGCTCGGACGTGGGCATCGCCACCTACGAGAACTTCATCCAGACCGACGCCTCCATCAATCCCGGCAATTCCGGGGGGCCCCTCGTCAACCTCAAGGGGCAGGTCATCGGCGTCAATACCGCCATCGTGGCGGCGGGTCAGGGCATCGGCTTCGCCATCCCGATCAACATGGTCAAGCGCGTGGTCGACCAGCTCGTGGACAAGGGCAAGGTGGTGCGCGGCTGGCTCGGGGTGGCGCTGCAGCCGCTCTCCCCCGACCTCGCCCAGAGCCTGGGGCTGGCCGGCACCAACGGCGCGGTGGTGGGCTCCACGATCACCGGCAGCCCGGCGGCCCAGGCCGGGCTCCAGCAGGGCGACGTCATCGTCGCCTACGACAATACGCCCGTGGACGACTACCGGCATGTGCAGCGGCTGGTGGCGGAGACGCGGGTGGGCAAGAGCGTGACGCTCCAGATCGTGCGGAAGAAGCAGAAGATGGACCTGGCGGTCACCATCGCCGAGGTGCCGGACGAGACCGCCCGGCGCCCCGGCCCTCCCCCCAAGCCCTGACGCGCTAGGCGACGAAGGGCGGGATCGGCGGGAGTTCCATCTGTCGCGCTTTCACGTCCCGCACGCCGTCGACCCCGCGCGCCACGTCCATCGCATCGTCCAAGGCCGCGGTGCCCTCGAGGGTCACCACTCCGGCGCGGGCCTCGACCGTGATGCGGTACTTGCGCGTCTCCGGATGCGTGGCCAGCGCCACCTGCACCCGCGAGGCGAGTGAGCGGTCGGCCACGAGCTGTGAGCTCGCCGGCGTCGCGCGCAGCTCGGCCTGGCCCACCACGCCCTCGAGCAGGCCCACCACCGCCGCCGTCGAGAGCTTCTCGGTGTTGACGACGAGATCATAGAGCGACGGATCGGTGATGCCGACCTCGTAGAGGTAGCGCATGCGCCCGGCCTTCTCGGCGTCGTCGCGGCGCACGAGCTCCGAAACGGTGCGCGGGTTGGTCTGCTCACCCATCGGCCCGGCCAGCTTCTTGCTGAGGCGCTTGACCCGCACGTCGAACGGGGCCATGACCCGCACCCGCAGCACGTGGGGAATACCCCGCAGCAGCCACTGCCCGCCCCGCCCCATCAGGACTACGTTGTCCTGCTCGGCGAAGTCGTAGAGCGCGGTCTGGATCACCGTGATGTAGCGTCGCGTCTCCGCGTCGAAGCGCTCGAAGAGCGAGGGCTTCGACTCGTCGAGATGTGCGAGCTTCTCCTCGAGCAGCCCGTAGCGCTGGGCCGCGTTGGCGACGAGGTCCTGGTCCACGTAGCGGTAGCCCAGCCGGCTCGCCAGCTGCTGGCCGATGTCCGGTCCGCCCGCGCCGATCTCGTGAGACATGGTGACGATGGCCATGGCGTGTCACTCCTTCCGGTACTTCGCCTTCAACGCGGCGGGGGCGATGGCGATGCGCTTGCCCCCGACGTCGTCGAGCACGTAGACCTCGTCCGCGAGGCTACCGCTCGCGAAGACCTCGAACACCTCGAGCGCTTCCTCCAGCGAGCTGCCCGCCGGCCGGTCTTCCATCATGCGCTCCACGTCCTGGCGCTTGAGCCGCACGATTCAATCCGAGCCGGTGAGGGTCATGCAGAAATGGTCTGCCGGATGATTCTGGCCATGCGGTGTCTCCTCGCCCCCGGTGGGGCCGGACCCGATCACGGGCCGAAAGCTGGGCTACTTGAATATCAGGAAACCCCGCTCAAGACAAGGCCCCCGCCCGGCCAGGGGTACCCCCTTGGCCACCCCCGGCGCCGATGGCAGGATAGGGCTGCCATGGCAGGTGCCCGGAGGCGTGTCCCGCTGGTGGCGGCGTTGGCGGCGCTGGCCCTGCTGGCCGGCTGCTCCCGCGCGGTCATGACCACTCCGCCCGTTCCGCCCGTCGCGGGCAGGGAGGAGGTCGGGATGGCCTCGTGGTACGGAGCGCCCCACCACGGCCGCCGGACGGCCAGCGGCGAAGTGTACGACATGCACCAGCTCACCGCCGCGCACAAGACGCTGCCTTTCGGCACGCGCGTTCTGGTGACCAACCGCGACACGAGCCAGTCCGCCGAGGTGCGGGTCAACGACCGCGGCCCCTTCGTGGAGGGCCGCATCCTCGACGTCTCCTACGCGGCCGCCCGCCTCCTCGGCGCCGTGGGCCGGGGTATGATTCCGGTCAGAGTGCGGATCCTCTCGCTTCCCGCTCGGTCATCCCCCGGGGACGGCCCCTACACGGTCCAGATCGGCTCCTTCACGACGCGCGCTCGGGCCGAAGCCCTCCGCGACACGGTGAACGGCGCCACCATCGCGGAAGGCACCGTGGCCGGCGAACCCGTCTACCGCGTCCGCGTCGGCGCCCACCCCGACCGCACCCAGGCCGCCGCCGCCGCCCGCGACCTCACCGCGCGCGGCTACCATGCCCTCGTCGTCGAGCCGTAGTCATCGAAGCGTGGCCTTTGAAGGCGGCGAGATGATGCGGTGCACCTCGATGGCCTCGGTGATGTTCTTGAGCCGCTCGTTCCCCACCCGCTCGAGACGATAGCGCCCGCCGAGCCGGCGCACCGTCTCCGGACCCGCCAGGATCTCTCCGTCGCCCGCCGCTCCCGCGAGCCGCGCGGCCAGCGTGGTGACCATGCCGCTCGCGGTGAAGGTCCAGCGGGTGCCGCGGCGGCCCTCGAAGCGCGTGGAGCCGACCAGGGCCGGCCCCGAGTTGATCCCGATGTGGATCGCGAGCGGATTGTCGAGCTCCTTCTGGTTGAGCGCCTCGGTGAGGGCGAGCAGCATCAGCCCCGCGTTCACGGCCCGCACGCCGTGGGCGGTGGGGTCGCCGTCCTGGAAAATCGCCATGAAGCCGTCGCCCGAGGTCTCGTTGATGTCGCCGCCCGCGTCGGTGATGCGGTCCAGGAAGCGGCCGAAGTACCGTTCCACCAGGGCGTTGAGCTCCACGGGGGAGACGCGCTCGGCCAGGCGGCTATAGCCGCTGATGTCCACGAAGAGCACGGTGACGTCGAGCTCCTGCTTGGCGAGCTCGGGCGCGTCGGGATTGGCCGCGACCAGGCGCTTGACCGCGTCGGGCACGAACTTGGCGAAGTGGTCGCGGACGCGCGTGATCTCGCCCAGGCGCTGATCCACGTGGCGCTTGCGGGCCAGCACGGCCTGCACCCGGGCGACCAGCTCGCGCTCGTCCACCGGCTTGGTGAGCACGTCGTCGGCGCCGTGCTCCAGCAGCTTCACGCGATTCTCCACGCCCTGCAGCGCGGTCATGATGATCACCGGAACGAGCCGGGTCGCCTCGCGCTCCCGCAGGGTCCGGCAGACCGCGAAGCCATCCATGACCGGCATCATGACGTCGAGGAGGATCAGATCCGGCGGATCGTTGAGCGCCTTCTGGACGGCCTCTCCGCCGTCGGCGGCGCCGACCGGCTCGTAGCCGAGCCGGCGGAGGACGTGCTCCAGATACCGAACGATATCCGGCTCGTCGTCGACGACGAGCACCTTGAACGGGTGCGCCATCTGTCTGTCGGCGAGTTTAGCAGACAACCATCGGGGCCGGCCCACCCTGGTAGAGGGTGACGCCGGCCCCGATGGATGCGGCGGGACGGAGCGCTACGACCGGGGCTGCTGGGGGGGCGGCTGGCGGAACGGAGTGTGGCAGGTTCCGCAGGCCTGGCGGCCGAAGTCCTTCACGATCTCCTGCGTGAGCTGCTCGTTCTTGGCCCGGGAGGCGTCGCGAAGCTTCGCGGCTTGGGTCTCAAGGTTCTTGGCCGCGGCCTCGAACTCGGCCCACTTCTGCCAGACCTCGGGCTTGGCCTTGGACTTCTCGGTGAGCGATCCCTCGGGGAACAGGGCTGGAATCTGCTGAGCAGTCATGGCGAGCGTCTCCGCATTCACCGCGATCGCTTCGATGTTGCCGGCCTTCACCTTGGCCTGGATGTCCGCCCAGCTGGCCCCCTGCAACTTCATCACGCGCTGCCGGTCCGTCACAACGTCGCCGCTGCCCGTCTTCGACATCGACTTGCCGGCGCATCCGGCCCCGATTCCGACCACCAAGCTGGCTGTGACCATCACGCTGGCAGTGAGACTGAGTCGACCGTTCATGGTGCCTCCTCTGGTGGACCGGGCCGGCGCGAGCCGGCTCCGTCCGGCTGGTGAAGGTTCGCCCTACTCGATCCTGTTCTTGATGGGCGGGATCGACTTCAGGTACTTCGCGATGGCCAGACGGTCGGCCTTGGTCAGGTCCTTGTATCCTGCCGATGAGCCCTGGATGACCTCCGCCATCAGCCCACTTGCCACGTCACCGTCCGGCTTGTTCCCCGTCTCGAGATAGTCGGCGATCTGCTCCTCGCTCCAGCTCCCGAGGCCTGTCTCGCGATCCGGCGTGATGTTCGGGACCGCGGAGCCTTCCGGGCCCTTGCCCTTCGGGTTTCCAGCCAGGAAGCGGCTATTGTCCACCGCCATCGTCATGGTCCGCGGCGTGTGGCACTCGCCGCAGTGGGACACCGCGCGCGTCAGGTACTCCCCGCGCGCCACTCCCGACGTCGGCGCGGACGGCGGTGGTGTCTCGACCGCCGCGAAGGTGGCCAGCCAGGCCGGGAGGAACACGCTCTCGAACAGCGGGACCGAGATTTTCTTGGCCGGTGTCGCGCGGTTGACCGGGGGCACCGAGCGGAGATAGACGACCACGTCCTTCAGATCCTGCTCCGCCATGCCGTTGAACACGGTGTACGGATGGACCGGGATGAGCCGCTCGCCGTTCGGCCGGCGCCCCGCCCGAGTGGCGGTGATGATCTGCTCGTCGGTCCATTTGCCGATCCCGGTGGCGGGGTCGGGGGTGATATTCGACGAGTAGACGGTGCCGAACGGCCCGTCGTACTTGCGTCCGCCCGCGTTGAGCGCCTGCTTCGGCACGGTGTGGCATCCGCAGCCCGCCGCCGCGCCGAATACGTACTTGCCGCGGGCGATCTGCTCCCGGGTCTGGGCCGCCGCGTCCGAGGCGATCAGCAGCAGCAGCTCGATCGAAAGATAGACAATCAGCGCCATCTCGCGTTATGCCTCCAAACTCTCGATGCGACTCCGAGGTTCCCGCCCGCCGAAAATACCACGGCAGGGGCGGATCCGGGACGCTCAGGCCGCGCCGGCGGGGCGATGCCGGGGCTCGCGCACGCGACCCAGCAGCAGGCCGAGCCCGGCCAGGCTCCCCAGGCCCGCCAGCACGAACACCGCCGGGAACCCGAACGCGTCCGCCATGAAGCCGGCGACGAGCGGGGCGCCGAAGGCCACCGGGGTCAGCAGGGTGGTGCCGAGGCCCACGTAGGTGGGCCGCGCGGCCGGGCTCGGCGCGAACTCGAGCAGCACGGTCAGGCCCGAGACGTTCACCGCCGCCAGGTGGACGCCCTGCAGGACGAACACGACGATGAACAGCTCGAGCGACGGCGCGAGCAATGCC